>Ga0316197_10000581_pt1 | contig 25259 bp, 30 predicted proteins | sample OudBiesiAoxic_MG_FD_204939 | JGI IMG/M metagenome (GOLD analysis project Ga0316197, IMG submission 204939) | Coastal sediment microbial communities from Oude Bieten Haven, Netherlands - site A oxic | ecosystem: Environmental > Aquatic > Marine > Coastal > Sediment | place: Netherlands... | reverse complement strand
CCCCAATGAAACCTCAGTTTAAATCCTTATTTTATTGGATTATAGATATTAATTAAAAGATATGATGTTAAAATAGGAAATAAATTCTAGTTTCAATCCTTATTTTATTGGATTATAGATATTAATATTTTTTAATCACTCCTATTTTTTTTTTTATTTTTTAGTTTCAATCCTTATTTTATTGGATTATAGATATTAATAAGATAAGGTAAATGGGTTTAAAAGTTATTTTATTTAGTTTCAATCCTTATTTTATTGGATTATAGATATTAATCTTAATCATTTTTTCACCTACCCTATTTATTTTTGTTTCAATCCTTATTTTATTGGATTATAGATATTAATCTGATAAAAAATACCACTCCAAGTATTATCTTTAGTTTCAATCCTTATTTTATTGGATTATAGATATTAATTAATTCTAACTATTTTCAAGGTAGGATCAAAACTGTTTCAATCCTTATTTTATTGGATTATAGATATTAATCATACCAAGAGTCTTGAAAACGTCCAATTGGCTCTGAAGTTTCAATCCTTATTTTATTGGATTATAGATATTAATCCCTCAGTTTTACAATATATTTTTTACGGTTTCTTGTTTCAATCCTTATTTTATTGGATTATAGATATTAATCTAATGATGGTTTCACGTTGTCGGCTGGAAGAGTTTGTTTCAATCCTTATTTTATTGGATTATAGATATTAATGATCCTCCACTTTTTTTTATATATAAAAATAATAATGTTTCAATCCTTATTTTATTGGATTATAGATATTAATACATTAGTTATACATTCAAAGGAGAAATTATAACAGGTTTCAATCCTTATTTTATTGGATTATAGATATTAATAATAAATGAGGAGTATAATCTTATTGTTAAGCAAAGTTTCAATCCTTATTTTATTGGATTATAGATATTAATACGTTTTTTCATATCCTTTAATAAAATTAATCCTTTCAGATCAATCTTCGAAATTAAATTTTTAATTTCATAGTTGAAATTTTCATTTTTTTTTAGTTTCTTTGGAAATTTCCGTATGATTTATAGAGCTAGAAACACTATCTTTTCTAGAGTTTCTACAAATGTATAGATTTTTTTCTATAAATTTATATCATCAATTTTAATAATTTCCCCCTCTCAAAATTATTATATCTTAATCTCTATTTGTTTGCAATAGAAAGTATTTACCCTTTCTATTGTAAACAAATATTTCTATAGCAACAGTCACTACACTTTGTTTTAGCTTTAGCTCCTTTAGGAAAATATCCTGAGTTTACTATCTCAACTATCTCCTCTAATATCTTTTTCACAGATTTTTTATCCGATTCCATTATTTTTATCTCTTCTATGTGATTTTGACTTCTTGTATAGACAAGATATCCCCTATCTACTTTTTTATCAAATTTATCCTCAATCATCATAGAATACATAATAAGTTGAGTTTTATAAGTAGAGAACACTTTATCCTTATACTCTGCAAACTTATAATCTAAGGCCCCCATAGTACCATCATCAAAAGTTAATACTTCATCTATTTTTCCATGGATATTATATTTGTCAGAATATAACTCTTGCTCCTTTAATTTATCTGTAACTTTTATTTTTTTCCGAAGATAATCTATATTGGTTAGTTCCTTATACTTATGCACCTCTCTTCCCTTGGTTACCTTGTACCTAGTATCTTCATTTTGTGATATATCAAGAACTTTCATAAAATAAATAAACCTAGGGCAATATAAATATTCTATAACTATACTTGGAGTTATACTCATTATATCCATTGTTACCTCCTACAAGAAAAAAGCTGATATTTCGTCTGTCACAAGTGATCTATCAAATGCTTGCCCCTGAAATTTTGCAGATTGAAAATCTTGTTTACACATGGGAAAAATATATACTGAATCTGTATTTTTGTCTATCAAATCTTCACTTTGGAGTACTATCTCGTCTAATCTATTTTTTTCCACATCTCCAAAAAATACTGATTTTTGAACTCGGTACAAACCACTTTCTTGTGCTAATTTTACAATTAATCTTCTTGTTTTATTTTTTGTTATGTCGTATATAAACCAAGTTAACATTCTTCAACACCTTCTTTTTCTGAATCTATTATCAATGAATTGGCTAGATTATGACTTTCATGCTGAATAATTTGAAGATTACTAAGGTTTCTTCCATGGTATCTTTTCTTCTTATCCATCTTTTCAGAAAATGATTTAAGTAATAGTACCTTCCCCTCTTTATTTAAAGAATAACCCCCATATATCTTATCAAAATGTGACTTATTTACTTTCTTCATACTAAATAAAGCAAATACTGTTCTGTTGGCTATAAATCTATATTTTTCAATAATATCAAATACAAGAGATTTCTTATTATAATTATCTGTATGGAGGATCCCAACAAATGGGTCTAACCCAGCTATCACAAGGGCTTTTTCTACTTTACTATAAAGTACTCCAAAGGCATAATTTAACATACAATTAAATTCATCTTTTGCAGGTTGTCTATTTCTTCCATGGAATTTATAAGGCTCTGGAATCAAATAAGATAAAATTTTATAATAACATTTACTTGAGTTTCCTTCATAAGCTCTTACCTTCCCTTGCCAATTTTCTATATTTCCCTCTAATAAATATATTTTCTCTAAAAATTCTCGCATCTTTGTAATTTCGGCTTCTATTTTTTCTACTTTAGTATGTCTTTTATATTCAAGTTCTTTCAAATGTTCTATAGAGTTTCCTATCTTTTCACCTATCCATTCCTTGATAAGATCTATTGATTCATTTCCCTCAAAGATCTCTATCTGTTTTCTCCTAATAGATGCTATTGATCCAAATCTGCTATGCCAAAATCTTCCATATGGTTCACCGTAATCGTTTAACATAACAACATCTATATTGTTATCCACTGCTAAACGAATCACATCTGATGTTAATCTGGCATGTGTAGATATAATAATACTTCTCACTTTTTTAGGAGAAATTTTTGTTTTTTTGCCATCTAGTTCTAGCTCAAACATCTCTCCTACCTTATGGATATATGTACCATAAGAATTAACATATAGATCCATTGCCATCTTTGACCTCCTAAAAATTTAGTATTTCTGTTTTCTCTTCTTTAAGAAATTCTAAACCTTTTTCATAAGAATACTTTGTCTTTTTTAAATATGTAAATTTCCCCTGTATTTCTTTACTTAACCATTTTTTATCTCTAACAGATACTTCGTATTTTAATTTTTCTTCTATTGACGTGTCGATGGTTTTTTCATAAAACTTCCAAGGAATAACGCTTATTGAATCTAAACCTTCTCTCGTAAAAACAGTTGAATCTGAATCTTTATCTTTTATATAATTATTATTTTCTTGAACTTCTTTATGTCTATTTAATCCTTCTATAAAAAATATATCGTCTTTAATATTATAACCTTCATATAATTCTTCAACCATATTTATAAAACTTTTCTCACTTGGTCTACTTCCGTTATATTTTTTTATAATTTCAAAAGATTTTTCAAGGATCCCTTCTTTATCATAAATATATTTTTCTGAAACTTCACTATGTCTGAAAACAATTACTTTAGTTTCACTTTTTTTTCTTTCTCTATTTATTCTTCCAAATCTTTGTATTAAAGCATCTATTGGAGCATTTTCTGTAAATAAAATATCATAATCTATATCTAAAGATACTTCTACTACTTGGGTAGCTATTAATAATATTCCTTTTTTATTTTCAGATCTTTCAATATCGTATAATTCTTTTTCTTTTTCTATTCTATCTTTATTTATAAACCTAGAATGATAACATACTGTATTTATTTTCTTCTTATATTTTTCATATAATTTTATAGCCTCATTAACAGTATTTACTACAATTAATATTTTTTTTTTCTGATTTATAGAATCAACTATCTCACTATCAATTTCATCTACATAGCAGTTTCTAAATTCTAAAACATTTCTACTTAACTTCATTAATTCTTTATCTTTTATAATTTTAACTTTATCTCCTAAAGCATCTTTTAATAGTTCTTTTAAAATATTTGGCATTGTTGCTGACATAATATAAAAACTGACATTAAAATTTTTCTTTAAATAAATTATTGTAGAAATAATTAATCCTAAAGTATATGGAGAATAAAGATGGATTTCATCTATAATAACTTTAGCATTTAACATATTAAACGTCTTCATTTCCCAATATCCTAAATTAAATCCTTGAGTTAAAACTTGATCTACAGTACAAATGTTTATACTTTTAAAAAAACATTTATCTTTTAAATACTCTAACTTATCATATTCTTCATTTTCATTTTTTAAATAATAATAAGCACTTGAATGAATTATAGAAGTATTTTCCTTTCCAAAATATTTTGATAACCTATCATAAATAGAATTAGCTGTAACTCTCGTTGGTAATAAAAATAATAATCTTCCATTATTTTTTTTTAAACTAGCCCAAAGTAGTGAACCCTCTGTTTTCCCACTTCCAGTAGAAGAAATTGCAATAATATTATTTCTAATTTTACTTTCTAATTGAAACTTTTTAAATTTAAATTCATTCTCACTTTTTATTTTACCTTCTTTAATTAATTTTCTTATTATTTTATTTTTCAACCCTTCTTCTGTATAACTTATTGGTATTTTAAAACTTTCACTTGCTGATGATATCCAATCTGAGATGTTTAAAATTCCTTTATAATAAATATATCTTTTCCTTGATTCAGAATCTAAAACAGGAACAATTTTATAAAAATTATTAAATCTTTCATAAAGTTGTCTTCCGTTTAAATTACAAAATTTAAATTTAATATTTTCAGAAAATTTGTAATTAATTTCACTTTTTTTTAATATATTTTCTATATATTCCAATATATAATTTAGCTTTTCTTGCTCCATTAAAATTTTTCTTAAACTATCATCTTGAAACCTCTCTTCTAAGTTTTTATCATTCATCTTCAAATGATGTGATAATATTGCCAATATCCATAATTTTTCAGTATCATTTTTTAATCCATTTAATATAAAAATTACTCCTGAAATAAACTCGTGACGTATCGAAGATAGTTTTCTTTTATCATTTTTATTTATAGTACATTGAAAGTTTTCTATAAACTTCCCTATATCATGCCCTAATATAGAAATTAGAGAATTCCTCCAAAACTCTCTATCTTTTATATCATCTTTATAAATTTTATACATATCATTCCATACATTATAAATATCACTAATATGCTCTATTAATTGTTTTTCTGGATTACTTTTACCTAATATCCTATACACTTATTCCTCCCATGGGGAAAGTATGGGTATAAATGCTTCTTTATAACGTATTCCTTCCTTTCCTATATTCAATTTCATTTTATTTCCTACAAATGAAAAAATTTTTCTTCTATTTATCTGCCTATATCTATATTCTTCTTCATAAATAAAATCAACTGGTATGTCATAAGAAATTGGTTCTGAAGTTGAGTATACTGAAAATTCTTTTCCATTATCACTATTTTCTATAACTTCTCTGAGAATATCTCCTTCTACTATGGTATTTTCAATTGTTGTTTCTACTTTTTTGTCTATGTCATATTCGCCTTTGTAAAAATTTTTAATAAATGATATTGAATCACTATTTCCTAAGGTCAATGCATAAATTGGATTTTTAAATGCTTTTTCTAATTCTTTTATTACTTCTGTACTCGATACAAATACCATATAAAAATTATTAAAAAATAATATCTCACGTCTTATAATATCTGACTTTATCTCACTTCCATTTTTTTTATAAAATTTCAATAAATCTAAAGTATTTCCCAAAGTATTTCCGTATATCCCTATCTTTATTTTATTATTTTTAAAATAATTTTGAACTTCTAGAGGCCCTTTACCTAACCCTGCTCCTGCCATTCCCATTATAGTTGTTGGTGGAGGTAAATGATAACTTTTTTGAAAATTTTGAAAATCTGGATTTTTAAATGTTGAAGATTGGGTATATATTTCTAAAATAAGGTATTCCATACTAATCCATCCTTTTAATTATTTTTTATTCTATAAGCTTTATCAATCAATTCAAATACTCTTTTCTTCCATCCGCTTAAAGTTAATATCTCATCTCCATTATCGAATAAAGATTTCACTTCTCCAAACACAGTTTCATGTATAAATTCAGAATAATTTTCTTTTACTTCTTCTATCGCCTCAATATTTATTTTATCTTCTATAATATTTAATTCTTCTAAAAATATTGGATTTTTTACTACCATAAATGCTGAAGATATAAACTTAGGTGAAATACTTGATAAAAACCTTGATTGTCTTCCACTTGACCACATATTATAGAAGCTATTTATCAAAGCTTTTACTCTTTCAGATTTTTCTATAGAAGTTAGCTCTTTCTCAAAGCCACTACCGCACCCTACTCTATCCAATTCAATTAATAAGCTCCCCTTAAAGTAACCTGAATATACCTCTGTTTCATATATATTTGGATCTATCCCTTTGTCTTTACCCATATAATTTGTTCCAAAATCTAAATCTCCTTTATATTCACTTAAACCAACTAGAGATTCTACTCTTAATGGTGATGTCCGTGTAGAAGCTCCTTTACCTTTTTCAGCATCCATAAATCCAAATAAGTCATCATCAATATACTCAGTTGGATTCATTTCTGTTTTAGGAGCACCTTTTTTTACACTAGCTTCATCTATTTCAGATAGATTATATCCTAATCCTAATAATCCATCTCTTAATGCTCTCCTCACTGCCTGTGAGGATATATAAGGAATAAAGTCACCATTAGCAAGGGTTACTTTTTTTATAGGATTTACATTGTCTATATCCTTATCTCCACCATTTGGACTTCCAAAACTAACTTTAGCTATATAAGAAATCGTCAAACATTTTATTAACATTTTATTTTTTGCTTCTACTTTTTTAGTCATTGTTTTTCCTTCCTCCTTTAGGTAAAAATTCCATATTTAAACTATTAAGAGCCCCTATTACAACATAGCTTTTAATATAATTCCAATTTTTATCATTTATATTTATTAGTAACTTTTCATTTATAATAAGGTTATATCTACTTTGTATTCTTTCTAGTTCACCTAAAAATTTAGCGTATGTATTAACTTTTCTTAAACTTATAATATACTTTTTTCCTTTTTTTATTTCTTCTTTTTTCCTTCTAGCTTTTTTATCATCTGATTCATTCTTGATTTCATTATTATTTTTTATAGAAATCCCAATACTACTGCCCAAATTTAAAGATTTTTTACTTAATTCTTCATTCATTTCTCCACCCCCATATTTTATAAACTTTTCATATAGCTTAAAAATTTTAAAAATTAATGAATAACTTCTTCGCTTCATATTATTATTTAAGTTATCTAAATAAAAACTATACAACAAATTTTCTATAGTTTTGTAAATTAATTTTTTCCTTATAATTAGTTCTAATATTTTATCTCTTTGTTTTCTTTCTAAGCTCCAATTATTTTGAGTATTTTTTTCACTTTTCTTTATATATTTTAAGCTAAATAAAAACTTTCCTAATTCTAGACTTCCTATCTCATTACCTTCTAAAAACTCAAAAAAGCTAATTAGGTATTTATAGTCATTAAAAACTTCAAATGAATTTGCTCTCATAGTCTGATCAAAAGACTTTGAAGTGAAATATGTTACTTTAAAATTTTCTTTTTCAGCATCATAATCATCATAATCAAAACCATCATCTTCTACTTCGCCAAGAGCAAAAAGATGACGTCTATAAATTGAATAAATCAAACAAAACAAAACTTCATTTTTAAGTGTGAAATCTGATTTTTTTCTTTCTTCTTCTGATTTTTTTTGCTTAGTAAAATTTATTGTATTGAAATTTTTCAGATAATCATTATTCAGCAATTCCTCTTTTTCTAAAAAAAGTGTTTTGTATCCATTATAAAGAGTATAAGTTTTTTCTAATGTTTTTCCTTCAATAAAATAACAATCTAGTTTTTCTTTTTTTAAATTTTCATAGTTATAAAAACACAATACCGGTGAAAATTTAAATATAAAACTAGTTTTCCATCCTATTTTTCTATTATCTTTAAAATACGAACCAAAATTTATCATTTCTCCTAAAAATGGAGTTGTGCATTTTGCATTCACCAAATAGCGATAATTTTCACCAGTAACTGTGCACCTTTTCTTTCCCGTTTTTAAATATTTTTCATTAAAATCTATTCTTGTAATTTTATGATAGGGTTCATTAAAATAAAGTTTATTTAACATTTTAAGTTTGTTATCTTCAAAATATTTTTCAAACTTTTTAAATAATTTTTCATCATTTTTTATTAATTCTTTCTTTTTTATTGTATTTTTTACTATTTTTGTTGTTCCTTGAGCATTATTATTGATAAGCCTTGCCATTCCTAATGTATTCATTTTAGGAAATCTTACAAACTTATCTTTTTCCTTGTCGTAATAAGCATTTCCATTCTCTTCTAACTGTGATTTAGTTGGACTGTCGTAATAATATTTTCCCATTTGGTGATAAACTTCTTCTAATACTGATATTAAATCATCACTTTTTATCTCTAAATAATCATCTTTCAGTAAGTATTCATAATTATATTCTCCTTTTAGTTTTTTTAACCAAATAGCTAGCCCTATTATTCCTACATTATATAAGGGATTAGAAGTTTTATTAAACTTTATCTTTTCGTCCTTTATCACCTATCTACACCTCCCTTACGACCCCAAACCCCACTGCTCTACGTCTTCCTATAGAGATTAAGTTTGGCATCTTTACATTAGTTGTAAACTCTCCTAAGAAACCTATCATCTTTTTATTTTTTACATCTATTTCCTTTTCTGTATAACTTCCTTTTACCAAAATTCTATTTTTCACTTCAATACCTAGTCCCTTAAAATTACTCAAAAGATTATTTCTAAGTACTTTATCGAGATCTAGTTCTCCTTGGATATATCTTTTTTTATTTTTTTGGTTTATCGGTAACCATGGTGATAAAAACTTATAAGTATACAGTCCCTCCTCTACTTTCATAACTTCATTTCTAATTTCTAATTTAGTCTCAAAGTTCTTCAAAATTTTATCTCCTATCCTTATTTCTTTATGCTTTAAAAATTCTTTTTTTACTAAGTCAGCACCTTCATTCAATCCGACTATTACAAGATCATTATTTATTACTTTGTATTGGATTAATGGCATCCTATATATACTTCCACCATTATCATAATGATTATGATATAAAGTTTCTTCTTCATATAGATTAGCAAAGTATCCTCTTAATTTTTCTGCATCTCTCTGCCAAAATTTATTTTCACTAATATACTTTAACTCTGCTATTTTTACAGTCATCTTATGAAATCTCCTATTTTAGTTATATATTCTTTATACTATAGTATGTGAATAAAAACAATTTATTTTTAATTAAATTTTAAGAATTTTTATTTTTAAGATACATCGGACAAATCTTTAATCTGTTACTATATACTATAAATCCCCCTAAAAAAACACCTCCTAAGAGGCGTAATAAACCCTCTAAAGGACTCATTGCGTCTCTTAGAGGATATTTTGACTATTTATCCACTTTCCCCCTCTCTACCCTTGATTTTATTAGCCTAGACAAAGGCTTTAATTTCAATTTTAAGAAACTAGAGGTAAAATCTCATAGGGGTACCCCTTTCAAAGGGGCTTCACAGGCAAATAAATAGCTTTTTTCATAGGTCATTTCTATTTAATTTTGAAGGCGATATCACTTTCACGAAAATTATTCTACTAAGAGCGATATACAAATTAAGTTCCGCAGCATAGTGAGGACTATGCCCAAAAGCTCGTAGTTATTTTATCTCTACTCATAAGCTATTTTCAAAATTTCTGCTTTTCTTTCCTCTATTTCTTTTTCAGAATCACATTTAAAATTAGATTTAGTTACATCTAATTTTAAATGTGATTCTGAAATAGAGCCAGTTAAGGGAGGAACCCTTAGATTTTTTCTATTTGGATTTAAGGAAATTTATAAAATATAACCCTTATATCGAAATGAGAAATTTAAATACAAAATAAAAGAATATCTAGAAAAAAAAGGAAAATTATAAAATAATTTGAATTTAATTTACATAGAAGTAAATAAAACACAACTAGGAGGAAGCTCTATGAAGAAAAAAGTTCAAATTAACGACAAGATGCAAAGTGGTTATTATTATCTGACTGAACCTATAGGAAAAAACTTTGATCCTGAATTCAAACCAGAACTTACTCCTAAGGAAATGTTGGAATTAGGAGTTTTCGGTGGAAAATATATGACTGATTGTAGGGATGAATTCCCTTCATCTTGGTATAAAGATGCTAAACTCTCTCCTAATAAGAAAAATCCTCAACTTAATTTTTTTAAAGTAGACGCTTCTATGGCTTTAAAAAAATGGGAAGATAAAGGATGGATAAACCCTATTGACCCTAGAGGATGGTTTCAGTGGTATTGCAGATATTATTATGGTAGAAGGATGCCAGAAGAAGATAGAAGACAAATCAAAAGATGGAAGGCTATGAAAAGACATGTAGGAGCAGTTGTGAAAAACTGTATTCCTATGGATCTTGGGTGTAGAATAAAACAGAGACAAGCACTCCTACATTGGGCTTATGATAGTAGAAAACTTTAAAAAAGGAGAAAATTATGAAAGAATTAATGCCATTCTTTGAAATGAGTAAAATTATTGATATACTTACTAAAATCTCTATCTTTGGAGGTCTTAACGATACTCAACTCTATAAAATTTTTAAAATATTAAAAAAAGTAACATACAAAGATAATGAATTTGTCTTTAAACAAGGTGAGGCACCTACCTATATTTATATAATAATCAAAGGAAAAATAAGATTAGTCGAAGATATCAACTATAGTAGTTATCAACTTTTTGAATTTGTAGAAGGAAGTTGTATAGGTGAAGAATCTGTAATCGGAATACAACCTCATACACTGTCTGCAGTAGCTGTAGGAGATGTAGAACTAGCCGTAATCCCTAAAAAGTCATTTTTAGACTTCTACCATACCGATAAAGATCTTTTTTGTTTATTAATTCTCAATGTAGCCAGAGATATTTCTCGTAGACTTAAACAAACAGATAACTTACTCCTTCATTATATAGATAAAACAGATAAAGAATCTAAACCTAATTAAGATTTAAAATAAAATAAACAGACACTAAGATAGTGTCTGTTTATTTTTCATAATTTTTTTATGAATACTTAAGAACTTTTTTTAAATTCCAAATAATATATCATTCTTTTGAACAATAAAAACACTCAATAGATTGGGGGAATATTTCTTTAGCTTTTTCCACTGCATCTTCACAACAATCAAAGTTTCCAAGATATTCTCTATTTGCTGGATTGGGTAATTTTTTACAATCCTCCCTATGTACCTCGTGATCACCGTTGCCTTGGGGATTTTTATCAACATAGTAGTTAGAACTTTTTATCTCGCTCATATCTTCTCCTCCTAATCTTACAAATAAAATAAATTAGTTTCAGTATATATAATAATTTTCTTTATGCAAAATTGTCGTAAAATATGTCTTGTATACCATTATGGTTAAGGATATTATTGCAAGCTCCTATCATCCCTGGACTTCCACAAAGAAATCCTTCCCTATGTTTAGAAGGATCAATTTCAGTTTTTAAATATTTGTCTAAAATATCAGTGATTAAACCTTTTTCCCCGTCCCATTCCTCATCAGGTAAAGGACTTGATAGTGCAGGAATAAAATGAAAGTTAGGCCATTCTTTTTCCATCTCTTGAAATTCTTTAAGTAAAAATAGATCTTTCGTAGTTCTAGCTCCAAAGAAATACCAAACTTCCCTGTCTATTTCACCTTTTTCTAACATATCATGGAACATAGATTTAAATGGAGCCATACCAGATCCTCCAGCGATACAAACCATTGTAGAATTAGAATCTGATTTTTCAAATTTACCAAAAGGTCCTATTAATTTTAATTTCTCTCCTACTTTCATATAATTATGAACCCATGTAGTGGCTATCCCATCTGGAATTAACCGAATTAACATGGCAATCTTATTTTTTTCTGAAGGTTTAGAAGAGATAGAATAAGCTCTTTGAGTGGACTCTTTTATTTTACCATATGGAGGGACTACTAATTGAATATATCTTCCAGAAACAAAATCTATAGATTCATCCCCAATAGATACGATAACTTCTTTTATGTCATAAGTTAGGTCATTGATCTCTTCTACCACACCAGAAAACTCTTTGGCATCAAATAATTCTTCTGGAATAGATATATCTAGATTTTTTTTTACCTTTATTTGGCATGCTAACCTCACATTTTCATTTATCTCTTCTGCTGATAAATAAGGTTTTTCAGTGGGAAGGATAGGACCTACATCTGTAGAAATTTTACATTTACAAGCTCCACACCCTCCCTTTCCTCCACAAGCAGAGGGAATAAAAACTCCTTCTGAAGATAAAGTTTTTAGGAGTTTGTCTCCTCCTTTTACATTTAGTACTTTTTTATCACGATTTATATTAATTTCTACATCTCCGTAGTTATTCACATGTTTGTCTAAGACAGAGATAATAAGAGCCAAGACACTAGCAAGAAGTGCAACGATAATTGGTGCAATCAAAAATTCCATAAACACTCCCCCTTTTTATTGAACTATCAGCATACCAGAAAATCCTATAAATGCCATGGCCATAAACCCAATTGTTATCAGTGTTATCCCTGCTCCCTTTAAACCTTCTGGAACAGGAGCTTTTAAAACTTTTTTTTGTATAGCTGCCAAAGATACAATAGCAAGCCACCAACCTAGACCAGAACCAAGGGCAAAGATAATACTCTGTATAAATGAATAACCTCTAATCTCCATAAATAATGCAACTCCTAAAATAGCACAATTAACAGTTATTAATGGTAAAAAAATACCTAAAGCCATATAGAGGGATGGAGAAAAACGATCTATAACCATCTCTAAAACTTGGACGGTAGCCGCGATAATTATGATAAAGACAATAAACCTAAGATATAAAAGATCAAAAGGTATTAATATAAATTTATATACAACCCAGTTTATAGCAGTTGTAATAGTTAAAACCGCTGTAACAGACATCCCAAGACCGTTAGCAGAATCCATATCTTTAGATATAGATATAAAACTACACATTCCTAAGAAGTTAGCCAGTAAAATATTACTAGTAAATATTGAAGCAAATAATAAAACTAATGGATTAATATCTGGTGCCATATAAAACCTCCTATTTTGAACTTTCTTTTGAAAGTTTGATGTTATTGATTATCCAAATAGCTCCACCTAAGATAAAAAAAGCACTTGGAGCCATAATCATTATTGTCCAAGTTTGAAACCCTTCTGGCATAACTTGAATCCCAAAGAGTGAACCAAAACCAAGTAATTCCCTAATAAAAGCTATAGCCATTAGGATCCACATATATCCTATCCCTGTTGTAATCCCATCCCAAAGAGAAATAAGTGGCTTATTTGATTGAGCAAAAGCTTCTGCTCTTCCCATGATAATACAATTAGTAATAATTAATCCTACATATGGGCCCAGTGATTTACTAACTGCTGGTAAAAAAGCTCGAAGTAATAGGTCTACTATAATAACAAAGAAAGAAATTATAAGAGTTTGTATAATCATACGAACTTTACCAGGAATGAGATGTTTTATACTAGCTACAGTAAAATTAGTTAATCCAGCAACAAACACTACAGAAAGAGTCATTATAAATGTATTTGTTAAATTATTAGTAACTGCTAGTGTGGAGCAAATCCCAAGAATTTGAACAAAAACAGGGTTATTATCCCACAGATTTTCTTTTAATACTCCTTTATAACTATTCATTCCCTACCTCCTTCTTCAGACTTTTTATCTTTTTATTTATCATAACTTCCATTGAGTGGCTAGTTCTAGTAGCACCGGCAATTCCATCTATGATTCCGTCTTTAGAATTATAATTCCCTTCTCCACTACCTTGTACCACTCTAATCATATTTTTGTTAATAGTTTCATCTTTAAATTGATTTAAAAACCATGCCTCTTCAATACGTCCACCTAAACCAGGAGTTTCATTGTGAGAAATGATATCTATACCTTTTATAGTTTTTAAATTTTTTTCTATGGCAATAATTCCATTTACCGTACCCCAAAGAGCTTTTCCAGAAAATTTACTGACTAATATATCTTCTCCATCAATTTTTGCTATCATAGTTTCATTGGTTGGAAGTTCTAGATTAAAGATCGATCTAAATTGTTCTTGAACTTCTTGATCTTTAGGTTCTACACCAATAGCTTTCAAAATAGAAGAAATCTCATAATTTTTGTTATATTCAGAAACTCTATTTTTAGTACCTACATGGGTCAAAGTCAAAAGAAATACTAGTATAAAAGTAATAACAAATGAAAAAATAGCAGTATAGGTCATTGAATTTTTTTCCATCTATTTTCCCCCTTTTAATCTCAACTTTAATTTCCCAACAGTTTCATCAAACAATGGAGCAAACATATTCCCTAATAAGATAGCATAACTAGTTCCCTCGTTAAAAAGAGAATAAGTTCGAATTAGTGAGGTACATACTCCAATGAGAAGACCGTATAAAATTAATGAATTATTTTTTTTAGGAGAAGATACAGGATCGGTAACCATAAATACAGCAATAAATAAAATACTTCCAGAGAATAAACTATAGATGGGGTTAGCTCCTCCTAAATCCATAAAATAAAGGATAGATTGCATAATTAAAAATCCAACTATAGTAGAAATAGATGATTTATAGCTTGCAGTTTTGGTATAGAGTAGATAAATAAAAGCAATTAAAATAAGTACTATAGACCCTTCCCCAATAGAACCACTCTTAAGACCAGTAAATAAATTTAAAAGAGGAGGTAGTTCACCATTCTTTAGGAGTACAAGAGGAGTAGCCCCTGCAAAACCATCAAGAGATCTTGGACTTAACCATTGATTGACTGTATTTGGAAAAGAGATATAAATAAATAATCTACCTACAATAGCTGGATTAAAAATATTTCTTCCAAAGCCACCATACACCATCTTTCCAAATGAAATACCAAATATAATACCAATTCCCACTATCCACAACGGAACTAATGGTGGCATAGAAAGAGCGTATAGGGAACAACTAACAAGAACAGCTTCACTTACTTTTTTCTTTGCTTTTCGAACAAACAACCATTCGGTAAATATACCTAAAGTAAAAGTTACAGTAAAAATTGCTATACTTCTAAAACCATATAAAAATACCGAGAAAAATATAAGAGGAGTAAGAGAAATAAAGACTTTTCTCATAACAGCTTGTTTTTGAAACATATTTTCAACCTCCAGAGTAAATTATTTTTCCTACACTAATAATATTTAAGTAAAAAATAAATTTAGATAAGAAATAGTATGATATATAATACCAACTTTTTCTTGAAGTCCTCTAAAAACATAGAAACTATACTTTTTTATTCTCTAGAAAATCACTAATTAATGACTATAAATAAAGTAATAATATTTTTTGTAAAACAAAAAAATAAGGATTTTATAAACCCTTATTTTAATAATATATTTTATTTTTAAAATTATGCTAATTCATTCTTAGTGATATCTATCCAAGTTCCCTTAGTTACCTCAGCTAAATAGTCTACATCTATCTTTACGGCAGAATTAGGAGAACCTCCTGCTGGATATACTGTGGTAAATTCCTTTAGAGAGATATCCAAATATATATCTAATTGCTTAGGCAGACCAAAGGGGCATACACCTCCTATTGGATGTCCTGTAACTTCCTCTACATTTTCAAACTTTACAAATTTTGGTTTTTGTTTAAAATAATCTTTGAACTTTCTATTGTCAGTTTTAGCACGACCTTTAGTCAAAATTAAAATTTCTTTTTCTTTCAATTTAAATGCTAAAGTCTTAGCAATCATGTCTGGCTCCACACCTAGGGCTATTGCTGCTTTTTCCACAGTAGAAGTATCTTCATCGGTTTCTATAATCTTCAAAGGCAGGTTGTTGTCTTTAAAGTATTCTTTTACACTCTGAACACTCATTGTTTTCCTCCTGTTTAATATTAATTTTCTTTATTATTTTCTCCTGACTCAAAATCATGTTTAAGCCACTTCATAAAATTATTGTTACGTAATAAATAAGTTTTTTTAGAATTATTTTTTAAAAATTTCTTTTCTTCGATCTTTGGAGTCTCTTTTTCATATTGGGAATATAGTTCTTCTAGTTTATTTAATAACCCCTTAGATACTTTCATTCCCTTCCCCTCCAAATATTTTAACCCTATATTATTTATACTACAATATTCAAGGAAAATCAATCTCTCCTAATAAATCTATATAGATGAGCACAATTTATATTTTCATTAAAATTTCTATAAGAAAACCCCAAGGATTCTATCCCTTGGGGTTTTGTTTGATTTTTCTAATCAATAATATCTCCAAACTTAGCACCAACTAAATCAGCACCTGTTAAATTTACTCCTGCTAAGTTTGCACCTGTTAAATCTGCATCTTTTAAATTTGCATTTCTTAGATCTGCATTTTTCAGATTTGCATTAATTAAATTAGCACTCATTAAGTTGGCATTACTCAAGTTAGAATTACTTAAGTTAGAATTACTTAAATTCGCATTAATTAAATTAGTTCCAGTTAAATCAGTGTCCGTTAAATCTGCCTCAGTAAAATCTGCTCCATATAAATTAGCTCCACGTAAAACAACAGCAATTAATTTAGCACCAATTAGATTGGTATTACGTAAATTTGTATAGCTTAAATCTGTCCCATTAAAATCTACACCACATAAATTTGTATAGCTTAAATCGGCATAAATAAAATGAGTCTCAGATAAATTAATATCACGGAGATCAGCACCAGTTAAATTTACATTAGTTAAGGTTGCATTACTCAAATCTACATTGTGTAAATTAGCATAGCTTAGATCTAGATTCCTTAAATTAACATAACTAAGATCAGTATTACTTAAGTTTTTTTTCCTTAAATCCCCACTTAAATCGTCAAATTGTAGCATAACCCCTCCCCTTTCGAAATTTCTGTAATCATTAAAATCTATTGATTATATATCAAAATTTTTAATAGATTTAGAAGTTAGTCATATTTTATTATACGAAACTCCTTTTGAATTTATATTCTTAATATTTATTTTTTCCATAAATTATTTTCTCTTTATTTTTCGATAAAATAAAAAAATAGTATACCATTTTTATTCTAACGTTGAAAGTCTAAATTTTGAGTTTTATTTAACCTTTTTCCATTACCTTTTAAAACTTAATTAATAACATCAATAAATTTAATTAATACCGATAACGTTTAAGTTGTTGTTTTATCAAAACAAATATATAATATATTTGTAATGGGTATTGTAGTATTAATTGCTACTCCCTCCCCAAGGGAAATCATTACAACCATTGTATAAAGAAAGCCCTTAAATGACTATTTTAAGAGCTTTTTTTATTTATCCATAAATCTTCTCGTTATTTAATGTAATTTCACCTTTTTAACATTAAATAATTCCCTTTAAGATTAACTGTTCACATTATAAATAATAAAAAAGCGTAAGGATAGGTTAGTTGTCACCGATCTTTACGCTCTATAATTTTATTCTTCCGTTATAATATGTTTAATATTTTCTCTTATATTTCCTAATTCTTTAATAAAAAATTTGGGATGTGCTTCATAATTTTCTAGTTTTTCTATTGGAAACCAATACATAAATTCTCTTGTTCCACCTGTTGTAGAACTGTTAATTTACAATCCACTATTCATCCCCCTATAACTCTATTAAAAAATTTAATAAAAAAAGGTGGATTAATCCACCTTTTTATAGATTCCACCTTCACAATCTGGACAATCTGGTAACTCCTCATTGTCGGCTTCTATCATTAGTTCCAAATGGCACATAACACATCTATAAGTACCTATACCTGGTTTTTCACCTGCTACATACAAAGGATTTCACCTCCTAAAGAAAACTTTATTTTTATACTCTATGAGTATACATCATAATACTTAAAAAATCACTAAAAAAAAAAATTTTAAAATCGTAAATTTAAAAACAAGAAAAGCAGTTTTTAAAACTGCCCTTTGCTTGCTTTTATGTTAAACATAACTCTCTCTCTCTTGATGGGATTATACATTACATATAGATAAAAGTAAACCCTTAAATTAAAAAATAATAATAAAACTATAAATTCTCTATGAAAAATATTTTTATGTCACAATTTATGAACATTTAAAAAATAATTGTATACAAAAAAGATTAGGCATAAAAGCCTAATCTTTTCTATCTAAATATTATTACTTTGAACATAACATGGTACCTAATTCTTTTCCACCTAGGATATGAAAGTGTAGATGAAACACTTCTTGTCCTCCATGGCTATTACAATTAGTTATAACTCTGTATCCATCTTCTGCAATCTTTAAATCTCTAGTAATTTCTTTTATAGCTTTATACATCTCCATTAGATATTCACAATCTTTTGCTTCAATATCATTTAATGTAGGTATCTCTTTTTTAGGAACTACTAAAATATGAATTGGTGCTTGGGGATTGATATCATTAAAAGCAATCACCTTCTCTGTTTCATATACGATAGATGCTGGAATTACTCTGTTAATTATTTTTGTAAATAATGTACTCATAAACTCTACCTCCTAAAATATAAATTTTACCTGCCTATCCTTCTAATTGATCTATTCTCTTTTGGTGTCTTCCACCTTCAAATTCAGTAGTTAAGAAAACTTCTACCATTTCTAAAGCTAAGATATCTCCTACCATTCTTGCACCCATAGATAATACATTTGCATCATTATGTTCACGAGTTAATCTAGCCATTGTTGTATTTGTGCATAATGCAGCTCTTACACCTTTCACTTTATTTGCAGCTATTCCTATTCCTATTCCAGTTCCACAAATTACAATTCCTTTATCAGCTTTTTTTTCAACTACTGCTTCTCCTACCATTTTTCCATATTTAGGATAATCTACAGAATCTGTAGAGTTACATCCAAGATCTAAAACTTCATATCCATTTTGATTTAAAAAGTTTATTACTTTTCCTTTTAATTCAAATCCACCGTGATCACTACCAATAGCTATTTTCATTTCTTATACCTTCCTCTTATATTTATTATAATTATATAAAATTATCAGTTTATTATATTCTATATAATTTATTTTTACTAGGGTTGCTTTTATTATTTTTAATTTAATATTTATATTAAATCATTATCGGACTTTAAGTTGAAAAAATATTTATACCACAATTTATTAATAAACTAAATACATTTAAAATTAAATTATGGTTATAGATCCAACATACCTATTGCTATATATAACTTATCTCTTCTGGATTTTCTAAATGTTCTATATTAGAAAAATTTTCCATCTTAAATTTTCCATTGCTATAACTTATAGTTGTCACACTGGTATTTTGAGGTACAGGATCTATCCAAAATTTATTTAGACCATGTCCTAATACATATCCAAATATAACCTTCAATATCATCCCATGACTGACTACCATGATATCCCCTGTATTCTCTTTCACTAATTTCTTTAATCCCTCTATAGCTCTTTTCTCTACTTCTATAAAAGATTCTCCAGAAAAGTCGCTGGGATCGTATTTTACAGCATCTGTCCATAGGTTCATAAAAGCTTCTGGATGCTTTTCTCTAAATTTTTCTTTCTCTAATCCTTCTACATCTCCAAACCCCATCTCCATAATTTCACAAAGTTCCAAGATTTCTATATCTTTTTTTCCTTTTAAGATTCTTGCAGTGTGAAGTGCTCTACCTTGAGGACTGGTATATATCTTATTAAAATCAACATATCTTAGTTTTTCATAGAGAAGTTTCGTCTGCTCTATTCCTTCTTCGGTCAATGGTGAATTAAGGTGTCCTTGTAATTTTTTTATAACGTTCCATTCGGTTTGTCCATGTCTAACAAAATGTATTCTTAACATACTTACTCCCTTTTTTATAAATGAATTTCTTATATTATATCGGGTTTTCCCTATTTTGTCACTTTTTCTAAACATCTTATATAATAAAATTTCTATCCTATTTAACTATTTCTCTCTTGAAAATTACCACATATCACACTTTCAGTATTTAAATAAAAATTTCCATTTGTACACCTTATCCTAGGTAAAGAAGTCGTTCCAAACATATTATAACTCACAGACAAGAGTGCTTCTACATATATACATTCTTTCCTTACACATTCATACTCCTTTTCTATCTCTATCCTTTCCTCTTCCCTGGGTATTCTAAGCTCTGCCATCTATTCCTCCTCTTTCCTCCCTTGATATCAAAAAAATCCAACAACAAGAATCTAATAAATTTATAATTGCTTAAAAAAAAGATCCAATATATATTGGATCTTTTTGATTCTATATCAACTTCTAATTAACCTAATATTTCATATCCTTCTTCAGTTAATTTTGCTACAATTTTATCAGTATGTACTTTATCAAAAGTTTCTAAAGTAAGTTTTACTTCTTGCTCACCAATTGCAAGGGAATTTTTATACATTGTTTGATTTAAAGTTAAAATATTAGCTTTTAATTCAGCTATTAACCCTAACAATTTAGTCATTTCTCCTGCTTTATCTACTAATTTTACCTTTAATGTATATCTTCTGTTTTCACCAATCAACGCTTTGTTAATGATTCTTTCCATAAGGTTTACATCTAAGTTTCCACCAGATATTACAGATACTATGTTTTTACCTTTAAGATCTAAATCACTATTTAAAAGTGCCGCTACTGATACTGCTCCTGCTCCCTCTGCTACTATCTTACCTTTTTCAAGTAATAATAACACAGCTCTAGCAATCTCAGCTTCTGTAACAGTTACGAATTCATCTACATTTTCTTTGATGATCTCATAAGTTAATTCTCCTGCTCTTCTTACAGCAATTCCATCAGCTATTGTAGCTTTAGAATCTATTGTATATACTTCACCTTTTTCAATTGCACTTTTCATACAAGGTGCATTTGCAGCTTCTACACCGATTACTTTTACACTTGGCTTAACAGCTTTTATAGCAGTAGAGATCCCAGATAAGATTCCTCCTCCACCAATTGGTACAAGAACTACGTCTACATCTTCTAATTGACTTAAGATCTCAAGTCCTATAGTTCCTTGTCCTGCTATTACAAATTTATCATCGAATGGATGTAAGAATGTCGCTCCAGTTTCTTTTTGGATCTCACAAGCTTTTGCATAGGCATCATCATATACAGAACCGTGTAATACTACTTCTGCACCAAAATTTTTAGTTGCTGCTACTTTTGATAGTGGTGCGATCTCTGGCATCACTATAGTTGATTTTATTCCTAACTTAGTTGCACTTAATGCAACTCCTTGAGCATGGTTTCCAGCTGATGATGCAATTACTCCTGCTGCTTTTTCTGCGTCAGTTAAGTTACTTATCTTGTTAAAAGCGCCTCTAATTTTAAATGATCCTGTTAACTGAAGATTTTCCGCCTTCAAATAAACATTTCCACCTGTTATCTTGCTTAATTCTTTACATTCTAATAAACATGTCTTTTTTATAACCGGTTTCAAAACTTTCTGTGCCATTTGAATATCTTCTAATCTTACTTTATGCATAATTCAATCCTCCGAATAATTTTTTTAGTATTAAACTCTATAAAAGTATTATATAACTAAAGGTTGAAAAAATGCAACATTTTTTGTTAAAAAATATCATTTTTTTATACTCTTTTATGTCAAGACTCTGTTTATTTGTTCTATTTCTATTACAAAATCATCGTTTTCCAATATATCTTCCTCTAATAATTTATTTTTTATCATATGGTAAATCTCTTCTCCTAAAACGTTTTTTAAAGTTTCACCATAGGTAACTATAAAGGGTTTAAAGTCATCTTCAAGGAAACCATTTGGATTTTCTCTTCTAAAAATTGGACTCATAGCAAAGTCTATATTTATACAAGATTTTGTATAAAAATTCTCTATAGTGAAATTATTAGTGAAATCATCAGGTAGTGTGAAATAAAGAGTGTTTGTCTCTTCATCTAAGATTATCTCAAGTGGCCATATACTACATATAAGTGGTTTGTTATCTATAATTTCCTTGGGATTCATATTTTTATCCAAACAAATCGAGTGTAGCGAGCACAGAGTCTGACCATTTTTAGGAGTATATGCACAGGCACATAGATCTACTTCATTTCCTAAATATTTAGAAGGAACTAGTACATCTTCTTCTAAAATCATATCTTCAATTTCATCGCTGTCATTTCCTATGTCTTCCAATATATCTAGAGTTTTTGTAAGTTCATTGTAACGATCTTTATTTTCCAATATAAAATTTCTAATTTTTTTATTAAATATTGCTGGAGCATCCCCGCAACAGTGTTCAACACAATTAAAACAATCAAAATTAGTTAAATTTGCAAACATTGCATAATCTATAATGGCATTATATTCTTTCCCCTTTAAAGTAACTTTAGTTTTTATGGTATCTATTCCACTAAAATATCTTCTGATTCTCTCCTCTTTTTCCTGACTAACTGTATCTAATCCACCCTTTGGATGGTCTGTAAATAAAAAATATTTCATTGTTTTTCTCCTTTTAAATTATATTTATTTTGATTTCCCCGTCCACTGGATAAAATTTCGTGTTTTTTCAAAACTTTCGCCATTTAAAAAATCTTTTGGATTTTTTAAATTTCCACATATGGCAGGATGATTATGTTCTATTATTTGAGATTTTTTTATATACTTTTTATATTTCAAAGCTTTTGCTCCCCAAAGTAAAAATATAAGATTATTATTTTTCTCCTCAATAAATCCTATAAGTTTTTCTGTAAAATTTTCCCATAACTTAATATGACTCCCAGAGTTCCCGACCTCCACTGTCAGTGCAGTGTTGAGTAGAAGAACTCCTTGGGATTTCCAAGATTTAAATAGTTCATTAGGAGGTAATATATCAAATACTTTATCATTTATTTTATCTCTCAGTATATCTATTGTGGGAATCTCTCCTACATAAGTTTTATATATTAATTTTACTATATTTTTTAACGAAGTATTTACCCCCTTATCCATCCATGAATCCTTCTCTACCTCAAATGCAAGTCCTGTAGCTACCCCTTTTTGTGGATATGGATCCATAGCCAAAAGAACTATCTTTACCCTACTAAGATCATCTCTAAACACCTTAAATATATCTTTTTTAGTCGGAGTATAGTTACTTATGGATCCCATTATCTTTTCTATTTCCTGTATTATCTCTAAAGTAAAAAATTCATGATAGCTATCATGAATTTTATTATCTTCTAAAAATTTATTTTTGTCTAAATTCAAATTTTCCTCCACTTCTTACTATGTATTTTTTCATAAATTCACCTTGAATTTCTGGATAGGTAAGATTGGTAGGGATTTCTTCTACTAAAAATTTATCCTCCATCTCAAAATTCGGCAAATCACCAAATTTATTTATTGCAGCCATAAAGACACTACCATAATTCAAGTCTCCATTTTTTTCTACACTATAATCACAGAGATAAGTTAGCTCAAAACTAGTTGCACCACTTTCTTCATACAATTCCCTTTTGGCTGCCATCTCTGCTGTTTCACCTTTTTCAATATGTCCCCCAGGTAGTTCTAATGTATCTCTGTCTTCATGCTTAACTAAAACTAATTTTCCTTCATACAGGGGAATAATTACCGAATATTTTTTTTTATCCACTGCATTTTGATTATAAAATTTTATTTCCATAAAAGCCTCCCTTACCTCTAAATTATAGTTTTTTAAAATATACTTAGATCCAATTCTTTAGATAGATCTTCTAATATACCATCTCCACCTATAGAATTACCTTTTTTATCTAGAGCTGGACCGTATATTCCTATCCCCATTTTATTCGGAAGAACTGACATTATTCCTCCTCCTACTCCACTTTTAGATGGTATTCCTACTTTTAGAGCAAATTCTCCCGATCCATCATACATTCCACAAGTCATCATCAAAGATTTTACCACTCTAGCCTGATAATCTGATATTATTTTTTCTCCAGTAGATAACCTACCATTTCTGGCTAAAAACATTCCAACCATAGCAAGATCAATGGTAGTTACTTCGATAGAACATTGTTTAAAATATACATCTAGACTATCTTCTACAGAGGATTCTATTACTCCTTGATCTTTCATAAAGTAAGCCATAGCTCTATTTTTATTTCCTGTTCTATTTTCTCCTAAATATATCTCTTCATTATATGACAGTGTATCATTTTCAGTTACCAATTTAAAAAAATCTAGTAATCTCTTAAATTTAGCTTCCTTGTTTTCTCCCTTTATCATAGATGAAACTGCTATAGCTCCAGCATTTATCATGGGATTATAAGGTTTTTTTATGATAGCCGTCTCTAGCCTAATCATAGAATTAAAAGCATCACCTGTAGGCTCAGTTCCTACTTTTGAAAATACATAGTCTACACCATTGTCTAACATAGCCAGCATAAGGGCTATGGGTTTAGATACACTTTGGATAGTAAATTTTTTATTGTAATCTCCATATACATATTTATTCCCATCCATATCCAATAGACATATTCCCAAATCCTCTTTTTTTGCTTTTTCAAGTCCAGGTATATAGTTTGCTACATTCCCAAATTTTGTTTTGATTTTATTTTGTTTTAGTATTTTGTCTAAAAAAACTCTCATCTCTCTCCCCCACATACTCTATTCATTTCAAAAAAAATAAATATCAAAATTGACGATTATTTTTATTTTGTTTACCTAAAGTTTACCACATGATCTATTAAAATAAAAGCTAATACAACTTTATTCATAGATGTTTTAGAGTCACTAGATTTTCACTGAAAATATACAGTTTTAAAGGGATAAAAAAATACTGAACTTGATTTTTATTGAAAAATGTTATAAAATGTTACACGTAAGTTTTTTATTTCATATAAAAAACTATAATCAAAAAATAAATTATAGATAGCAAAAGGAGAAATAAAATCATGAAAACTTTACCAAATTGTCCAAAGTGTAATTCAGAATATACATATGAAGATGGAAACCTTATGGTCTGTCCTGAATGTTCATACGAGTGGAATCCAGAAGTTGAAGCAGAAGAAAACGCAGAAAAAGTATACAAAGACAGCAATGGAAATGTTTTAGTAGACGGAGATACAGTTAGTGTAATCAAAGATC
>Ga0316197_10000579_pt1 | contig 25348 bp, 18 predicted proteins | sample OudBiesiAoxic_MG_FD_204939 | JGI IMG/M metagenome (GOLD analysis project Ga0316197, IMG submission 204939) | Coastal sediment microbial communities from Oude Bieten Haven, Netherlands - site A oxic | ecosystem: Environmental > Aquatic > Marine > Coastal > Sediment | place: Netherlands... | reverse complement strand
GCCAGCATTGACAGACTTCTGCAGGCCGGCGGCCATGCCACCCGCGTCGCGCCAGGAAGTGAAGCCGGACATCAAAGCGTAGCGTGCCATCGCGGTAGATCTCACGGCCAACTCCTCCCAATTCCGGATATTTTCGATGTCGGCGAGCCGGCTACCCTTCAGCTGTAGATGCCCGTGGCCTTCAATCAGATCCGGCATCAGAGTGCGGCCGCCCACCGCATTCACCGTGGCACCTTTCCCCGCTTTGACATCATTCCCGATCGCCTTGATCAGATTGCCCTCCACCAGAACGCTTCCTGAGGTTGACTTATCGTCCACCCCGTTGAAAATCTGAACTTCGGTGAAGGGGCCCTGCTTTGGCGCCTTTTCTTCCTGAGCGGATAGAGCGCTTGAAAGTACCAAGCTCGTGAGAGTGGCAATCGGGATGAGTCGTGACTTGGGGCGCGCTTCATAATGGTGATGGGAATACTAAACGATTCTGGTCATCAAACAGTCTTACGATGCTCCATACTGACTTCGGTGGCACGAAGATTGCGTTCTCTTTTTCTGCCAGCCCGGTTACGTTCTTGATCCTAGGAACAGATTACCCTGAACCAGATTGAAAGCCCTTCCCCTCATCCACACCAGTTGGCTTAAGCCCTTTGCGGATTACTTCGCGAAGCGGAAGGTCAGCCTGCGGCCGTATTACGAGGCGGCGCAGATCGAAGCGAAGCTGGTGACCTCGGGAGAGGGTTGGATCACCAAGCTCCAACTGTATCGCTTTCTCAACAAGCTCGCCAAGGGTGAGAAAATGCCGGAGGTCGGTTTCCTGGTCGGCGAAACGATCACCCCGGACAAGCTGGGGCTGCTGGGCCAGGAGATGGCGCAGGCTGAAACGCTTGCCGGCGTGATCCAGGCTTTCTGCCGGCTCATCAATCGGCATGTTGAAGAAAACCGTTGCTGGCTCGAAGAAGGTGACGGAGGGGAAGTGTGGTTCTCCAACCAGAAGAGTCCGACATTTATTGCCGATCGTGCGATCGCCGATCATGCGGGGCTGATGTCGATGGTCAACCTGGTGCGCCTGGTGGGCGGGACGAGTTGGTATCCAGAACGGATCACGTTTCAAACCTCACCAACGACCGCTTACCGTAAAATTCCGGGGCTGAAGAATGTCGAATTGCAGTTCGAGCAGCCAGCGTCCGGTTTCTCTTTCCCCGCAAACTGGCTGTTGCGTCCGATCCGGTTTGGAGATCTGCCGACATCGATTGAAACTTCATCAGCGGGCCTGTTGGACACGGATGAATCGATTGTCGAAAAACTTAATCGCCTCCTGCGCGAGATCGTCGGCGTCGGTGGCATGGCGCCGACGATCCGGCTGATGGCGGAGCTCTGCGCCACCAGTCCGCGCACCCTCCACCGGCGCCTCGAGGAATCTGGGAACTCCTACCGGGATCTGCTCGACGAGGTGCGGTTGGATCAGGCGAAACTGCTGTTACAAGATTCCGGACTCTCCGTGAAGGAGGTGGCCTTCGAGATGGGGTACTCGGGGTCGAACAATTTCATCCGCGCTTTCCGCCGACAGACGAACCTATCACCGACGGCCTACCGGAGGCAGATCTGAACAATGACTGATCGCGCCGCGGCCGTCCATCGTCCAGCGCGGGCAAGTAGGTGACGTGACCTCAGTCGAATCTCTTCTACGGGTTGTCCCAATGCCTTTCGATCGTGTCCGAAAAGTTGGTCACCCCCACGGCCTTTTTATCCAGATGCAGCTCCAGCGCGCAGGCTGCTGCAGCCGCTAGGAGTGATGCTTCGACCATCGTTCCTGTAGCAGCCAGGAACGGGTCGCGCTTGCATTTGAGTTGGTTCGTTCCCGAACCTGCTCGCATCGTGATGGCCCGCAGGGCGAGCCTGCAAAAATTGAGCGCCGCCGTCGTTCAGAAACTCCCTGTAGGCGAACTGCTTGCGCTTTATAGGCCGGATAGATTAGATTCTAACCAGTTGACATTGAACGGCTTTTCACTGGTCAGCTTGATGGTTCAGCATCTATTCTGGCCACCTCTGACTATGAAGACGATAAAATCCACCTCACTCCAGACTACCGGCTCCAGAACGCCCTTCCGCCGCCTCGGTGTGCTGGGGACATCCCTGCTCTTTCTAATCGCCAGCGTCCCAACCGGGGCCGCTACTCTGAGTGGATTGTTGGAGATAGCAGGCCAGAAGGCGAATCCCACGATGGGACGAGGCCACAAGGGACGAGGGCATATGGACAAAGCATCGATCAAGGATGTAGCGGTCACCCTCTACGAGGCCACGGAGTTTGCGCCGATCGCACTGGCCACCACGTCGACTGACGACAACGGAAGCTTCGCCTTGGATATCGCCAGAGATACGTCGAACAGCATTTTTTTCCTGAGGGCCGATGTCGCCCCCGACGTGGTGTTCATCGCGATCCTTGGCGTCTACCTCCCGGAGGAAGCGATCATCAACGAGGTGACGACCGTGGCGTCTTCCTATGCGATGGCGCAGTTTTACCGGACTGGCCAAATCGCTGGGGACGGGCTCCGGCTCCAGATCGCGTCGATGATGTATACCAATATCGTCGACCCACAGACCGGCGAGATCTCTGAGGTGCTGAAGACCTCTCCGAACGCGGGCGAAACCACTTCGCTCCGCCTGACCCGCTCGCTGGCGAATCTGGTAAATGGGTGTGCGACCAAGAGTTCGACCGCACGCGTCCTGCTGACAGCCACCAGGGACGAGGCCGGGCGATTCCCTGACGACTGTGCAGAAGCCCTGGCAAACCTCGCCCGCGCCCCCGCCCAAGCCGTAGACAAGGTCTACCGTCTCAGCACGACGACGGAAGAGTTTAAACCGGCGCTGACCGGAGCTCCCGACCAATGGACGATTGCAATCAAGGTAAACGATACCGGGAGCGACGAGCAAATGTTTGGCGGCCCGGCCAACGTCGACTGGGATTCCTTCGGCTATGCGTGGATCTCGAACAACGTGGTCCAAGGAACCCCGAACTCCACGAAATACAACGTCGTCCTGCGCCCCGACGGCAGACCGGCAGACGGCAGCGGGGGCGAACCGGTATCGCCGTTCAACACGGGCGGGCTCCTCGGCGTCGGCTGGGGCGTGAGCGTCGATGCGGACGACAACATCTGGTTTGGCAACTACGGCTGGGGGAAACCCAAAGATACGACCTATCCAAGCCAGACCATGCAAGACCCCACCGGTGCAGGCACCGGCAGCGTTTCCCGCTTTCTTGCAGATGGCACCGCGGTCACGAACTCCGGATACTACGGGCCATACCGTGTCCAGGCCATCGAACCCGGACCGAACGGCGACATTTGGATCGCGAGTTTCGGGGACAGGGATCGCAGGGGCGGAAGTGGGGTTTGGGTATTCAAAAACGGAGATCCAGACGACTTTACGTTTTCACTCGTCGAGTGGGAGGACGCCCCCTTCGGCATCGCCCCGACTCCCGACGGTCGTTCGGCATGGGTCACATTTTCAGGGGGGCTCGGAGGCGAGAACCAGAGCAGCATCGCCAAGTATGAACTGGGGGACGACGGTGAGGTAAAACCCCTATTCATCGAGGCGGTCGGAGATACACTGAAGGTCGTGGCCTTGGATTACGCAGGCAACGCATGGTTTGCCTCTCAGGGCACCGACTCGGTGTTCGCCTTTGATTCCCGCGGTCGTAAACTCGGAGAGTTCACAGGAGGGGGGATCGACGGCCCGTGGGGCATCGCAGTAGATGGCGAGGGCAATATCTGGGTTTCGAACTTTGGCGCCACCATGCTGGCCAACGACTTCAACGAAGGACGCCTCTCCAAACTCTGTGGCGCCAACCCCGCCGCTTGGCCGAAGGGCTTGACCATGGGCGATCCCATCTCACCCCAGACGGGATACACGGTGCCCTCCGCCGGAGAGCAGGTCCGGCTTGCCAACGGCGATCCCCTATACGGCCACGGAGCCCCTCCCAGCTTCAGTCCGATGATGCGCCAGACGAGCGTCCAGATCGACCGCGCTGGCAACGTCTGGTCGATCAACAATTGGAAGCCGAGATTCGATATCGATGCCACGGAGAATCCCGGCGGTGACGGCATCATTATTTTCGTAGGCCTCGCCCCACCGCCTCCGTAATTGATTGGGTGGGACTCTTGATTTCTGGGTCGCACTCACGGGTCTGCGGAGCCTGGATGGAGAGGTTCCATTTCCCCCGTTGCGGGACACTACGGATCCGGGCACCCCCTATCAATGCAGAACGGAAGAAGAGAAGTATCTGGCACGAATTCTGACCCAAGTGCCTGGCAGCCTATCGCCACTGGGGATCGCCTTGACTCCCGCCGGATCGCCCATTGCCAAGCGTGAGATCCACCTCCAACGGGGCGGCAGCCTCAAGACCTCGCATTCGGAATTTGGTTGAGATTGCCAACAGATTGGGGATCGTGCAATGACGCTTACCCGCCTCAGAATTCGTACGCATCCTGTAAAGAACCGGACTTTGGTTCAGCCCCGACTTGAAGTTAAAGGAGTACCTAGTTAGAAAGCAGAAACCGGGACCGGTCTATCGGGCTCATTGCCATGTCTGCTACCGCCCTGAATCGGTGTGCCTGTGCAATTTGATTCAACCTTTTGATACCTGGATCCGTTTTGTGATCCTAATGCACCCGAAGGAGGCACGAAAAGAGAAAAGTGGGACAGGACGGCTATGCAATCTGGCGTTAAAAAATAGCCGCCTACTGATCGGGATTGATTTCACGGACGACGACGAGGTCAACGCCCTCATCGCGGATCCAGAATACAACTCCGTGGTGCTCTTTCCTGCAGCTGAGGCGGTCAACCTTTCGCAAGATGGCTACCAGTCTCTAGGCGGTGGCGATGGTCGGTTGCAGGTGTTCGTGGTTGACGGAACCTGGTCTCTGGCGGGAAAAATCTTTAGACAGAGCACCAATCTTCAGGCTCTACCAGCCGTTAGTTTTACCCCCAGCCAGGCATCGACTTTCCGCATCAAAAAACAGCCTCGTGCCGAGTGCCTTTCGACCCTCGAATCGATTCATCTGCTACTCGAGCTAGCCCAGGAGCAAGAAGTTGAAACGGCCCAAGGCGACATCGAGCAGTTGCCTAGAGTCTTTCGACGCCTCGTCGATATCCAACTCGAATGCGCAAACCTCCGATGAGTCTGCTCCGAGGGGCAGGTGCCAGACTCTGACCGCGCCGCCCCGCGGATCGACGGCATGTCCGCAGACAGGTTCGCAGACAGGTTCGCCGAGGCACCCAGAGTTGTTTACAGCGTTGATTGTTCCCCTGTATTCGCCAGTTTTCATCGAATTCGTCAAAGGCAAGAAACGGCTTCGTTCCTCGTGGGGATTAAGTGTCAAAACATTCACCATCAATGACTTAAGAATGCTCTGAGCAACTTTTGGCAGGGTCGGCCTCGTCCCGACGAGCCGCTGATCTCAAGCCACTAGGGAACAACCCGTCGGCCCAGCCGCCCAAGCATGAACGCTGATGCCTTCCCCGTAGGGAATTGCCGGCAGGAACGGTTAACTGAGCGGGAAGTGACGAAAATTCGAGCTTTCCGTTCTATCTGGCTTATGTGTCGTCGGTTCTGTCGACTGCCAAGATGGCGTCGATGGACTCAAAACTAAATAATACATCAAAGAATATGTCACAAGGAACGATCAAAAAAATCATCGCAGAAAAAGGCTTCGGCTTCATCTCTACCGAAGGGGGAGGAGATGACCTCTTTTTCCACCGCAACGGATGCACCGACTCGTTCGAAAATCTTCGCGAGGGCGATTCCGTAGAATACACTTCAGGCCAAGGTCCCAAGGGCCCCTGCGCCGAAGGCGTCAAGAGCCTCTAGCAGCGATCGATCAGGGTGGCGCAACGCCACGAACAGAATTGCCTGTAAGAGCCGTCTCGAAAGAGTCGGCTCTTTTTCGTTCTCACTAATCTGAAGATTCTATTATTCCTCGTCGCGGGTCGCCGACGGACTTCTAAGACCATCATGGTTTCCCTGGGAATCCGGATCTGAAATGACAGGTCGAAGCTCGAGAAGCCTACGCTCACCCGAAGAGGGGATGATGGAAACGACAGAGCCGAGCTTGGAGTCGCTCACATAGATCGAGCCATCGGGGGTCACGGTGACCGCCCAGGGCCTCTCGAGAGAGGGGCCGTCTCCGAAGGAAGCGCCTGAGGCCACCGTCAGAGTTTGAGTGGTGAGGTCGATGCGGAAGAGCGATTTGAACTTCACGTCAGTGACCAGCAGATTGCCCAGCCCGTCTGTGCCGATGCCTACCGTTCCACCCAGTGCGGTCCCCGGCTCTTTCACTTTGAGTTCGAGAGGAGAACGTTTCCCGTTGCTCAGGTCGACCTTCCATACCATCGACCGTCCCGGATCGGTGACGTAGATATCGCCGCCCGGGATCGTCGTCACTCCGAGTGTCACCCCAAAATCTTGACCGCTGCCGTGGCCCGCTCCTGAGTTGATAACTCTGAGACCATCGGATAGGTTCACGGTCACGACGGCTTTGAGGCCTGGGTCCACGGTCACAGCCAGGCCATCACTGTAAGTCATCCCGATGGGATCCTGTAGCTCCGGGCCCGCACCATAGCCCGGACCGGAGATCACAGTCCGGTCGCCGGTCTCCGGATCCACCCGAAATAGCGCAATGTTGGTGGCGTCGCCAACTAAGATCTCACCATTGGGTGTGATGACGACGGACTCGGGAGTCAGAAGAAAGACCCCTTTGCCGCGTGAAGCATCGGACATGATGCGAGTCGCTCCGCTTTGGGGGTCTACCAGCAGTATCGCGGCCCGGCGTGGATCAACGATGAGAAGGTGTCCTTCATCGTTTGAGGTGAGCCCCATGGGCTGATAGAGCTTCATCGGGTCAGGATCTCTATTTTTAGAGATGACGCGACGCAGACCGTTTCGAAGATCGACAGATAGGACTGTCCTGCTGCCCGGGTCCAACACCAAAGCTCGCCCTCGGTCGAGAACCACGTCGACTGGAGTCACGAACCCCGGACCGCTCCCCACGGCAGGTGAGGAAATAATCCGCCGGGTGCCGTCACGTTGGTCCACCGAGATAAGGGCGCGCAATCCCTGATCGATCACCATGATCTCTCCGGTATCCGCCACCGCCACCCGGGTGGGGAGTTCGAAGTCGGGGCCATGGCCGATTTTCTGGCCTGATATCGCCTTCCGGTCACCGGTTTGTGGGTCGATGAAGATCAACGCTTTCTGGCCCCGGTCGGCGACGATCAGTGTCCCCGCAGATCCAACCGCAACACCGAATGGATCGACGAGCGCCGGTCCTCGTCCAACACTCGGAGAACTCAGAATCGTTCTGTCTCCAGTCGTCTCGTCCACTCGAAAGATGGTTCGCAGATCGATATCGACCACAGCGAGAGAGTTCTCTGAGAGGCGCGTGATGGTGCGGGCCGTGGAGAAGCTGGGCCCCGCCCCCCGGAGCTTTCCCGAGAGTTCCGTCCGTTCGCCACCGGATGGGTCGACCCTTAAGATGGAGCCCAACCCGGCGTCTACGACCACAGTGCCACGAGAACCAGCCACCACGCCGATCGGCGCTATCAAACTCGGACCCGAACCACGATCGTTGGACGACAACTCCGTTCTGGAACCGGTCACTGGATCGATGCGGACTAAAGCTTCCAACCCGCGATCGATGACCAGGAGCGACCCGTCCGCAGCCATTCCCATTCCTAACGGCGTGACCAAATCCGGCTCCTGGCCCGGAGCTTCTTGCCCAAGCGAGGGTTCGACAAGAGACGATCCCAAGGCGAGGGTAAGTGAGGCCGCCATGAGAGCAACAAGCCTAAGCTTCATTGCTAGGAAATTCGATTTCGTCGGCGTAATCATAGGGCGTGTGGAGCCGGGATGGCGGGAGTCAATTCCCCCCCGTTCCGGGACACTACGAATCCAGGCCCGCACCGTCAATGCTGGAGCGGAATCGGAGGAGTGCTCGTAGAATGGCTGACGCCAAACTGAGTGCTCCCCCCCGGGAGGCAGCGGTGTTGGTAGTGGTGACTTTCCGTCGCCCCGGCTTCATTCACACAGCATGCGCTTGTGCCGATCTGGGTCACCGCTGGCACTGGGGGCCCGATGGCCTTAGCTTTCCCGTCGGTGGTGGTGACTGCGGTCCGCTTGGATCGGGATCCAGACTAGCACCATACTCATTGATGGGAACTCATCCCAGTGTGTCAGACACTATTCTGAACCGCCGGCATGAGCCATCGCCCTGCTCTTCAAGGGGCTCTGGGACAGCGAGAAAGTGTTCGACGAGGGGATCCGACTTTCCCACACCGCTAGGATCCGGTTCTCGGTTATCGTGAAGCGCATCCGATGCACAGCGTGCTCTGCGGCATTGCCTCCATGCGCGCCATCGATATCGGTTCGCCACAGTTCTGGCACAGACCAAAATTCGGTTTCATGACCTTGACCATCGCATTCTGCAGTTGGACAAGGTCGTTCTTCAGGCGCGCGAGGGCGGCCTCGTTGACGCTCTTGTCGAGCATGCCATCAAGCCGCGTCAGCCGACCCAACGCCTGATCTGGCGCGATCGGTTTGGTGATTTCCTCGAGATCGGCAATCCGCGATTTGGTCTCGGCCATCCGATCGATGATTCGCTCTCGCAGTTGCTCCTTGTCTTCGGGGTTCATGGCTGATTCGCTGTTTCGTCCCGTTGTCTGGCACTATTCTGACCCAATTTCGACCGGCACTATTTCGACCCAGATTCTGAGGAAGCGCCTAAGTCAGCGCCAATCGGGGCTGGCACTAAATTGAGTGCTCCAGTCCCGAGTTCTAGTTCTGGTTGGTGTGGCGACTGGAATACACCACTACTCTCTATGCGCCTCGTGTGCTAGCTCTGATCTGGAGCGTCGCCGGCACTGGGAGCTAGGCGTAGGAGTCCACCTGACGTAGTGGTGTTAGTAGTCGGTGACCGCAGGTCTGCTTGGTTCGAGATTCTGTCCAGCCTCCTCACTGAGGCGCGGGGCGGGTGAGGATTCCGGCAGGCTTCTGGGTGGGTGGGGGGGCTTGCCGGGGTTTGCTTTGGGGCTGGGCGCTTTTGGGTTTCTGGCCGGATGCTCTGGAGACTTCGGAGGTGAGACGCCCCACCACTTTATTCCTCCTCGCCAGTTGGATCCTTTGGCTCTTCGATCTCCGGGCTGTCAGGTGCCTCGGAATCATTTTCTTCACCGCCCTCCTCCTCGTCATCGCTGACGACTCTGGCGATGTCTTGGAGGAGTTCGCCCTTCTTGAGAGTCACCAGTTTGACTCCCTGTGCGGCGCGGCCGGTCTCCCTGACTTCGGCGGCGCGGATTCTGACACTCTGTCCGCCGGTGGTCATTAGCATGAGTTCGTCACTTTCTTCCACTGCGAGGGCACTGATAACCTTGCCGGTCTTCTCGGTGACGTTCATCGTTTTCATACCTTTGCCACCGCGGCCCTTGGTCATGTATTCTTCGAAGGCGGTGCGTTTGCCAAGGCCGTTTTCGCTGGCCACCAGGAATTTGGCCTCTGGGTCGACGACGACCAGGGCGACCAGTTTGTCCTCTGGGCGGGGACGGATGCCAGCGACCCCGGCGCTCGGGCGACCCATCGGGCGGATCGTGTCCTCTTTGGTTTTGACGCAATAGCCCGCTGAGGTGACCAGGCAGATCTCGTCTTCGCCGGTGGTTAGTTTGACGCCCACCAGGCGGTTGCCGTCTTCGATGCGGATGGCGATGATGCCGTCTTTGCGGAAGTTGCGGAACTCGCTGAGCTTGGTCTTCTTCACCTTACCGGAGCTGGTGGCGAAGAGGACGTAGTAGGGTTGGTCGAAGGTGGCTTTGGCGTCGCCGTCGGCGCTCTCGACTCGGAGGACGCTGGCGATGTTTTCTTCTGGCTGGAGGTTGAGGAGGTTTTTGATGCTCCTGCCTTTGCTGGCGCGGCCAGCTTCTGGGATCTGGTAGACCCGCTCGATGTAGCAACGACCGGTGTCGGTGAAGAACATGAGGTAGTCGTGGGCACCGGCAGAGAAAAGGTGTTCGACGAAGTCTTCTTCCTCCTCTTCCCCGGATTGATTCTCGGTAGTCGACATGCCGCGCACACCCATGCCGCCGCGTTTCTGGGCGCGGTATTCCGTGGCGGCGGTGCGTTTGATGTAGCCTCGCCTGGAGATCGTGATGATGGAGCTCTCGTTGGCGATGAGGTCGACAATGTTCATCTCGCCCTCGTCTGGCTCGATGCGGGTGAGGCGCGGTGTGGCGTATTTCTCTTTGATCTCGTTGAGCTCGTCTTTGATGATCTGCAGGACGCGGTGCTCGTTGGCGAGGATGTCCATGAGATCTTTGATCTCGGCTAGGACCTGGTCGTAGTTGGCCTTGACCTTGTCACGCTCGAGGGCGGTGAGCTGGTAGAGGCGCATGTCGAGGATGCGGTTGACCTGGCTGTCGGTTAGGACGTAGCGGTCGCCCTGGACGCTGGCCTGGCCGCGCACTAGGATGCCGATCTTTTCGACCGTGGCGAGGGAGAAGTCGTAGGCTTTGATCTTGCCGAAGGCTTCCTCGCGGTTGGCGGAGTCGCGGATCATCTTGATGAAGTCATCGAGATGATCAGGGTAGATGGCGAGGAGGAGAGCCTCGAGGGCCTCGGCGCGCTCTTCGGCCTTGCCGAGGAGGTAGCGGGTGCGGCGGATGATGACGACGCGGCGGTGCTCGATGTAGCAAGTGAGCGCGTCTTTGAGGTTGAGGCGCTTCGGCCGGCCGGCGTCGATGGCGAGGATGTTGGCGCTGAAGCTGCTCTGCAGGGCGGTGTGTTTGTAGAGCAGGTTGATGAGGACCTGCGGGCGGCCGTCGCGTTTGACGTCGATCACAACGCGGGTGTTCTCGTCCGACTCGTCGCGGATCGCGCTGATGTCGGGGAGGACTTTCTCGTTCACCAGCTGGGCGATGCGCTCGACGAGGGTCGCGCGGTTCACCTGGTAGGGGATCTCGGTGATGATGATCTGGTCGCGGGTATTTTTGCCCTTGGTCTCCTCGACGCTGACGGTTCCGCGCACCTTGATGCTGCCGCGGCCCTCGCGCTGGTACCCGCGGATCCCGTTGAAACCCATAATGGTACAACCGGTGGGGAAATCCGGCCCCTTGACGATGGTCATCAGTTCCTCGATGTCGATCTCCGGCCGATCGATCTGTGCGCAGATGGCATCGACGACCTCGCCGAGGTTGTGCGGCGGGATGTTCGTCGCCATGCCGACAGCGATGCCAGTGCCGCCGTTGACGAGGAGGTTCGGGAAGGCGGCAGGGAGGACTGAGGGTTCCGAGTTCGTCTCGTCGTAGTTGTCGACGAAGTCGACGGTGTCCTTGTCGAGGTCGTTCATCAGCGCGACGCCGAGGGCGCTGAGGCGCGCCTCGGTGTAACGCATGGCTGCTGGCGGGTCGCCTTCGACCGAGCCGAAGTTGCCCTGGCCTTCGACGAGGATGTCGCGCATCGACCACGGCTGCGCCATGTTGACGAGCGTCGGGTAGATGGCGCCGTCGCCGTGGGGGTGGTATTTACCCATCGTCTCACCGACGATGCGGGCGCATTTGAGATGCTTCTTGTTCGGCCCGAGCGAGAGATCGCTGAACATCGCGTAGAGGAGTCGGCGCTGCGAGGGCTTGAGGCCGTCACGCGCATCTGGGAGCGCGCGGGAGATGATCACCGACATCGAGTAGTCGAGGAACGAGTTCTTCATCTCGTCGGCGACGTTGATCGGCTCGATATTCTCCTCCTCCGGCTCTGGTGGGAGGATCTCGTCCGGGTCGGTTGGTGGGAGGTCGTCTTCTGGCATTTAAGTGCTGAGTGTGGAGAGGAGAAATGGTTGCCCGCTAAGTTTCAAGAAGGTGCGCTAAGGCTTGGGCATTGTGGCTTGAGCTTCGGATTTTTTAACGGCGACTGCTGACGTGGAAGCGGAGCGTAGTCTGCAAATGGAATCTAGAGGCAGGGCCGGTAGGGATCATCTTGCGAATCTTGCGATTCGGGGCTGGGTCTGGGTCTGTTTGGGGATTCGGATTTTGAACTGTCGATGTTTGGGATGGGCGCAGCCCCCTGGTCACACGTCTAGGTTTCTCACGTTGAGGGCGTTGTCTTCGATGAAGATCCGGCGTGGTTCGACGACGTCGCCCATCAGGATCGTGAACATCTTGTCGGCCTCGACCTCGTTCTCGTCATTCAGTTTCACCCTCAACAGCTTGCGGGTTTTCGGGTCCATCGTGGTGTCGTAGAGCTCCTTGGCATTCATTTCACCGAGGCCTTTGTAGCGCTGGATCTCGATTCCCCGGCGACCGATCAGGATGATCTGGCTGAGGATCTCGGGGACGCTGAAGACCGGGTGGACGGTGGCGCTCTCGGCGTCGTCGCCCTCGATGAGCTCGAAGAGGGGTTTGTCCTGGGCACTGAAGTGCTCGACGTTTAACCCCGCGTCGGCGAGCTCCTCGAGGACCCGCTGGATGGCGCGGGCTTCGTGGATCTGGTAGAGGCGGGCACGGCGTTGCAGCGCCGGCTTATCTTTTTTCTTCTCGGGCTCGGCGCCGGCTTCGGCCTCTGGGTCGGGCTGGTTCGCCGGGTCGTCCGAGTCGCCCTCCGGCACGGATTTGGTCTCGTGTTTGAAGAGGTGGAGGTCGCGGTTCTCGGCAGAGAAGTCGCGCAGGCTCTCCTCGGTAGCGAAGTATTTGATCTCCTCTTCGTTACCGGTGCGGAGGACGACCACGTAGTCTGGCGGGTGGCCGGTCTCCGGGTCGCGGTGACTCAGATAATTTTCGAAGTCGGCACCGGTGCGGGCGACGCCATCGCTGTAGCGACTCAGTTTAGCGATTTTTTCTAGGAGTTCGGTAAGCTTCTCGGCGGGGAATTCTTTGCCGTCGGCGAGGTTCCTCAGGCGCACATCGCCGGCACCAAGTTCGATCAGGATGCGGTTGAGGGAGGCGTCGTCCTGGACGTATTCCTCGCGCTTCTTGCGCGTCACCTTATAGAGCGGGGGCTGGGCGATGTAGAGGTAGCCCTTGCGGACGAGCTCTTCCATCTGCCGGCAGAAGAAGGTGAGCAGGAGGGTGCGGATGTGGGAGCCATCGACGTCCGCATCCGTCATGATGATGATCTTGTGGTAGCGGGCCTTTTCGATGTTGAACGAGCCGTCCTGGTCGCCGTCGCCGATGCCGGTGCCGATGGCGGTGATCATCGTCTGGATCTCCTTGTTCTGAAGGGCACGGTGTAGGCGCGCCTTCTCGACATTGATGACCTTGCCACGCAACGGCAGGATCGCCTGGGTGCGGCGGTCGCGTCCCTGCTTGGCAGAGCCGCCAGCGGAGTCACCCTCGACAATGTAGAGCTCGGACTGTGCGGGGTCGCGCACCGAGCAGTCGGCGAGCTTGCCGGGGAGGCCGGCGCCGTAGAGCGCGCCCTTGCGGACGGTCTCGCGCGCCTTGCGGGCGGCCTCGCGGGCACGGGCGGCGTTGATCGACTTCTCGATGATCATCTTCGCCACCGCCGGGTTCTCCTCGAAATAGGCGGACAGCGCCTCGTAGACGACTGAGCTCACGACGCCCTCGACCTCCCCGTTGACCAGCTTGTCCTTGGTCTGCGAGCTGAAACGCGGGTAGGGGTGCTTGAGCGAGAGCACGCATACGAGCCCCTCGCGGGCATCGTCACCGCTGAGCTGTGGGTCCTTGTCCTTGAGGATCTTGTTGTTCTTCGCGTAGGTGTTGATAGTGCGCGTGAGCGCGGTGCGGAAGCCGGTGAGGTGGGTGCCACCGTCGCCGTTGGGAACCATGTTGGCGTAGGGCAAGATGATCGAGTCGTAGCTGTCGGTGTACTGCAGGACGATGTCGATGATCGCGTTGTCGTTGACGACCTTGCCCTCGTATTCGTACTCGACCTCGCGCACGCCGTGGATCGAGATCGGCTCCGGGTGGACCGGGGTTTTGTTCTCCACCAGCTGGCGGACGAACTCGGCGACGCCGTCGCTGTAGTGGAAGGTCTCGACGCGCGGGACGTCCGGGCGATCGTCGGTGAGGATCATCGTCAGCCCCGGGTTGAGGAAGGCGAGTTCGCGCAGGCGTTTAGCGAGCAGGTCGAACTTGAACTCGGTCGTATGGGTGAAGATCGTCGCGTCCGGGAAGAAGGTGATCATCGTTCCTGTGACCGACGGGTCGTCGAGGTCGCCGACGACGTGCAGCGGCGTCGTAGTCTTGCCGCGCTCGAACGCGATCGCATAGACTTTGCCATCGCGGTAGACCTCGGTCTTGAACCAGTCCGAGAGTGCGTTGACGCACTTGGCGCCGACACCGTGGAGACCGCCTGAGTATTTGTAGGCGCCCTGGCCGAACTTGCCGCCAGCGTGGAGGTCCGTGAGCACGAGCTCGACGGTTGGCATCTTCCACTTCTTGTGCATCTCGACCGGGATCCCGCGGCCGTTGTCTTTGATCGAGCACGAGCCATCGACATGGATCGTGACCTCGACAGTATCACAGACGCCGGCGAGGTGTTCGTCGACCGAGTTGTCGAGGATCTCGGCGACACAATGGTGCAAGCCACGCTCGTCCGGGTCGCCGATGTACATCCCGGGGCGCTTGCGGACCGCCTCTAGCCCTTCGAGTTTATCGATCTGATCCGCTCCGTATGCTTGCGCTTTATCGACATCCATCGACTCGTCGACCTCCGCCGGTTTTGATTCGTCTTGGGCGTCTTTATCTGACATAGGTGGTAGCTGAGAGTGGGAAAGTTTTCCGGGAAGAAACCCGGTTCCTGAGCCCTCTGTTTAGGGCATCGTGGGGGAAGGTGCATTAAAGAGAGATCAGGCCACAAAGCAACCCCTTTCTAGCATTAATTAGACCAATACAACTCGCTCATTATCAATGTTTTACATTTTGTTAATTGGGCATAACTTTCAGAACCTTCAAACGAGGCCAAAACACCATGTCAGACAGCTATGAATTCGTGATTATCGGGGGCGGAAGCGCCGGTTACGCAGCCGCCAGAACCGCCGTCGAACTCGGCATGAAGACAGCGGTCATCGACGGAGCAGAGACACTGGGCGGGCTGTGCATTCTGCGGGGCTGCATGCCGAGCAAGTCGCTGATCGAATCGGCGAACCGCTTCATCACCCTACGCCGCGCCGAGGAGTTCGGGCTGTCCGCTGGTAGCATCTCCGTGCACCCCGAAAAGATCCGTGCGCGCAAGCGGGCTCTGATCGGTGAGTTCGCGGACTACCGGCAGGGGCAACTGGAGGATGGCCGCTTCGACCTGTTCCGCGGGACTGCAAACTACGTCGATGCCAATACGATCAGGATCACCCTGCGGGACGGTGGGGAGCGCACTATCAGAGCGGACTCATCGTTGGTGGCGAGCGGGTCGGCGATCTCGCGACCGCCGATCCCCGGCCTGGAGGAGGTGGGCTATCTGGTCAGCGATGACACTCTCGACGCGGGCGAGTTGCCGGATTCGATCATCGTGCTCGGAGGCGGTGCGATCGCCCTGGAGATGGCGCACTACTACGAAGGTCTCGGCGTGAAGACGACCGTCATCCAACGCAGCCCGCAGGTGTTAAAATCGATCGACGAGGATGTGGCGAAGGCGCTCGAGAAAGCCTTCATCGATCGGGGTATCGACCTCTACACCGGCACGAGCCTGACGAGAGTCGAAGCGGAGGATGGCCAGAAGGTCGTGTATTTCGACCACGGGGGCGAGGGCAGAAGCGTGCGTGCGGATGAGATCCTGCAGGCGCTCGGGCGACACCCGAACACAGACGGGCTGTCCCTCGAGGCGGCCGGGGTCGAGCTCGACGGGCGCCACATCAGGACCGATGCCCAGCAGGCGACGAGCACGGCGAATATCTTCGCTGCGGGCGACGTCGCCGGCCCGCACGAGGTCGTGCACATCGCGATCGAGCAGGGCGAGGCGGCGGCGACCAATGCGGCGATCCACCTCGGCAAGCTGGATCCTTCAAAGCGGGAGTCGATCTCCTACGATCTCAAGCTATTCGGCGTCTTCACCGAGCCGCAGGTGGCGAGTGTCGGGCTGAGCGAGAGGGAGGCGAAGCAGGCGGGTATCGACTGCATCTCCGCCGACTACCCGTTCGATGACCACGGGAAGTCGATGGTGCTCGGCGAGACCCACGGGTTCGTGAAACTGATCGCCGAGCGCTCCAGCGGGCGCCTGATCGGCGGGGCAGTCGTCGGGCCCGAAGCCTCCGAGCTGATCCACGAGATCGTCGTGGCGCTGCGCTACGGGGCCACGGCGGCGGAATTTGCGCGCATCCCGCACTACCACCCGACCCTGAGCGAGATCTGGACCTACCCTGCCGAAGATCTGGCGGAGGCGGCTGGCCCGTGATTGCGGTGCTCACCCGGGCTTGGATCCGTCTGGAATTGACCATCCGCCCAATGGATGATTAGCTGGTGCCGTGCTGAAAGAAATCCGAGTCCAACCTGAGCCTGATCCCTCGTCTTCGGGAGAGCAGGGAACGCCGCCGCCGGCATCGTCCGCGCCTCCCTACAAATCACCCACCTCCCCAGCCCCGCCGATGAGTTCCAGCAGCCGCAACACCCTAGCCAGCGATGTCGAAATCACTGGTTCGATCAAGTTCTCCCACGACCTTATCATCGATGGCAAGATCGACGGTGAAGTAGTCTCAGACGGGAGCCTGACGATCGGGGAGAACGCGGTCATCAAAGGGGAGATCAAGACCAAATCGGTCGTCGTCTTCGGCCGCGTCGACGGGAACATCGTAGTCAAGGAACACTGCGATGTGAAGAAGGACGCCCAGATCGTCGGCGACATCAAAGCGGGGACGCTCTCGATCGAGGGTGGCGCCTCCTTCGTCGGCCAGTCGGCGGTCGGCCAGGGCGCCTCGTCCCAGGGCAGCAAGGCCAAACGGCCGGACGGCACGAAGTAGAAAGCCCGCTGGACGGAGGGCGAACTAGAGCGCGAGGCGCTGCTCGGGCTCCGGGATCGTGACTCCGATCTCCGGGTATTTCTCACGGATCTTCGCCTCCATCCAAGCCATCGCCTCTGCGTCGCCGTGCACCAGGAGGACGCGCAGCGGGCGTAGCTCGCCCACGTAGTTGAGGAGGTCTTCGCGGGTCGAGTGGCCGCTGAAATCGAATTTGGCGACATCGCAATTGAGCTCGACGCCGCTGGCCGCCTCATCCAGCTGTACGAGGTCGCCAGTCGCCGCATCGAGGATGCGCCTGGCGGGGGTGTCCTCCGCCGCGTAACCCACGAACAGCAGCGCGTTCTTCGGGTTGTGAATGAATCCGCGAGCGAAGATGTTCGACACCGTTTTCTCCGTCATCATCCCACTCGAGAGGGCGTAGATGCAGCCTGGGCGGTAGCTGATATCGCCACGTTGGCCGCGCCTCCTGCGGCGGCCACTGGTGTCCTCCAGATCCATCTCGCGGATGATTCTGAAGTTGGGAAAATGCCGGCGCGTCGTGCCTGCGAAGCGATCGATCAGCTTCGTCATCTTCGTGCTCAGCCCACCGATGCGGATCGGGCACTCGGGGATAATCCCTTCGCTGCGCAGCGACTCTAACATCAACAGAACCTCCTGGGTCTTCCCCAGTGCGAACACCGGGATCAGGACGGAGCCGCCGCGCTCGAGGGCCGCGTTGATGTGCTCTGCCATGCGTGCGACCTCGGCTTTCCGCGTGAAGTCCTCGGGCCGGGCGTAGGCCCCCCGCGTGGATTCCATGATGAGGGTGTCGACGTGATGTTCGATCGGGAATGCCGCCCCTTTGGAGAGCGTCTGGTCCTCGAAGTTGACGTCGCCGGTGTAGAACACCGACCGTTCCCCGTGGCGGAACAGCGCGCCGACCGAGCCCGGGATGTGGCCGGCGTCGAAGAATTCGCAGGTGACGCCAGCCCCACCGATCGGGAAGGGTCTGCCGATGCCCCGGTAATCCCAGCGCGACGAGATGCGGTCGACCTCCCGATGGGTGAACAGAGGGTAGTTCTCTAGCCCGAGCTCCTCGCGCTTGTAGCCCATCACGTTGACAGAGTTGTGCAGCATCGCCCGGACCAGCGCGCCGGTGGTCTCGGTCATGTAGACCGGTGCCCGGTCGAACTCGCGCATCAGGAGTGGCAGGCTGCCGGCGTGGTCGAGATGGGTGTGTGTCAGGATCGCAGCGTCGATGCCCTCCGGGCGCAGCGCCGAGAAGCGCGGGATCGACTCGTCCCCCTCTTCGCGAGGGTGTGAGCCCGCATCGAGGACGATCCGTGTGTCCCCCATCCCGAGGAGGTAGGAGTTCGCTCCGATCTCCGCTCTGCGGGTCAGACTTTCAAAAAATACATCGCTCATAGGGTCACCCCTCCCGCGCGGCGGGGTGGGATGTAGTGGGAGGGAAGGAGTCCTTTTATCACACTAGAGGCGGCGGGCGCAATCCGAATCATCAGGCTGCCCGCTGTTCTAAAGCGCCAAAAGGCCACGAATCGAGAGGTTCGCAGCTGCGCCTGGGCTGCGGTGCCGAAAGGGCAGTTGCCGCAGCCACACCATCACTCCCCGCGCTGGCATCGCAGATTGACAAGATTCGCCGGATCCAACAGACTGCCTCCAGTCGTAAAGACTGATGGCCAAACCGCCGAACCGAAAACCGAATACAAATACTATGAAAATGATGAAGATACTGTCCCTAATCGCCTGCGGATTGATGCTGAGCCTATCACAGGGGTTTGCCAAAGATCCGGTGAACACGACCTGCCCGATCAAGGACAAGGCGGTCGATGGCAAGAGCAAGATGTCTGAGGTCGAGGTCACTTTCTGCTGTAAGAAGTGCAAGGCTGCCTTCGACAAGGATGTCCTCGCCGGTCTGCAGAAATTCGCCGACGCTGAGGACGGCAAGTGTCCGATTAGTGGCAAAGACGTCGACGATTCGCAGAAGTCGACCGCGACCGTGGGAGTCTGCTGCAAGGGTTGCAAAAAGAAGATGGACGCAGAGCCGAAGAAGCACCTCGCCAAGGTCAAGTAGCACCTCAAGTTCTCAAACAGTCCCTACCAGGGAGCGGCCACCTTCGGGATCTATCCCAGGTGGCCGTTTTTTTATGCTTGTTAGCGTGACGGGACAGATCGCCCTGGGCTACCCGCACCGGCGTCCCCTATCCGCGCCCTAACAGCTCCAGCACGGTAAGTACCGGTCGATGGTCGGAGGCGACTTTCTCCACCACCACCTTCGATTTTACGAATTTGAATCGCGCTGCAGGTGTGTGGAGGATGTGGTCGATCGCCACCCGTGGCCGGTCGCTCGGCCAGGTGTTTCGATTCCGTCCGAGAGCTGGGTCGACAAAATGTTTTCCAAGGATTGCCATCGGCTCTGATCCAGGTGTGCTATTGAAGTCACCCGCGAGGATGGTCGGCACGCCGGCCGCCAGCTCTTCGGCGAGCAGTTCCACCAGGCGCTTGGCCTGCGCGCTGCGCTCCTCTTCTGTCGCATAAAAGTGGTTGCCAACGAAGAGCAAGCGCTCGCTCCCACCAGCTCCAGCGAGTGGGATCTCCAGCTCGACAGCCATGGCGGCGCGCGGTTCCGGCCCCGGTGGGAGTGGCAGGTTGCGCGATCGGACGATCGGGTATTTCGAGAGCACCATCTGTCCGTATTCCCCACCGTCGTAATCCATGAACTTGCCGAATGCGTAGTGCATACCGGTGAGCCGGGCCAGCTCTGCCGCCTGGTCGACCCCCTCCGAGCGTCGCGTTTTCACGTCGACCTCCTGCACTGCGACGAGATCGGGGCGCCGGCCGTTGATCACCTTCGCCAACCGTTCGAGATCGAACTCCCCATCCGTCCCCTCCCCGTGGTGGATATTGTAAGTCATCAGTCGCAAGACATTCCCCTCCCCAGCTGGTGCCACCGGCTTTCCAGGAAGGGTATCTCCCTTGTCACCATTATCACCGTAGAGCCAGGCACCGAGCCCGAGCAGTTGGAAGAGGATTGAGACTAGGAGAGCTGTTCGCATGATCTTGCTATGATTCGTTTTCCGCCTGGCTATCCGCGATTGGCCTGATCAAGTACTTCAGCGTCAAGCCCTGCACGCCAATGCTGAAGATCACAATAAGGTAGGTCATCGTCAAGAAAACATCGCGCGCCAAACCGGGCTCGAGCGATAGCACCAGCGCCACCGATATCCCGCCGCGTAGCCCTCCCCAGGTCAGGATACGGATCACGCGCGGAGAGAACTCGCGCTTGCGCCGCAGCAGCATCACCGGGATCGAAGCCGCAATCATCCGCATCATTAGCACCATCGGGATCGCCAGCAAGCCGAGGAGCAGGTAGGTCACGTCGAACTCGAGGGCCAGCACCTCCAGGCCGATCAGCAGGAAGAGCAGGGCGTTGAGAATCTCATCGACTAGCTCCCAGAAAGTGTCGAGGTGCTGCTCGGTTCTGGGCGACATTGCCAGGGTGCGGCCGTGGTTGCCGATCATGAGTCCCGCCACGACCATCGCCAGTGGCCCGGAGGTGTGCAGCTGCATCGCCAGCGAGTACCCGCCGGTCACCATCGCCAGAGTGATGAGGATCTCCACCGGGTAGCTGTCGATGCGCCTCAGCAGGAAGAATCCGATCGCTCCCAAAAAGATGCCCAGGGCGATCCCCCCGACGGCTTCGACGACAAAGAGGGTAGCAATCGGCATGAACGAGGCCTCCATGTCCCCCTTGGCGACTCCCAGTAGCGCGATGAACACGACGACGCCAACCCCATCATTGAACAGAGACTCACCACAGATCTTCGTCTCGAGAGATTTCGGCGCGCCGACATCCTTCAGGATTCCCAGAACCGCCACCGGGTCCGTCGGCGAAATCAGCGCTCCGAACAGCAGGCAGTAGATGTAGCTCACGCCCTCGACACCGAACCATCCCAGCATGAAATACGTCGCCGTCCCCACGAGGATGGTCGACACGCAGACACCGACGGTCGCGAGGATCCCGATGACCAGGCGCTGCTGCGCGAGATCTCCGAGGTTGACGTGCAGCGCACCGGCGAAGAGCAGGTAGCTGAGCATCACGTTGAGGAGCGTCTCGTCGAACTCGATATTTTCGACGAAGCGCTCCGCCCACGCGACCGTAGCCGGGCTGAACTGCCCGTAGACGATGAGGGCGAGGGTCGCCAGCAGGCTCAGCAGCATGATCCCGATGGCCGAGGGCAGCTTGAGGAAGCGGTAGTTCAGGTAGGCGAAAGCCGCGGCCAGCGTGAGCAGGATTCCTGCGGTATCGTACGGGTTCATGGGCTGGTCAAATTGCAGGTAGCCAACGCCGGGTGGGGCGTGCTAGTTTCCCGCACACCGGGCAGGCTGTCAGCCTCTTATAATTCCCAAAGCAACCTAGAGCAAAACAAATGAGCCAGCGCTACGAACTAAAGGGTAAGATCGGCGAGGGCGGTATCGGTACCGTCCACAGGGCGTTCGATACGCAGCTCAAGCGCGACGTCGCGGTCAAGAGGCTCATCCCAGTCGACGGCGGCAACTCGGCCGCCGCGACGGAGAACCTCATCAAGGAGGCCACCACCCTGTCCGCGCTCCAACACCCTAACATCGTCACCGTCTACGATGTTGGGACCGACGAGCAGGGAGGATTCGTCGTGATGGAGCTCCTCAAGGGCGAGACCTTCGACGAGACGATCAACCGTGGCGCCCTGACCTTTGACGACTTCCAGAACGTCGTGACTCAGACCCTCGAGGCGCTCATCGCCGCGCACCACACCGGCCTCATCCACCGCGACCTCAAGCCCTCGAACCTGATGGTCAACTGGATGCCCAGCGGAAAATTCCAGATCAAGATCCTCGACTTTGGTCTCGCCAAGTTCTCGAAGCAGCCGAGCGTGCAGACGATCGACCAGGGCGATGCCATTCTGGGCTCGATCTACTTCATGGCGCCGGAGCAGTTCGAGCGCATCCCCCTCGACGCGCGCACCGACCTCTACTCGATGGGGTGCATGTACTACCAGTCGCTGACCGGGAAGTACCCGTTCGATGGTGATACGGCACCGATGGTGATGGCCTCGCACCTGCAGAACCGCGTGCAGCCGCTGGCCAACCTCCGTCCCGACCTCCCGCTATGGCTGTGCGACTGGGTCATGTGGCTGATCAGCCGCAAGATGGATGATCGGCCCGAGAGCGCCAAATTCGCCTATGAGCGATTCCAGGCTGAGAAGGGTAGCCCGGCCGGTGAGGCAGCCGCAGCAGCTGCTGCCGCCGCGGCCGAGACCCAACAGCGCGCCGCGGCCGCCAATTTCCGCCCACCGGTCCCCGCCCACCCGCCGGCGGGCTACGGGACCCAGCCGGTCGGCGCAGGTGCCGCTGCGATGCGGATGCCACCGAAGCCGAGCTTCCCCAAGTGGGCGATGGTGACAATCCCGCTGCTTCTCGCCCTCGCAGTAGGCATCGCGGTCTCGAAATTCGGTGGCCGCAACGAGCGCAAGAAGCGCGAGGCACTCATGGTCAGACTCCACGAGCAGGTCGACAATGAGGAGATCCCGCCGGGCAACCGCTCCACGGTCGACGTGGTCGTCGACTACATGCTAGAGCACTCGGACAATACCAATACCGTCAATAGTGCGATCCGCATCCTGGGTGCCCTCGAGGGGGAAGGCGTCGATGCGGCCATCGCCGACAGCCTCCCCAAGATCAAATCCTCGCGACAGCTGCAGGGCATGCTCCTCACCATCGGGCAGCGCGGTTACGAGGCGGGCACTTCCGCGCTGATGGAATACGCGACGCACAAGGACGCCGACGTCCAGCGTGCAGCCCTCACCGCCATCACGCAGCTCGGCGGGCGCGAGCAACTGCCGAAACTCGTCGAGCTCGCCGTCAAATCGGTCGAGGCCGGCAATGGCAACCCCTACAGCGACTACATTGTCCAGATCGCCTCTGGTATCCCGAACCCCGACCTGCGCACCGAAGAGATCCGCAAGGCCACCAAACAGCTAGATGGTAAGCCCCTTGGCGAAATACTCAAGATGCTAGGCTATCTCGGGGGCGATGCGGCCCTCATGACGATCAAGCAGACGCTGGCCGGTGATGATAAGGACGCCAAGATTGGTGCGCTGCTCTCCCTCGCCCGCTGGCCGGACAGCTCGCCCAACGACATCCTGTTCCAGGCCGCGACCGATCCGGGGGATAGCCATCTCCAGCTCGTCGGTGTCGCCGCCTACGTCCAGAACGTCGCCCGCCCGAGCTCCTTGTCCGCCGAGAAGAAACTCGACCGGCTCAAGGAGGTGTATGCGGAGATCGAACGCCCGAAAGACAAGAGGACCCTGCTCCACGGTCTCGGGAGTATCATCGACCCTGCTGCCAAGGAGCTTGCGGAATCGCTCGCGCAGGAGGACCCCTCCATCGCCAAATACGCCAACGCCGCAGCCGCCCGCATCGAGGCCGGTCTGCAGAACCTGGTCACCGTCACCAGCGATGGCACGCTCAGTGCCGAGCACGCGCTGCTCGACGCCTTCACGGCGAAGTATGACGGCAGTCCAGACATGCTCGCTATCACTGATTGGAGCCACCAGCAGGACCGCATCTACTGGCCGGTGCGGTTCAAGCAGCCCGGCACCTATTCGATCCAGATCACCCAGGCGTGCAAGGAGGGCGACCAGGACGAGTACGAGGTCACCATCGCGAACTCAAAACTGGAGGCCAAGGTCGTCGCCACCGGGGGTGAGACGACCTTCAAGACCATCGACATTGGCGAGATCGAGATCGACAATCCGGGAGGCTACACCCTGGGGGTCGCCCCGAAACAGATCCGCGGCAAACTCCTCATGAACCTGCGGAAGATCAAGATCGAGAAGCGCTAGCCGCTGGCTCCCACCGACCCCGCACCCATGGAAACTGAAACTAGCGCCGGAGACACACACCCGGGCGAGGATCCGATCACGGTCGACTCGGTCTTCGTCCGTGGCCGCAACGTATTGCTGGTAGTGGCAAATTTCACGCCCATCTATATCGACTACTACCTGCACCTGATGCAGCACAGCCTGCGCTACCCCGAGGACCTCGACGGCCGCCTCAAGGAACTGCTGGCCTTCCTCACCCTGCATGCGACCGCCCGGCCGTGGGCAGAGAGCATCGCCTGGACAGTCAACCTGCGCGTCCCCAGGGCCAACCTCTTCGCGACCGCCTCCTCGCGCGGCGAGATGATCGTCGGCCGCCTCTTCACGGAAGACATCCGCGAGGCACCCCACGACATCCTCTACTCCATGACCACCGTCGCGAACAGCGAGCCGCGCACCTCGACGGTCCAGCTCGACCACCAGAGCCCGCGCGAGTGGATGGAGTCCTTTTACACCGACTCCGAACAGCGCCCCTGCCGCTGTTTCGATCTCGGCGACGAGAGCTACGCGCTGCTGGCGGCCCAGCCCGACGCCGACCGCGAGTGGCTGGCCAGCCTCGACGCAGAGCGGGTCCGGGCGATCCGGGAAGAGGAGGAGTGCAAGGTGCTCGAGTCGCGCAAGTTCCGCTTCCATTGTGGCTGCTCTCTCGAAAAAATTCTACCTATGTTAGGCACATGGAGGGATAGGCCGGACGAGCTTTTCCAGGGGGCGTCCGAGATCACGATCGACTGCCCGCGCTGCGGCGCCCACTACACCGTGACCCCGGACATGATCTGAGCGTGGACCGTCCGCCCTCCCGCCGGGCTCAGTCCCCTAGGGGGATATTCTCGGGCAGTGTCTTCCCCATGCTGATGCGCGGCTCGGCAGTGTATCCCAGCTTCTCGTAGAATCCCACCACGCCGCGATTCCCCTCCAGGATCTGCAGATTGATTTTCACACATCCGCGATCCCTGAGCACCGCCTCCACCCGTTCTATCAGAGCCCTCCCAATCCCACACCGCCGATTTGGCGACGCGACTGCCAGGGAGTAGATCCAGCCGCGATGGCCATCGTAGCCACCCATCGCCGTCCCGATCAGATCCCCATCGCCACCCACTGCCACGAAGAACAGATCGTCGTCCTCAGCCACTTTTTTATCGATCACGAGGCCGGGCTGGTTGCGCGCCGAGCCGTGGCCGAAGCAGGCGCTCCACAGTTCCGCCACCGCGACCCGGTGGAGGGAATTTTCGAACCGGACGATCGTAGCCATCCCGGAGTCTCATCGATTGCCCCCCTGAGCACAAGCGGAGTCAATTCTCCCCTGTCTGCCAATGCGAGACCGGCTCCATTTGGGACGGTCGCGCGCTTCGCTGGATTTGATCCTGCGACGGATCGAAGCGTAAAAAATTACCTTCCGGGCAGCGAAAAACCAAAAAGCCCCTTTAAGAGCCTGTCGGACTTACCCGATCCGGCAAGAATCGTTTTAGAATTCGCCCAGATCCACCCGCTGATTCGTCA
>Ga0316197_10000578_pt1 | contig 25359 bp, 31 predicted proteins | sample OudBiesiAoxic_MG_FD_204939 | JGI IMG/M metagenome (GOLD analysis project Ga0316197, IMG submission 204939) | Coastal sediment microbial communities from Oude Bieten Haven, Netherlands - site A oxic | ecosystem: Environmental > Aquatic > Marine > Coastal > Sediment | place: Netherlands... | reverse complement strand
ATGCCGCTACCACTGTCACCACCAGAGAGGAACAAGGAATGAAGGCTCATTACCACACCTTTACGACGCGCAAAGGCAACCTGTTAGCCGTCACGTACGAGGAGAGTCGAGACACTTTAGTTGTCGATCTGGTCAATAAGAAAGAGACCGGTGGTAACGAGATCGTACGCATGAAAATAGACGAGGACAAGCTCCTCGCCCATGTCAAGGAGTAGCAATGAAAGATGGCCTCATGTTTCCAGGTGTGACCCACGTACTGGTCACCCGCAAATCAGATGGTGCTACACAGAAAGTGTCGCATGCATCGATGAAGAAAACCCTCAAAAAGAAGGATTTCGAGCGCCTGTCTCACGAGGTTTTCATGTTTGGCGAGTTCGAAGACTCCAAGCATAAGGTCACTATCGCTACTCAGAAATTTCGAGGTCCGTACAAGGACACATTCATTTAAGGAGCCTTTATGAGCAAACAATACCCCATACTCAATCGCCTGACGATCGATCGGGTCAACAAGTGGAAGAACGAGCTGGACGATCCCGTTCAGTACGAAGGAGAGGCCGAGTTCCTCGGCGAGAACAGTAAAACTTCTCTCCACCTGGACGACAGGGTTTCCCGTGAACTGATCAATGTAGTCAGCGAGCAGCTGGTCGAGTCTTCAAAGACTCTGGCTACCAAGCTCACGGCGGAATTCATTTCCGGTGATGCGCTGTTGGCACCGCCGGAGGATCCGGACTCCCCAGCAGACTGACTGCAAGCTTGCCGGCGGGCGCTGAGTCCAGGTGACTCCTGGCTGCCCTTCCCTGGTAACAAGTACACGCGACTCTTTGCCCCCGCGGCGAAGAGCCCGCGAAGCAAGAATAACTCGCCGCCTGGATCCCCGGTTCGGTGTCGCAGTACTCGTGACTGCGGCGCCGTCCCTGGGGACATGTTTTTCGAACTACAAAGCCCTCGAGTCGGGACTCGGTCACATCAGGCCGGTTGTGCGTCGACTCTGCGATGGACCACAGCCCTCCACCGTATGGACGCATGTAAATAGATACCGCACCGGCCGATTCAACTAAAAGGAAGAATCATGGTTATTTTAACTGCCCTGCTACTCGCTGCTGACATCATCAGCATGGGACTGCTCCTCGTGAGCGCTTACATCTACTTACGCAACCGCTTCGGCCATGTTGAAGTTTGTCCAGTATGAGTTGAAACGCGTCTCCAGCCTGGAGAAAAACGCTTCGATCCCACTCATGGGCCCATGGCATCTGGTTGATACCGAGTACGTCGTCGAGACGAAGATACTCGGCCCTCAAGATTACTTACGGACCCACTGCTACAGGGTTGGCAACCGCAATTCATCGGCGCGCCAGCTCCGTGAGTTCGACCCAAATGACATCACAGCGCAGCTGCCAGGTGAAACGTTGTCTGACTATTGTGACTCATGCCTACGTACAAACGTGTTTACACTCGCAGTACGAGCGATGATCATCGAAAGGAGTAAAGTTTAATATGGCCCGAGCATACGGCATTTGGCACAAAGAATCGGGCCTTTGGTTCGCTGGATTTTGTAAGAAATCTGGCGAACCCCTTTTCCATAACACCAAAGCAGCAGCACTTTCACCCAAGTTCCACGCAGAAGCGCAGGCACTATTGCTGTTTTGTAACTACCAGACTCATATGAGCGTGACCAATGACTGACTTCAAGTACGCCGTCATTTACACCAATAATCCCCGGCCTTCGTTTTGGAGGCACCCGATTAAATGGTGGAAGTGGGAACAGCCGGTCATTGGTTTCGTTGATCTGGAAGATGATTTCCAGGATGAGGAGGGTGATCTAACCATTACATGGTGGAAAGAACCCGAGCACAGGGAGCTATAAGAAAGCCACTTAACTCAGAAGTAAGCCTAGCAGCAAACTGGCAGTACGACTCGTTGGACTGGGTTAGGTGGCTTTCTTATGCGCTACTGGACAGGGGAGCAATTTCGCTCACATCAGGTTTACCTGTTGCTGTGAGGCTGCTACTCGGAATACTTCCGAGGTTTTCAACGGCAAACAGTAGCGCTTCTCTTAAAAGGAGAGATCCAATGACTGGCCAGCCCGGCATGATTACTTTTGTTCGGCGCTTCGATCGCGGAACCTGGCATCTGTTGATGCACACAAAATTCGCATGCTCGCCGACTTTCACTTTGAAAGACCTCGAGCAGATGGACCATGAGGAATATGTCACCGAGGCTCTTGATTTCACAGCGCCTCGAGGAGACATCTGCAAAGGCTGTCTGACATCCCTCCATGGCCTCGCTGTGCGTACACTCTTGTCCAGGGAGACGAGGAAAAGGATACGTCACACTGAAGGCAGAGGGTATTGAAATGGAGCAAGTCTTTATCCGATTCATTCGAAAAAGAGAAGGGACCGGCTTGATCTGGCACCTGACTGATATTTTTCCGGGGCCACTCAAGGCAGACTTTGCACCGTCACGTACGTTCTGCGGAGAAGAGTTTTTTTCTATCGTACAATCGCATACCTACGTAACGCGCCCCAATGCGTTTGTACCACCACATAGCGGTCTCGATCTGTGTGAACGCTGTCTCAAAGCGAACCTGAAAGGCCGTGCAGTTTTAACACTTTGCAATAAATGGATGAAGGATAACCCCGATGTCAAAACAGACGATACCCGAAAAAGAAAATCAGGAACCAGTCGAAACGGAGTCTTCTACCCCGACACCGATTGACTATTTCCTGGACATGATGCAGAAGGCAAACGCACGCATGTTCAAGATGATTTCTCAGCGGCACCACGTAGCGCACAAACAGTCGCTTATCGAACTGGGACAGATGTTCACTGTATTGAACGTCATCGGGGATCTCAAACCCGAGTACATGAAGTACGTTGCGGGTTTGATCGATCGCCTGAACCAGTATGAGCTGTTCGCAATCCACGTAAATACGTTGCCCAAGTCCAAGATTGCTTGGGCCGAAGAACGAGTTTACGAGACTACGATAATTTTCGTGAGTATGATTCGTGACTTAGAGTTCAAAAAGAAGAATGAAACTTAACTGTCGAGGCTCCTTTTAAGGGTGCCCGGGCATCCTCAAGCGTGCAACGTCCTTGACAGCGGGCGTTTCCCGTTGCATGTAACCCGGCCTAGCAGCGAGTAACCAGCTACTCAGTGATAAGTCTGAGCCATTCCTTGGTATACGGCAAAAAGGCAAGCAAGAGTCACAGTCCAGGCTGATGTCGGGTGCGATTCCCGGCCGCGAATTCCTATGTTGCATGGTCCAGAGTCAAGTAAATCCCCTGCGGATCCGAAGGGATGGTTATGAGACTCGCATGCAAACACGGCTTTGCCAGGAAGCAGCATGCATGCGGATAATGGCTGGCCGGGATCAGGAGAGTTTGCTCTGACCGAATGGGCTCTCCTGCTTTCTTTGTCGTCCACAACCACTCACCCCCTTTGAGTGGAAACCGACTGCTGTCCAAGTACATGAAAAGTGGAGAACGGGCAGACTCAAGCCGACACGGGTAGCTTGCGACGAGGCAGTAAGAAGTCGGTAGCCTCACTTTTTTCACTAGGAGAAAACGATGCCCCTTAAAAAAGATATGATTGATCCTAATGATCGACATGCAGTGATGGAAGCTGCTGCTAAATACCTCTTTGAAGACCTTCAACGAGGCCCGGTCATGGATTCCCCCGAAGTCACAGAAACTTACCTCAAAACTGCTTTACGGGATAAAAAGAACGAAGTCTTTTGCGTCATGTACCTGGATACCAGGCATCGCGTAATTGCTTTCGAAGAACTGTTCAACGGTACAATTGACGGTGCCACGGTTTATCCAAGAGTCGTGGCTGAAAGAGCACTACAACACAATGCTGCGGCTCTTATTGCTGCACATAATCATCCCTCCGGTATTTCCGAACCATCCCTCGCCGACCAAGCCATTACACACCGATTAAAAGAAGCTCTTGCTTTGCTTGATATCCGCTTGTTGGATCACTTTGTTGTCGGGGATGGCAAACCAGTATCTATGGCTGCCAGAGGACTTTTATAGGGAGCGCTTGATGAACGAAGAAAACATTACTCTTTACTTTACCCAGGGCACATCGGACAAAGTCTACAGTGCCCGACTTCACCCCGTGGTGGGTGGCTGGAGAGTCGCCTTTAGTTATGGGCGACGCGGCGGGCCGCAGACCTCGGGTATCAAAACTAAGGTACCGGTTACCTATGAAGTGGCCAAAAAGGCCTACGACAAACTGGTGCGTGCGAAGATGAGTAAAGGTTACACGCCCGGGGAGGACGGAGTCTCGTTTACCGGCACTCCCGACATCGGGATCCGTACCGACTACTTGCCGCAACTCCTGAACCAGATCTCCCAGGAGGAGGCGCTGGAGATGGTGGGCTCGTTCGAGATGTTCGTGCAGACGAAACACGATGGCGAGCGTCGCGGCATCCTTTTCAAAGATGGAGAGATAACCGCCGCCAATCGACGAGGACTCGTCACGACTGTCGCCGACACCGTGCTCAAAGACCTTGAGAAAGTACCCTACTGTGAAAATTTCGGGGGCTTCCTTGATACAGAAGACATGGGTGATCACCTGGTTGTGTTTGACGGACACTTACCGCCCGAAGATCCAGAAATGGTCACCTATTCAGAGTTGGTAACGACTCCCTTCTCTCAGCGGGCTGAGACCCTCGCAGCTTTGCGACTCCACCTGCACCACCAGCTCGTTCGGAACGTTATAGTGGACACGCCGCTGCGGATCGAGAGCCGAGACGAGCTACTCGCTTTCATCAACACGGCCTACCAGATGAACGAAGAAGGTATCGTCATTCGTGACGGCGCCGGCTTATACACTCCTGGCAGACCGAATTCCGGAGGGCCTTGTTTCAAACTCAAGTTCATCGAAGAAGCGACCGTGAGGGTTGCCGGTGTTCATCCCACCAAGCGCAGCATCCGGATGGAAGTCCAGGCAAGTAACGGTGCCTGGTGGGAGGTCGGCAACTGCACGATACCGGTGAATAAAAAGGTACCGGTCGTGGGAGTCTTGGTCGATGTGGCATATCTATACGCACATAAGGGCGGGTCACTCTTCCAACCCACGTACAAGGGGATTCGCTCCGACCTTGACGAAAGCTCTGCTTCGATTGATCAACTGAAATACAAGAAGACAGATGCTTTCGTCGGCCGGATCGAAACCGTTCCTCTCACCAAAATGCAGAAGGGAAACAATGCCTTTTTCAGGAAGTATAATGAATGAAATTGACCTCCAAAAATCCACGTACATCGGTGACGGTGCCTATGCCTATTACGATGGGTATGGAATATGGGTTTTCTCACACGACGGTATCAGGATACTGAATAAGGTTTACCTGGAACCCCCTGTTTTCAGGGCTTTGGTCGAATTTCAGAAAAGGATCTGATATGCATCCTGCAGTAGCAAAGAAATTATACCGGCCGCCCGGCGTGACACGTAAACAAGCAGTGTCAATTACCAAACTGGTGAAGGACGGTAAAATGAAAGACGCGCTGGCTCTTTTGCAACAAGTCCATCCGGAAGCGCGAAATGTACGTTTACTCCCGAAGGAGGAATAATGAAAATCATCATCGAAATCGGCCCCAGTAACCTGACACGACGTGTCTCGGCTGCGTGGCTTTCTACCAAGGCAACTGCAACCAAAGCGGTGACTTCCACAGTCAATACGCTGAAAGGTTTCTCTGCCCCCTGGAAAAAGGGAGTGCCTCTTGAAAGACCAACAACCTGACAAAGCGCACTTTGAAAAAATGCAGGCATTGGAAGGTGCTATTCACGTAGCCGTCCATAATATGCAGGCAGCACTCATTGAGCATGAAGGCGGGGATGCTTCAAACCTCACCAACAGCAGTTTTCTTATCATGGTTGGTAACCCCGTTGACGGAACCAATCCAGAAGGTAAGAACATGGATATTCGTGGATTGGTTGTCGACAGTAACCTGGAGATGACCCCCGAGATGCTGCTCAAAGAGCCGATGAATCTGACTCGATTGACGATTCCATTGGAACAACGGTTGGTCTATGCCATCAAGCACATTTGGGATCAAGTAGGGGTTAAACTATTGAATGATTCGCCGCCTGTTGCGCTGGCTGGTACACCGGTTGAAGAAGGGGACTAGCCAGAGTATCTTGGTACGCCCCCACATATAAGAATAAGGATTGTTTGATGCCCCGAGACCCTGTCACTTTAACCTTTTTGCGCAGTACACAAGGACTGCAACTTACCAAAACTTTTACACCCGAAGGCTCAATTCCCACTCCACATGCGAAAGAGTTTTCGTCCGTTGAGACCCAGGCATCCACGGCCGTAGAACTTTACAGTCTGATTTGCCGTTACAACAAGATGCCTGGGTATGCCATGTTTACAGGGTACTTTCCTGAACCACTGGTAAACGAAAGTCGAGCAGGTAGACACGATTCCAATTTTAATCCAAGTTGGTTGTGTCTTGATTTCGACGGGCTCGAGGGTTATTCCCACAGTACCGCTATTGAGGCGATGAAAACTGTATGTCCCGAATTGGAGAATACCTCCTACGTACTGCAGTACTCGGCCAGTAGCGGTCTGAAACCCGGCCTTCGAGCCCACTTATTTTTTCTGATCGACGAACCCATTGATCCAGGCCTGATCCAACAGTGGCTCTGGTCACTGAATTTCAAGTCTGATTTGTCGGATAAGATCGAACTGTCCAACTCTATGAATGCTTTGCACATGCCGTTGGATCCGTTACTCGGTCAAAATTCCAGGATCATATTCATTGCTTCGCCGATCTTTAAACGCCTGGCAGATCCGCACCCTGAAGACAGCCCGACTCCACGAATCGAGCTGGTGCAGAAGGAAAATGATTTCTTACCAGGGTACATTTTCGAAAAGATCACGCCACTGGCTCAGCTGGATAAGCTCCGTTTACGTAAGTTCAACGAGCTGGGAAAGAAATTTGAACTGGGAAACAAGAGGGGTCAGTACCTCACCCAAAAGCTTAATCGTAATCCGATACCTGCCAAAGTCACCGAGCGCAAAGTGCAACGTGGCTTTGTTTATGTGAATCTGAATAACGGAGATTCCTGGGGTTATTTTTATCCCGAAGACAACCCCGAGATTCTCTACAACTTCAAAGGCGAACCAAACTACCTGTTGGAGAAACTGGATCCGATCTACTACGAGCAACATTATGGAAGTGATAACACTGATAACAATATCGATCCTCCCACACTCAGTTCTGCTGACATTGGGCTCGTTCCAGTGCGCATTCCTTTTTACGATTTTCACACTGGGAAGCTACACTGGGCTGAAATTAATATGGCGCGCCTGGAAGCGATTGTCTCCGACCCATATTCCAAAGAAGGAATGCTGAATTGGCTTCATGACCAAGGCCGCAAGGATCGCATCGGGAAGTTACCTCGGTTCCGTGTGGTTTGGGACCCGAGACCCACGGCACCTCTGTTGTTTGATGGAGGGAAACGTATCATCAATACGTACAAGCCTACTCAGATTGAACCGACTCAACTCAAGAAACCAACGGTTCCTGTAACCATCCAGAAAATCATTCGCCATGCACTGAACAATAAAAAAGGCGAAAGGGATCTGGAGTACGAGCACTTTCTCGATTGGCTGGCTTTTATAGTCAGGGAACGAGATCGCAGTGAGACGGCATGGCTACTGCACGGTGGTTCAGGTACCGGTAAAGGCGTTGTTTTCCACGGCATCATGCTACCTCTGGTTCGCCGGCACAACACAGGTGTCATTTCTGTCAAAAGCGCCGGAGAGAAATTCACAGACTCTATTGACGGGAAGCTCCTGGCCATGGTGGATGAAGTGTCGCAGAAAGACATCGATGCTACGAGGGGTTTCCACAGTCAGATCAAGTCATGGATCACTGAGCCTACCAGACCTCAGAGACTCTTTGGACGACGGCCGACGCAAGCTCCGAACTTCATTAACTTCTACTTTACGTCGAATGACAAAGTACCCATACGTATCGGGGATGGCGATCGCCGCTTTAACATAGCGCCGGCGCAACCCGATACCCTGGAGCACGCATTTGGTAACTCGACTTCGAGGATGCGAGCTGCCATTGATAAAAAGATCCCGTTGGAGTTGCCGGAATTTTACCAATTCCTGATGCAACGTAAGACCAACAAGAAGAAAGCTTCCACAGCTTTGATGAACGAAACCAAGCAACAATTTATCTCGGCCTCGATGACGGCTACAGATAAATTCTTCAAATCACTCAAGATCGGTGACCTGAGTATATGGGAACACCAGTACTCAATGGTCTCGGATCGTGACAGTCACTTTGCTCTCGCGTCACGTATGGGCAATTTAAACAACGTGACCCATAACATTCAGCAGATCGGTGTATTCATCGACATTTATGAAAACTTCGTTCTGAAGGCCAAAGGGCCAGTCGTACTCGATCAACTCCAGTTGACCGCGGCGATAGAGTGTCTCGCTGATACCAAGCCTCGAGCGGGTACCGCGAAATTTGATTCCTGGTTGCAATACCACGGAGAAACCATGGACGTACATTACTGTTCAGTACGCAAACGTAAACTGAGAGGAGTGTTGTTCAATATAACCCCACGAAAGGAGAAATAAATGGACTCGAATGTGCACCACATCGAGCTTACCCCTACGGAAGCCGAGCCGATGATCCATTGGCTCATCACCCGTAAAAAGCCGTTCATGCTGCACGGTTCTCCCAGTACAGCGAAATCATTTCTCATGCGCAAGGTCACCGACAGCCTCGACTACTTGTTGACTGACTGCCGGTTGACCCAGTACGACTCCGTTGACTTGCGCGGACTTCCGGACCTCCCGGTGAAACCCGAAGGTTGTGTAACGAATGAAGCCGTGCGCGCTTGGGTACAAGACGCCCGAGTTACATGGGTGGCGCCGGAGATCATGCCGCATGAGTCCGATCCACCAGGTTGTTTGTTCCTCGATGAGCTGCCCAATGCGAGTAACGACGTCCAAGCCGCAAGCTACCAACTGGTACTTGATCGTGCGCTGGGCATGTACAAGTTGCCTGATCACTGGTCGGTGGCGGCTGCCGGTAACTACCGCACAGATCTGGCGCTGGTTAACCAGATGGCTTCGGCACTTAAGAACCGGTTCTATCACCTGCACTTGCGCGTAGACATGAAAGACTACGGCCCGATCGCACAGGCCGCTGGCGTACATCCGATGATTATCGGTTACCTGCGGTTCAAGCCAAGCATGCTTCATGTATTCATGAACGGTGAAGACGAGACTGCGAGACAGTACATCAAGAACTCCGATGCGTTTCATACGACACGTACCTGGGAGATGGCATCCGATGTGCTTAATGATTTTGGGGTGGAGAGATTCGCAGAATGTTTCCCCCTGATCGCCGGATCTGTCGGACTTCAAGCAGCAACCGAGTTACAAGGCTTTGTGAAGTATTACTCACAACTGCCCGACATCGATGACCTGATTGAAAATCCTGGCAAGTACCAGGTACCCGAACTGATGCAGACTCGCTATGCATTATCGGCTGCACTCTCGCAACGTACGACTCCGGAGAACTTCGAGAACGTATTGAAGTTCGTCGCTCGCATGCCATCCGAATTGCAGGGAGCTTTCATTGCCGATTGCCTCCGTCGTGATGATGCGTTTGCGGATCATGAAGCGTTTGCGGCATGGACTGTGAAGAACAGTCACAACCTTTTCTGATAGAGGAGTAACCAATGGCTCTTGTACGAAAAACAGCCAAACTGAAAGACGAGATCGTTAATCGACTCAGTACTATTACGGCTGAGAAGATCAACATCTTGTATAAGAAACACAAGGTCGATGTTTCTATCACCACGATGTTTAACCTGCTGTTGCAGAACGGCCGGATCTACGATCCAAAGTGCCTGGAACACTATGCAGGAATGCTTGACTCAGCATCGAGCAATGCCTTAGCCATCACGGCTAGACCCGTGAAAGGAAAAGTCAATTTCTCATTGTGTTCTGAGAAAGGCCAGGCATTGAACGGACTGGCCCAAATTGATCTATGCCTGACCAGTGGTGTTAAACGACTTCCGCAAATCAAAGCTGAGACCGTGTTAATGGGATTCCATACTGACATGATTCACTTTGTCTTTGGACAAGGCCGCTTTGGTGACTTCGGCCCTCATGTCGCGTTCAATTTCTTTGATAGCGACAATGAATTGGAAGGTGTTCAAACCAGGAATACCATCGCAAGTGCTGAGAATTCATTCAAGAACTGTCTCGGCCGCTACCCAAAAATCAGCGTGGAACAATTCGAACCTGCTGAAACCAAAGCGCTGGAAGAACTGGAAATGTTCCGGATTAAAGTCGATAGCTCAGTCCGCCGGATAGAAGCAGTGCGTACTTATGTCATGGGCAAACTCTGGCCAGTATGTAGTTCACTCAACGGCATGGTGAAACATTTTCCTGGCATCCTGGAATATGTAAGCGATGACACGTTGAAACGATTCCAGAAAAATGCCCCACGTAACGCAACGGTCGATCCGGCCCTTGTCCCCGATGCAAATGTTCTGGCTGCAACGGCCGAAGTGAAACTAAAGAGGTAATCCCATAATGTCAACCAAAGCAGCAGTGCTGATTAACCTAACGATCGGCTCGTTCAGTAATGAGCGCACCGATGCCGAGGTTACCCAGGAAGTGGCAAAGAAGTATAACGCCAACAGCAACACCGGACGCTATATCAGGAAACGTTTGCCTGATGAAGTCCTTTCACGGATTAAAGCACTCCAACGCGAGGCCCGTAAGTACAGTTACCAAGTGGCTGCACCGTGGATGAATGGTGGTATCCGGATTATGCCGGCCAAGTTCATCCCGAAATGCCTGGCGTTTTACAAGACTACGCAGCAAGGGATCCAGGCGGAGGTTGCTCAACTCATAACCGAACTGCCGAAGATCAAGGCTGCGGCGAAAACGAGTCGCAAGGGACTCTATCATGAGTCTGACTTTCCAACGCCCGAACAACTCAAAGAAGCGTTTCGAATTGAGTTGGAGTTTATTCCCGTGCCCCTGGCCGAAGACTTCCGGATCGACTTCATTTCGAACAAGATCAAGAAGGATATGACCAAGAAGAATAGCATTCGATTCGATGCGCAGACCACATACGTCAAGGGACAGATCCTCGAGCTTCTCTACCGGCTGCAACGCAACTTGAAGCAAGAGGCACCCCGTATTCGTTCCTCGACTATCGACCAGCTCGCCTGGTTCAGAGACAACATGAAAGAACTGTTGCTTGACCAGAACAAGATGGACGAGATTAAAGAACCCTTGGGGCGTATCGACCAGGTCGTTCTGCAAGAATTCGATGAGGACGCTCGCCCGAAGTTCAACCCACTTGCTATCGACGAAGCAGTGCTGACCGTTGAGCAAGCTATCAAGGATCTTTCATGACCCAACAAACTCACCCGATGATTGCGAAAGCAATTACCCACATCATCTGGAGTATTGAGTTCTTTGCCTCCTTGGCCCCACGCCTAGAGTTTATGCGGATGCCTCAGTGGCTCGAAATGCAAATGAAAGCCGCAGGCATGCGCCCCACAATGGCCACCGATTATCGCCGAGTCTTTTACGACGTAGACTTTGTTGAATCGATGACCCTGTACGAAGTTGCCGGCTGCATCATCCACGAAATCTTGCACTGTGCGCTGTTACATAACAGCCGCCGTGGGAGTCGTGACCCTGCGATATGGGGACAAGCTGCTGACTATGCGATCAACTTGGTGATCGATAAAATTGCCAACGTATCATTGCCACAAGGCGTCTTACTGGATCACCGCTTTGAAGGTATGTCTGCTGAAAAGATTTACGACATCCTGGTAAAAGAGGATGAAACAAATGGCGGCATGCACAGCAAAGGCGGGCAGACAATGGAAGGCGACCTCCTGCCTCCTGATTCTTCCGATCCTTCACAACAAAATATCGACGAGCAAGAATGGAAAGCGGCTGTTTCCCATGCTGCCAACGCTGCGAAATCGGCTGGCACAATGCCTGGTGGATTAGAGGAACTATTTGAGCCACTATTGAAACCGAAATTACCGTGGCGTCAAATCCTGGAAAACTTCCTCAACACTCCTTTACCTTCTGATCGAAGTTGGAGTCGTGCCAATAAACGTTATCTGAGTCGTCGTTTATATTTACCGACAATAACGTACTCAATGACTGGCGATCTGGTAGACAGTGTTGACACATCTGGCTCAATGGATGATCGCATGGTACAGGTTGTGCTCGATCAAGTTGCTTACGTAACCTCGATTATTAAGCCCAAATCAACTACACTATTGCAACACGATGCAACGATTACTGACGTACAAACTTTTGATTATAACGATGAGTTCCCGAGCGGAATCAAGATACATGGTCGCGGTGGCACAAACTTCATCCCAGTGTTTGAATGGGTCGAAGAAAATCTAGATGAACCACCTTCTGCACTGATATTGTTGACTGACGGCTACGGCCCCTGGCCCGTCGATCCTCCGGATTACCCCGTACTTTGGATTCTTATCGATTCGCCCGAACTCGAAAAGGATATTCCATATGGAGAAGTTGCCCTCATTGACTCCAGCCAAGAGCACCTCGGTTAGAGGTTTAGTCCCTTCCTGGTCTCACAGCACACTGATGAATTTTCAGAAGTGCAAACGGATCGTTTATTTTGACAAGGTAAAGAAACTCCCTCGTCCCGAGCTGGTCCCGCCAGCCGGTAAAGATGAACACCCACTCACTCGTGGTAACAGAGTTCACGATGCTGGTGAGTTATATATCCGGGGGGAAGTAGAGTTAATTCCAGAGTTCCAGGCTTTTGCTGAGCAGATGAGCATTCTGCGTGACTTCTACGATGGCTCTGACTTCAAAGTCCTGATGGAAGAAGACTGGGCCTACGACATCAATTGGGAAGTCTGTGGCTGGCGATCGAAGACCGCCTGGGTACGAATGAAAGTCGATTGCCTGGTCATGAACCCGAAGACTGGCGAAGCAATCCTGATTGATTACAAGACCGGTCGTAAGCACGGCAATGAAATCAAACATGCAATGCAGGCCCAACTCTATCAGTTGTCGACCTTCATTCGGTACCCTGAACTGGATTCAATCACTGTTGAATTCTGGTACACGGACCAAAGAGAGATTACCAAGTTCACCTATAAGCGCTCGTTCGGTATGCGATATAAACAGTTGTTCACTGGCTTTGGTCAGGGCATAACCAACGAGGTTGAATTCCGTGCCACGCCGGCGCCCAGTGTATGTAAATACTGTGACTGGGGACGCAACACCGGCACCGGAGATTGCATCAACGATTATTACTTAGGAGCAAAGAAAAGTGGTTGAATCAGCAGGAACCAGCGCCTCTGTTGAAGACAGTCAAAAGATGGAAGATCAGATCACCATCTTGGAAACCAGCGTCAAAACAGCAATCGATGAGGATAAACCTTCTCCTCGTATCGAATCTATGTTGTGGCGCCTGTTTAATGAAGTGGCTCGCTCATGTCGGCAAGCCGTTTACAAAGGGAACAAACATGATCACTCTTGAAGATTCCGGATTAAAATTCCTCATCATCACCAACCAGTACTGGTGCAGTGGGACGGATCTTAAAGTGGTGAAACGGGATGCTTCGCGCAATGGAAACTTTGTGCCGAAGGAAAAGCGCCGGTATCGCGCGTTCCTGGTGCATCACGACACCAAGATATCTGAGATGGGTGACATCGAGTTCCCCAACGAGTTAGCCGCCGAAACAGCGATCGATCTAGGAGAAGTTTAGTGTCTGAATTGCTGCCCCGCATGCCCCACCAACAAGAAACATTCGAGGCCCTAAAAATTCACGATCAGTTCCTTGACTTCTCTGACCCCGGGACGGGGAAAACACGAAGTCAAGTTGACATGATCGCCGAACGAAAGAAAAATCCAGACAGCAAAGCGACTCTGGTTATTTGCCCGAAGAGTTTAATGTACTCAACCTGGGTTTGCGAAATCGAAAAGTGGCAAGATCACCTGACTTGTGTGATCGCCCCTGCAGCTAAACGAAAAGTAGCTTTCGAAGACGACGTCGACGTCTACATCACCAACACAGACGCGGCTACCTGGCTATTGCAACAAAGCCCTGAATTCTTCAAGCGCTTCGATACGCTCATCGTCGATGAGATATCCAAGTTCAAAAATCCCCAAGCCAAACGCACGAAAGCGCTAATGGCTATCTCTCGGTATTTTCCCTATCGGTATGCTCTTACCGGAACACCTATCCCCAATACGATTTTTGATATCTGGTCACAGGTTTTTATCATCGATCATGGCGATCACTTAGGGAATAATTTTTATCATTTCCGCAGTACGACTTGTACTCCAAAGCAGGTTGGCCAAAGCCCTCATGCGATCCAGTGGACTGTGAAACCAGGGATGCATGAAACAGTCGCACAACTCCTGGCAGACATCTCGATCCGCCATGACTTCTCCTTACTCGAGTTGCCGCCGAACACGCTGAACTTGCAACGCTACCGGCTCTCGCCGGCTCACTTGAAACAGTATCTCAAGTTGAAGAAGACAGCCGTGCTCCAGGTCGAAGATGACTTCGTAGTTGGCATTAATGCAGCGACGCTACTGGGTAAGCTGTTACAAGTCTGCTCAGGGACCGTCTACAACGAGACTATGGACACTGTTCAGATAGACCCTGGGCGAATTGAGCTTGTCAGAGAGCTTGTTTCTGCGCGAAAGCACTCACTCGTATTCTTCAACTATAAACACCAGCGAGACGCTCTCATAGCTGAACTCAAGAAGAAGAAACCCGGTGAGGAGAAGATCACTTTCTGTGTTATTGACGGTGATACGACCGATAACGACCGCGCCAGGTACATCAAAAGATTTCAGAACGGGATGTATCGAACCATGTTGGCACACCCAGCTGCCGCAGCTCATGGACTCACACTCACAAAGGCCACCAGTACTATCTGGATGAGCCTCACCTGGAACCTTGAGTTCTGGCTGCAAGGTAACCGTAGGATTCATAGAAAAGGCCAAGAGGAGGCAACTGAGACAATTGCCATCCTGGCAGAAGGCACAGTCGAAGAAGATGTGCTGGAACGACTGTCAGCTAAAGATGCTTCTCAGCAAACAGTTCTCGACATCCTCAAGGAATTGACATGAAGAAACCGACTTACGAAGAATTGGAAATGAAAGTGGCTAATTTTGAGAGCGATGGTTATGTGCTTTCTTTGTTAGCCACTATCGATGAGCAGGACAAAATAATAGCTGATGTGAAAGCAATTGGCCTCCAAGCAACAGATCCCGAGAAAAACAAAAAAGCAAAAGCAATGGCTAAAACCAAAGGGCCCTGGCAATTGTATACCGAAGGCATCATAGACGGGTTCGAAGAAATGGGTATCAAGGTATTGAAGTTACTCGGTGAACCGGTCAAAGAAAACAAGCACCGAAGGAAAGCTAACCCTTTTAAAAGGAAGGACGCATGAAAGTTACATTGGATTGGGAAACCTATTACGACACGGAATACTCCCTCACGAACATGACCACGACGGAGTATATCTACGACTCCCGGTTTAAAGTTCATGGGGTTGGTATTGCTGTTGGCAAAAACGAAGCTCGCTGGTATACAACACCGGACGAGATTAACAAAGCGCTGGCTGCGCTGGACTGGAATTCAGTCGATCTGATCGGGCACAACCTGACGTTTGACGGTGGGATTCTTGCTTTCAGATATGGCTATATCCCGAGACAGTACATTGACACGGCCTCGATGGCGCGATGTGTATTACCGTTTCTCCCTGGCCATTCATTACTCAAAGTATCCGGTTACCTGGGGCTGGGTGAAAAGGTTGCTGTAGCACTGACGAACGTGAAAGGCGTTCGCTATCCCACTGCCGAACAACTGGAAAGCCTGGGTGCTTATTGCATCAAGGACTGCAAATTAAGTCGAGGAATCTATGATTTCTTACGCGCTAATATAAGCAAGAAAGAGTACAAGCTGATGGACATTACGACACGTATGTTCACCAAGCCAAAACTTGCTTTGAACGATATGCGCCTACGTGCTTTGATTCTTCAAAAAGAGAATCTCCGCAAAGAGTTGATCGCCAAGGCACGCTGCGGGATTACTACGTTACGAAGTACTCCGAAACTCGTGGCTGAGTTTCAAAGACGCGGGATTGCAGAGCCTCCAAAGAAGCCTTCTCCTTCTGATCCAGAAAAAGAGATTTACACATTCCAGCGAGACTTGCCGCAAGTCCAGGCTTTGACCCAGCATAAGGATCCAGAAGTACGTGCATTGATCAACGCCAGGCTCGAGGTCATGTCGTCAATCGACTTGAACCGAGCGACGCGAATGCTGGCAATTTGGGAATCGACTGGTGGTATGTTCCCGATCCCCTTGATGTATTACAAGGCACACACTGGTCGTTGGGCCGGCGGTGACAAGATCAATGCGCAGAACTTCACTAAGGGCCCGATCCGTAAGTGCATCATTGCTCCACCGCATCATGTTGTCGGGGCCGTAGACGCAAGTCAGATTGAAGCGCGGATCACAGCCTGGTTAGCCGAACACTTGAAACTGTTGGCTATGTTTGCCGATCCAGATATCGACGTTTACAAAGACATGGCAGCAGAGATTTTTCATAAGAAGGTCGAGGACATCGATGACGATGAGCGCTTCATTGGCAAGACTCTGATCCTCTCTGCTGGATTTGGCGTCGGCTGGAAGAAACTCTTGTTGTTCTTCCAGACCAAAAGGCCCGATCTGATGATAGACGAGATGATGGCAGACGCCATGATCCGAGCTTACCGTGCCAAGAATTTCCCCATCGTGATGCTATGGAAGCACCTTCAAAAGGTCCTGGAATATATGATCCAGATGGAAGAGGGCGAAGAGATCCATTACAAATGCCTGACCTTTGGACCCAACTACGTACGGTTACCCGATGGAAACCTGTTGATGTATCCGAAGCTAGGATTCGTTGAAGAAATAATGGAGGACGGATCCTCACGGATGCAGATGGAATATGAACATCGTGGCAAACCACAAAGGATATATGGAGGAAGGTTTACCGAGAACATCGTACAAGCCCTAGCGCGTAGTTATATCGCGGATAGTATCGTTGAAACCAACGACAACGTGATTCCTGTCGCGGGAATGGCTCACGATGAGATCATTGTTGTGCCCCACGTATCGGAGGCTGAGAGCATGATTCAAGAGATTATTGAGATCATGTCAACGCCGCCCTCATGGGCTCCTGATCTACCTTTGGCTGCGGAAGGAGCCTTCGGGGAGTCTTACGGCGATGCTAAATAACAACCCGCAATGACTATAGGAGTGGTATAATGGTAGAAGAAACATTAGGTGAACTGATTGATCGTAGGTACGAATTACGAGCAACCAGAATGGCACTTGACAAGGAAGTGCAAGCCCTAAAGAAAGACGAACGTGCCCTCGATGACGAAGTTCTTGAGAAACTCAAGGAAGTCGGACTGGAAAAAGCATCTGGTCACATCGCCTCAATGGGTATCAACAGCGTCACTGTTGGTACCGTCGAAGATTGGGATAAAGTTCACGAGTTCATTCGTGAGAGAAACTTTTTCCATATGCTGGAACGTAGGCTTTCACAGCCTGCCTACAGGGAATTGCTGGACCTCGAAAAAGGAGTGCCAGGAATCACACCAACCGTGCTGACAAAGCTATCGCTGACAAAGGTATCTAGATAATGGCTAAAAAAGACCTTGTTTCACCCCAAGAGTTGTTGAAAAAACAGCTCGCGGGTTACCAGGATGCGATTCAACCTTCGGGTGGAATTCGCGTGAAGATTGACAAAACCGGAATTGAAACTCCTGACGGTAAGACTGGCAAGAGTATCTCCGTGATTGTCGTAAGTTACGAAATCGTACACTCGTATTACTCGAAGCCGTATGATCCCTCCAACATCACGCCGCCCGATTGCATGGCACACGGACTCGTTTATAACGACCTGACGCCGATTGAAAATGCCCCGGCGCGTCAAGCGGATGCGTGTAGCATCTGCCCGATGAACGAGTGGAAGTCTGCTTCGAACGGCAAGGGGAAGGCGTGTAGAAATTCACGGCTCCTGGCTATCTTGCCGGCCGATCCTGATTTGATTCCGGATCACCCGATGTGGACGATTAGTGTCCCTCCGACTTCGATCCGCAGATTCGACGATTACATTGTCGAGCTGGCAGAGGATCATAGTCTGACCGCTTTGTTCGCAGTTACGACCATCACTCAGTTGAAAAATACTGATTGGGCCGCGCCGGTATTCAAGTTCGGCGGTGTTCTCGATGACGCGATGCAAGGTGCTGTCATCGCACGCCTGGCAGAAGCTCGCTCACTGCTGGAACGCGAACCTGATTACGATCGGGACGATGAGTAAACCGAGCGAATCAACCGTACTGATCTGGAGAGATCAACTTGAGTCAACAACCAGAGAGCCTCTTTCTGAACGGGATAATGAAACCGTTGACCGGACAGATACACTGGGAGAAGACACACAACATTTACAGGGGCGGGACTCCTGACGTTTATACGTCAGCATTCCGTTCCCTGTGGATCGAGTTCAAGTACTCCAGATTATTGCGGTCGGTAAAACTGCATGGGACCGTGCAACCACACTTAACTGAACTGCAACATCGGTGGTTGTGCGGTCGTCATGTAGAAGGTAGAAAAGTTGCGGTATGCGTCGGCTTTCCACAAGGCGGACTGTTCATTTTACCCAACGAGTTTGATCGGCGAATCCCACTAGCCGAGTTGGAGCAACGGATTGAGACACGCAAAATCCTCACTGCCCGACTTAGGGATTACCTAACAGGAGCAAGTGATGAATTGGCACTCAAAATTGTATAAGACTGCCGTAATCCTGGGAGCAGGATACAAAGTAGCAATGGCAGTCGTAACCGTAATGTCCTTGTTCCGTGTAAATGTGGAATGGGACACACCAATTGGAAGGAACTCCCATGACCGAACATTCATACGGCGTCACCCTGATGACCCATTTAGACGACAAAGGCATTGAGAAGCTGTTGGATAAAGATGCCCTGGCGGATCTGAAAAAGAATTCCAAACCTGGCTCGCTGGCATTGACCCATGTCGCCAGCGAACATATCTTGAACCAAATGGAAGACGGTGACGTTTTCACTCTGACAGATATGTTCCTCATTCTTCACCAAGAAGGACACACCGATACCAAGATGAAATCTTTGCAGACCATCTTGGCACGACTGGTCCGCGATACAGAGTTCCCTCTGACCGCGGTCAAAGTAGTTGGGAGACAACGTGGATACCAAAAAACTTGAGCAAGAAGCTTACGATGCATTGAAACGTTTTTACAATGCCACTACGGCTCAGCATACTGACGTCGATGTGGGAATTGATGACATTAGTTTCTATGTATCTGCTTTTTGCTCAAAAGCTGACTACGAGGTACAAATTTCTGGCCACATGCTGACTCCCATGATGCATCACTTACGGGAAAACGACGTTCAAGAGATTAAGCTCACCGAACTGATCGTAGCTGGATGGCCGACTGTAGCGGTTGGTGTTTGCTCCACTCATGCGATAGACTTTTATGCCGCTGTAATGGAGCAAGTCAACTCAATTCGAAAACAAATCAGAGGGGTTGGGCATGCCTGACAAACCAGAAACAATTGAAATCGGCGGTGACGACTTAACGCCAGAAGAAGAGCAAGCCATAACAGAGAAAGCACTTGGAACAGATGTGGATGGTGACCGGGCATCATTAGAGATCGTGGGGTTCTCGTCCCGGTTTTCTATTTTTACACCTACCCACGACCCGCAATATCTTGAGCGTCTTTATGCTTCCCTGGCTGAGCAAACTTACGGTAACTGGAAGTGGCTGATCCTGGTAAATGGTCTTTTCAATCTACCTCCGATCATCGAGGCTGATCCAAGAGTCACGGTGATTCATGGCGCACATCTGAAAGGCATTGGTGAGTTGAAACATGTCCTATGCATGCGCGCAGACGGCGAGTACCTGGTCGAAGTAGATCACGACGATTGGCTTCATCCCGAAGCACTCTTTGAGATCGATAAGGCCATCCAAGAGAACGATACTCCTGAGTTCCTGTATTCAGACTTCGTCAATCTCAAACCTGACGGTACTTCCGATGTCTACTCCACGGCCTTTGGTTGGGAGAACTACGAGTTCGAGCTGAAAGGAAACAAGTATCGAGCAAACGTTGCCCCTCCGTGCAATGCCCGAAGTATCTATCAGATCTTTTATGCCCCAAACCATGTGCGGGTATGGAGAAGGGATTTTTACAACGACATTGGCGGGCACGATCGAACGATGGAAGTTTGCGACGATCACGATTTACTGTGCCGCACTTACATCGCCGGCGCCCGCATGATCCACATCCCAAAGCCGCTTTACTTCTACCGTCTTCGGGGAGACAGGCTGAACACTTACTTGGTTCAGAACGCTGAAATCCAGAAGAAGCAACAAGAGGTCGGAAATAAATATTTCTATGATCTGGTTCACCAGGAGTCTGAACGCCGCGGCCTGCGAAAGATTGATCTTGGAGGACTTCACAATTCTCCCCCTGGTTACGAGTCTCTGGACATTCGCAGTGGGGCCGATCTGCAGCACAATGTAGCTCACGGACTTCCTTTTGAAGACAATACGATCGGTGTTATTCGTGCAGTCGACTTCCTGGAACATGTTCCGGGTGGCAATGAGGTCATCGACCTGATGGGAGAAATCTGGAGAGTCCTCGCTCCGAATGGATTCTTGATTTCTTCGACACCATCAACTGACGGTAAGGGTGCTTTTTGTGACCCGACCCATGTCTCTTTCTGGAATGATCTATCGTTCCGATACTACTGTGACCCCAATTTTATGAAGTACGTGCCCGACTTCAAAGGTCTCTTTCAGCCGACGCGGGTATGGACAAACTTTCCTTCTGATTGGCACAAGGACAACGATGTTCCTTATGTCCATGCAGACTTGATGAAAATTAACCATCCCGTGAAAAAAGAGCTAAAGGAGCTACCATGAGCGAAAACGAAGTAATGGACGAACCTCGGGAAATGACCGAGGGTGAATACCGAGTAGGTGTCGACTTCAATCCGAGTAAGGATCCACGAGTCGATGCTATCAAGCGAGCCGCTGCCGATCAGATCGATTTCATTATGGCCTGCGGTGGCGATCTGCGTATCTCAGCGCTGGCTTGTACACACATTGAAACTGGTGCGATGTATGCCGTAAAATTGGTAACTCAACCCCAGCGCGTTTAATTCCTTCTCGGCCTTGTCCGAGCAGTCGAACCGGTCGCCCCCTCCGGTGGAATGAATGGGGGTTTTTTAATGTCTGAGGAAAGCCTTATGACTACCCAACGTTTTACACCACCACCCAAACAAATGTGTATTCGCTGTGAATGGGAACTCCCGATTAATCAGTTCCCAGTGGACAGCTTAAGCCGTCCCCTGAAAACGTGTATCCGTTGTAGCGGCAAACCCGCTATTGGGCACTTCACTGGGGCTATTGGGGGCTTCGAAGAAGTAACCCCAGGGTGCACTGGGGTTAAGTAGAGTCCTTTCTGGAGTGCGGTGTTCTTCCGTGAACACATTCAAAATATAGCATCAATTAGAAAAATGCAGTTGATCTAGATCATCTCTAAAAGGGCTCTACATTAGCCCCCATTTATGCCATAAAACGTAGCCTGGAGTCAGCTTAAGAACTGATTTGGCCCAGCTCCCGTTTACGAACTCTGTCATCCATTCGAATGACGGTCCCATAAAATTTTTCCCGAACGGCTGGTGAAAGGTTTTACTCAGCATTTCATCCAGAAACAGGGAACCAATTCCTGCAATCCCCGACCTCGAGGTCTCAAGATACATGAACTGTTCAAAAGTCATGCGCCCTGACCAGTACCAGGTCGAAGGCGCTACAATATTTTTCACCATATCAGCAAGAATAATTGTAGGGAGCATCGCCATGTAAGCGAACAGCACTTTACCTCGGTCTGGATTGTCCTTCCAATCGCGTGAGGCAAACTGTTTGGCAATGTGTTTGGTAAACACCTGGTGAAACGAGAAAGTGAACTGTTTCAGGTGCCATACGAACAGGAACCGAGGATCACTTCCCCATGCCGGGCGGTGCGCCGATGAAGGCCGAAGGACTGCCTGATCCACGAATTTGTAAATTGCCATACTGACAACATTGTCTGGATCATCGAGGTTCTTGGTATCCAGACTCCCGTCCGGATGGAAGTTTAGATCCGAAGGCTTGAGTCCCAGTTGGTGTAACTTGACCTCATTATTCTGGTGATCTGTGATGAAAGCCAATGCGGCCTGGACCGCGGCAAGACGTAAACCTTTCGTCCATTGCTCGATCATCGTAAGCCGGAAGAACTTTTCATTCGCATTCCGGATCCAGGTACCGGCCATCATGTCGTGAAAGACATCTGTGATCCGGTTAGTCATCATCTCATCACTGATCGCGCCTACCATGCGGCCGATCTGTTCCAACTCTGACTCTTGTGCCGGCCCTTCTTTCCCGTATTTCATGGAACGGCCGATCTCTGAAAACCCTTCTTTCGCTGCCTTGAACGCCTGGTTGAAATCCTGGGAAGCGATAGCATTGCCCCAAATTTCCGGCATCGAGGAAAACAAGATCATCGGTAGGATAGCCATGTTCTGGATAGCGATGAAACTACCCATGCTACGCCGTACTCTCGGATGCAGGTTGAAGGTCATCGATCCGAGTAACCCAGGGATCGTGCGCTCTTTGATGAAGTTAATCCGTGCCTCACTGAGGCCACGTTTTTCTAGCCGGTCATAGAACTGTTCGAGCTTCTGGCCTCGATCGCCAAAGCGCGCACTGAATTCAGCTTTGTGTACGCCCTGCTGAACCATCCGGTTCATCGCAAACATGCCGTCATCACTCATGAATTTGGCAAAGTCTTTGGCATTATTCACGGTGAGGATCTGTGAGTAACCGCTGAAAGCACCTGTACCGTAGGGCTTACTTTCCTTGTCCCATTTCGAATCGACAAAGGAAACGTGACCGCCGGCCCATAACATCGAGTCGATGTACTTGGTAGCCTGTTCCTCATCCATGCCATTGAGAACCAGGAGCTTGTGAAATTCTCCACGGTTATCGGTGACTGCTTTACTGTCCCATGCGGCCGGAGATTTCCAGCTACGCTCAGTGGCTTTTACATAAACTGGGTTCCCCTTTGAATCCAGCTCACGCAATAACACGCCCCGCTTATCCAGGTAGCGGTAGAACTCTTCGACAAATTTTTCGATGTCCTTCGCTACTGCAGAACTCGTGTCCCCGACACGGTACTGTGTCCAACCAGTATTAAGTTTTTCTTCCCCATGTTTTTTGAGCAGTTTATTTCTGAAACGATTCTGCCAGGCATTAATTTGCTGCTGGCGTTTGGGGAGGAAACCATCCCCCTTAAAGCCTTGCGTGTATTCACCAGGCGCGAACAGATCCGCAATTTCATTCGCTTCTTCGATGTTCAGCTCTCGCAGGACATCGATGCCAGTGCCTACGGTGCGTAGAACTCCACGCCGCACGATCTCGTTCATATCGGAGATACGTGTGTCCAGATCGCTGCTGTGCTGCTTGTAGAACTCAGCGATCTGCTCGTTACTTTGTATCTGCCCCAAACTGAGCGCCGTGAAAAATTCTTCGGAGAAGTACTCAGCGGTGTGGCCACCAATCATTTTGGCAACCCACTGTAAAATTCTGCGGAACCATTGTTCCGGAGTCGGCCCGAGTTTAATCTCTTCGTTCATCCACATTTGGAAGACGTAACCGTAATAGAGATTCTCGTTGGCCTCGTCCATCATTGCAGACTTTTGTTTGTCGCTGAGCCCATACGGGTTTTCAATCAAGTGTGCCTGGACAGCCCGGTAGATCCGCCCATTCTTCCCGATACTCCGTTTCAGGTCTCGCCTCATTCGGCGCTCTTCATTACTGATCCCAATGGACCGGAAGAAATGCGCCATGTGAACATGCGTTGCAGCGCCTCGAGGCACCTGGAAGGCGGCATACATACCTTCGGCCGCCCTTTTTTGCTCGTTAGCCCAGTCCTTGTCGCGGATATTTTGTGCAGCCTGCTCCGGACTTATGTAGTCCGGATTTTTCTCTCGCCGCTTGCGGCTTTTTGTCTTGGTCTTAGAACCGGTTTTCTCGCCGGCCGAGGGAATCGCGTTCTTATTCCACTTACTCCTCGCCCTTTTCTGTTCTGTACTCTCTTCCTGTGGAACCGATTTCGTACTCAGACCGCGAGTGAACTGGTTCGACCAGGACAATTCATAGCCGTATTCAGCTTTCAACCGAGTGCGTTCTTCGCCCGTAATGTCATAGCGCCTGCCGCCTTTGTTGTTGCGAGACGGTTGATCTGCGAGTATTACTTCGAGGCGCCAGAGGAGATTGTGTAGCCATATCGTTTCCTCTGGCGCCTCGTCGTTCTTTATGGCCTCAGAGTTGCTATCAAGCTGGGCCTGAATAGCGATCAGCGCTGCATTAAATTCCGCAGCTTTACGCACTGCGCCCGAGCTGCTCACAGAATCAAAAAACAGAGGGTCGTTCATCGAAGGGCCGTAGCCGTTTTCGAACATGTAGTCCTGGAACTGGGCGTACAACTTCTTGTCTTTGAAGACCTCGGACTCGGAACTCAGCATGAGTGCCGCATGATTATCCATGGCCTTCTTGAGATATGTGCTTTGTCTGCCGCCTGGGACGGTGTCCAGGAGCATCATGACTACGTTGTTATGGGTCACCGATCCCATGTTAGTCACGTTGACTCCGCTAACCCCCTTGCGGGTGGATACGAGTCCAAAGGCTTTCATCGCTGCACCGCGCTCGCGCGAGGACATACCTTCCCATAAAAGGCGGTCCTCGCGCAGGCGGGTGGAGAACGTATGCGCCGTTTTCAGTGCCTTGACTACGCGCGCATTGGTCTTGCCCACAATACCCTGCCAACGGGTTTTCTTGACCTTCTTCAAAGCGGCTCTTTTTTTAGCCTCCTTGGCAGATTTCTTACGGGCCTCCTCTTCGAGTCGCATTTTAGTGCGTCCCGCCTTAATCTGTTTTTTCAGGGAAGCAATTTCTTCTGCATTGGCAGACTGCTTCCGTTTGGCCTTGTCGACTTTACGCCGGATAGAGGCCTGTTCCCGAACATCATCGGCTTCGGGAATACTGAGCCCATCGTCAGGTACCGAGTCAAAAAGCTCGTCGACGCCCATTGCCATGAGATCCGTCAGGGCTTGAACGTGTTCAGGGGAATTGGTCTCTGCGATCGAATAGAGCTTCTCGATGTTCTTGGTATGCTGGGCCTTGGGGATCGGCTTCACAT
>Ga0316197_10000577_pt1 | contig 25369 bp, 23 predicted proteins | sample OudBiesiAoxic_MG_FD_204939 | JGI IMG/M metagenome (GOLD analysis project Ga0316197, IMG submission 204939) | Coastal sediment microbial communities from Oude Bieten Haven, Netherlands - site A oxic | ecosystem: Environmental > Aquatic > Marine > Coastal > Sediment | place: Netherlands... | reverse complement strand
GGATCATCATCATGAGGAACACGATGACGAAGGCCCCCATGAGGCTCTCGAGCATTCCGCCGACCATCTCTTCCTGCCAGACGACGTTGATATAGGTAAGACCCGCCCATTGCGCCTGAAGACCCTCAGGCGGCGGATTCTCGGCGAGGAACGCGTCGATGTCGGTCTTCACCGTGAGCATGTCTTGGTTGTCGCCGCTCTTGAGCTGCATCCAGATGGCGCTCTCGCGGTAGTCCGGGCTCACGAGGTGCCATAGGTCGTTGGGCCGGTGCGACGACTGGAACTGAAGCAGCGTCTGCGCGACGCCTTCGGTCGTCGCCGGGATGCGGTAGTCCTTCTCCTCGCCGCTGATCAGCTCGCGGTAGACGGTCTTCACGACATCGGCGATCGAGCTCGTCTTGCCGACGAGCGGGAGAGCGTCCGCCATCTCCTGGAGACGCTCGACATACGCGAGGTGCTCCGGGTTTTGGAAGGTCTTCGAAGCGGTCTGCGCCTCCTCGAGCGCCGTTTGTACCGCCTGCCATTGCGCGGCCTCGTCACCGCTGGTGTCAAACGACAGATCCGAGGTCACTTCGATCAACGCGTCCGACACGTTGGTCACGCCTTCCTCGCTCGCGGTGTTGGCGTTGGCCTTGAGCTCGTCCCACTTGGCGCGCGTCGCATCACTCGCACCCTCGAGGGCCGCGTCACCGGCGGAGACGATTTCGCGCTCGGCGTCCGTGTCCTGCTTCATGATGAGGAACGCGGTGTACGTACCGGCAAGCTCTCGGTTCAGGACCTCGTCGGCCACGCGGATCTTGTGAGACGGTTGGAACCAACGAACGGGGTTGTCGTTGATGTTGATCTTCGAGATGCCGTACCCGCTGATTGCGATGACCGCGACCGTCAGCACGAGAATCGGCTTGGCGAATCGAAGGCTCCTCTGGCCCACCGCTTCGACCATCCGTCCAAGGAAGCCGCCGTCGCTGGCATCGCGCTTGCTCGAGAGCAAGGCCGCCAAGCGCTTTTCGGGAAGCGCGGCGATGTAGGCGGGGACGAAGAGGATCGTGAGAACGAACGCAAGGCCGATGCCGAGCGCGACGAAGCCGCCGAACACCCGGACCGGGGGAATCGGGGTCAGCATCAGGGAGAGGAAACCGGCCGCAGAGGTCAGCGACGTGTAGAGCATCGGGGCAAAGAGATGGCCCACCACTTCACGCACGGCCCTCTTGCGATCCCCGTGCTGCGGGTAGATGTCGACGAACTCCGACAACAAGTGAACCGAGTCGACGACCGCGATTGGCATTAAGAAGATCGGGATCATCGAGCTCATGATGTGAACCGTGAACCCGCTCGCGATCAGAGCGCCCATCGTGATGGTCACCGTGCTCATCGCGACGATCATCGGTGAAAGCACGAGCGAGAAGGAGCGGAAGAACCACCACATCAAGAGCAGAATCACCAGCGCAGCAAGTGGCGCGCTGATTGCCATCTGCTTGAACATCTCGACACCGAATGTGTCCTCGGCGACAGGGAGACCAGTGATGTAGAAGTCGTCGGTGTTGTCACCAAAGCCTGCGATGAACGACTCGATCTCCTCGGAGATGCGATGGCTCTCGTGCTTGTTCTCGATCGGCACATAGAGAGCGACGCTCTTGCCGTCATCAGACACCACCGTACCGCGCAGCATTGGAAGCCGAAGCGCAGCTTCCTTGATCGCGAGCGCTTCCTCCGGCGTCTTGGGCGGTTGCTCCATCAACCATTCGAATCGAATCGTGCCAGGCCCCGCCTGCTCGATGTTGTCCATTGTGGACGGTCCGAGCACGTCGCGAGCGATCACGCCTTCGATCGACGTCAGGTGCTCGTTGAGGTCGTGAATGCGTGCGAGGGACTCGGGGTTGAACACGCCCTCTTCCTCGATCTCGTTCACCACGCCCACCACGATCAGGTCGTGGAGCGCGAACTCCGCTTTTGTCTCGTTGTGGAAGACGCGAGCCGGATCATCCTCAGCGAGCATGTTCTCCGGGTCGGTATCGACCTGGATCGAGGGGATCGCCGAGCCGAGGCCAATGGTGAGGATGGCCAGGCCGACAAAGACCAGGCGCGCGTGCTGAAGGGGAAAATCGAGAATCTTTTGTTTCATGAACAGCTCCGTTTGAACTCGGAGACACCTATATGACCACATAAGCATATAGTCAAGTGGTGTTATTTTCAAAGAACGGCGCTATATAGAGGAGGCGATGCCGAAAACCGCCCTAAATCCGCAAAATCTCGAGTCCGTGGCCACCCGGTTCCGGATCCTCGGCGTGCCGCTGCGGCTGGAGATCCTGAACCAGCTGGCAGACGGGGAGCGCACGGTGACCGAGCTCGTGGAGGCGACCGGGAGCACCCAGCCCAACGTGTCAAAGCACCTCAACACGCTGTTGACCCATCGGCTCGTGCGCCGGGAGAAGCGCGGAAACTCCGCCTACTACTCGGTCGCCGACCCCGCGGTTTTCGAGCTCTGCGAGATCGTCTGCGGCAATATCGAGCGCGCGCTCGATGAAGAGCGCCACGCGTTCAGCGGCTAGCGGTAGGCGAACGCCATGTGCATCTGGCCTCGGGCCCGTGCTTTGGCGTGTTGGACCTGACGCTGGGATAGCGTGACCAGCTCGCCGAGAACCTGCGCCTTGTGCGCATCGAAACGCTGCCGCCCTCGGCGGTGCCCTCGCGCATGCCCTTGTTGTCCGTTCGAGACGCTGAGCTCACGGCGCAAGGAATGCAGTCTGTGGACGTAGCGACCGTGGTCGGGCTTGCGGTTCGACTCCTCGATCTCGCGCTCGATCCACAGATGCGCCCGACGCTCTGCGTTTCGCTGGGCGCGCGGGTCGCGAGCGCGTGTCGCTTGCGTCCAGCGATCGGTGATGCGCACGATCTCATCATGATCACGCTGCTGCTCGTAGACCTCACGCCGTGCGTCGACGATGCCGCGAGCACGCCCGTGTCGTACGGCGCGCCAGTCATGGCGCGGAGGAGGTGGCGCGACTGGCGGCCGCACGGGTCGCGCGGCGCGTTGGTTACCTTGCGGCGCAATGATGATCGTGGTGCGTCGCTCACGGCGCCGATCGTCGTCGTCCGCGCTGGCTTGGCCCATGGCCGTCAGCGCCAACATGAAGAGCCCGATATGAAGGATTGCTCGCATGATGAACCTCGTCTTTCCTGAGTGACTGCGGGTTTCCCCCCGCGATTCACTCACTCGGACGCCGGCACACCTTACGAAGCTCTTAAGGACGGGCGGAAACGTGCCGCACCCCCGAATACCGACACGATTTCATTCGGTTAGGAGGACGCGCGACTTGTTGGCTCGTTCGAGCACGGCGGCAACCCGGGGATCTGCAGCAAGCGCATCCCAAAGGAGCTCCGCGCGTGCGCGATAGTCGTCTCGGCTCAAGCGGCCGCGGAGGAGCTCGGCGCGAAGGAAGACGAACGTCGTTTGCACGACGTCGTGGAGGCAGTAGTCGCGGATCTCTGTGTGCTTTCCCTGCTCGTGCATGCTCTGCACTTTCGACCCATCGACGCCCATTTTACCGGGCATGCCGACGAGCTGCGCAAGCGCATCGAGGCTCGGCATCCGGCTCGCGCCGAAGTCGGTCATGACGTCGGCAAGGTCCATGTGGCCCTCGTCGCTGAAGCGGTAGCGGTAGTCCGGGCCTCCGCTTCGACCGGCGTAGTACGCAGGGAACGGGACGCCGTGCTTCAGCATGCGGTTGGAGAGCACGGGTAGATCGAAGCGGCGGCCGTTGAACGAGACCATCGTAGGGTGGCGGTCACCGACGAAGTCGGCGAACTCCTCGAGCACCTTGGATTCGTCGGGCGGGGCGTCTTCCTCACCGCCAAATGCGCCGAGCTTCCGGAGACCATGGTCGCCGCCGAGCCACAAGACCCCGAGCGCCACGACTTGATGAAAGGGCGGCGGTGGAAATCCATCAACCGCCGCGTCCCAAACTAGCTCCGGGTCGGGAACGGTCTCGATGTCGAGGACCAGAAAGGTGCGCGCCACGGACTGAAATTAGCCCAGAATCGAATGAGCGGATCGAAAAATCGTCCGAGTTAAGACTCGCGTAAGGTTCGGGCCCTTTACTTCATGAGGGAAACGAAATCCCATGGAAGGAATACTCATGAAGCTCATCAACAAGCAAACGATCGTCGCGGCCCTCGTGGGCGGGGTTTCGGCCCTCGCGTTGACCGCTGGGGGTGTCGCGTTCGCCCATGGCGCTGCGTACGGCGGCCCTCACGGCAAGGGCGGCCCCTGGAACGCAGAGAAGATGGAAGAGCACCTCGCGGAAATGACCGAGCGGCTCGAGCTCAGCCCTGCGCAGGAGCAGCAGGTCCGAACGATCATGGAACAAGCGCGAACCCAAGCCGAGGAGGTCGAGGCAATGCCGCGTGGCAAAGAAAAGTTCGTAGCGTTCACGGATCTTCGTTTCGCGACGGAGGATCAGATCTATGCGAATCTGAGCTGCGAGCAGCGCGATGAGCTGCGGCTGTTGAAGCGCGAGCACAAGGTCGAGCGGATGCAGCAGCGGTTCGAGCGCCACCACGGCTCCGACGACGACTCCGACAAGTAAGGAACAAGCCAGTGTCCGACCGAATCCTGCTCGTAGAAGACGACGCCGCCCTTGGCCAGCAAGTGGTGGACGCCCTTTCGCGAGCGGGTTTCGAGCCGGACTGGGTCCAAGACGGCGATGATGCGCGCGAGCTAGAGCCCGACGACTACCGTCTGATCGTCTTGGACCTGATGCTGCCCGGCACCTACGGAATGGATCTGCTCAAACGCTATCGCCGCAAGTCCGAGGTGCCGGTGTTGATTTTGAGCGCGCGCGACGACACCGCCGACAAGATCCGCGGCCTCGAGCTCGGCGCCGACGACTATGTCACCAAGCCATTCTTCCCCGAAGAGCTCCTCGCCCGCATCCAAGCGTGCCTCCGGCGGCCAAATCTTTCGAGCACGGAGCGGCTCGTCGTGGGCGCGATCGTCATCGACTTCGAGCGGCGCGAGGTCACGGCCAGCAGCGGCGCCCTCTCGCTCACGCCGGTCGAGCTCGAGATCCTTTCCACACTCGCGCGGCGCAAGGGCGCAGCGGTCACACGCGATGCGCTCGTCGACGCGGCGCTCGACCCGGCGCAGGACTCGAGCCGGCGCACGCTCGACGTTCACATCTCTCGGCTCCGCAACAAGCTCGGTGAAGACGCCGTTCAACTCGAAACGGTATGGGGCATCGGGTATCGCCTCTCGGAAGGCCCATGAAGCTCCGAACCCGACTTGCGTTGACGCTGGGCGTAGCGGCGGTCTCGCTGCTGATCATCATGGGTTGGGCGCAATCCCGATGGCACTCGCGCATGCGCGTTGACGCGTTGGCCGAGGCCGCCGTACATCGGATGGACTCCGGAGGCCGCGCACGGTGCGAGGCAAATCCAGAAGGCTGGCCCGCACACCGGCGCGATCGCGAAGCGCGACGGCCACCCGGCCCTCCGGGTCACAGGTTCCCGGCGCACCGCCTGTTTGCCTACGACGCGAGCTTCGTCAGCCGCAACCCGGCGAGCCCAGCGTTCCCCACCGAGCTCGCGCGACAACTCGACGCTGGGGATGACATCGCTGCGTCGCGCTCGGAGGACCATCGTAGGACCGAAGTCGCCGTACGGATGCCCTGGCAGGAAGGCCCGTGCGCGGTCGTGCTGCTAAGGGCAAAAGGGCCCCCACGTTGGTTCTCGGCTGCCGTGCTCTTGCCGGCCTTTGTGGTGGCGCTGGTGGTGATCGTAGTCGCGCTCTTTGCGGCGGGGCCGATCGTTCGGCGGGTAGGTCAGCTCACCGAGTCGGTGCGAAAGCTCGGCAGCGACGCCGAGGAGCCCATCGAGGTCGATGGCCATGACGAGGTCGCGGAGCTCGGCGCCGCGTTCGAGCACAGCCGTCAAACGATTCAGGCGCAGCTCGCCTCGCTTCGAGATCGTGAGGCCGCGCTCCGCAACTACATCGCCAACACGACGCACGACGTGATGCTCCCGCTCAGCGTGCTCCAAGGTCACTTGGTTTCGCTCCAGCAGCGAATCGAAGCCGGAGAGCCCCTCGATGCCATGGCCATCGTGCCGAGCATCGAGGAGTCGCAATACCTCGGCTCGCTCCTCCACAATTTGAACGCCGCGGCCCGGCTAGAATCGACGGAAGGCTTGGCGCACCGAGACACGATCGACCTGAATCGCCTCGTCGAGCGCGTCGTCGATCGGCACAGGCCAATCGCAAGCCGAAGGCAGATAGCGCTCGAAGTCGCGGTGCCTGAGCGCCCGGTCGAGGTTCAAGGCGACCTCACACTCCTGGAACAAGCGCTTAGCAATCTCGTTCAAAACGCGGTTCGATACAACCGAGCCGGCGGTCATGTCGCCGTCGCGTTGCGCGGCGATCGCAGTCGCTGGGCGCTCGACGTGATTGACGATGGCCCTGGCATCCCCGAGGAGGATCGTGGCCGGGTGCTCCAGCCATCGTTCCGTGGAAGCGAAGCGCGGACGCGGCACCCCCACGGGATGGGTCTCGGCCTTCATATCGTGAGCGATGTTGCCAAGCGCCATGGGCTGACGCTCGTGCTCGATGAGACCGAGAACGGCGGGCTCACGGTGACCCTCCGGCCCGGACTCGATACTTGACCCGGGGCCCGGTCCGTGCGGTGATTGCGAAAGCGGAGGGGCAATGTTCAAAGAGATTCTACAAGACCTCGTAGACCGGACCGATGGCGGGGTAGCCGGCCTTTTAATGGCCTCGGATGGAATTGCCGTCGATCAGTACTCGAAGGGCGACGGCGCGTTCGACATCGAATCCGTCGGCATGGAGTACAGCGTCGTGCTGAAGGGTGTACAGCGCGCCGCGGAGATGCTCGACGCCGGCGAGACCCAAGAAGTGTCGGTGCAGACCGAGCGGCTGACGACCGTCGTCCGGATGTTGTCTGACGAGTACTTCGTCGCTCTCGCGGTCGAGCCCGGCGGCAACGTCGGAAAGGCGCGATACCTGCTCAGAACCAGCGCGCCGACCCTGATTGAAAATCTCTGACGCCATGGCAGGCTCGCTCAAACGCGTCCTGGTGCTCAACGGCCCCAACCTCAACCTCCTGGGGACTCGCGAGCCAGATGTATACGGCTCGACCACCTTGGACGACATCGCCGGAGAGCTTGCCGACCTGGGAAGCGACCTCGGAGCGACCGTCGAATTTCGTCAGTCGAACCAAGAGGGACAGTTGATCGACTGGCTGCACGATGCGCGCGATTCGTTCGACGGCGTCGTCATCAACCCAGGCGGGCTCACGCACACGTCCGTGTCGCTCCGCGACGGAATCGCCGGGGCAGGCCTGCCTACCATCGAGGTGCATATCTCGAACACCCCCGCGCGCGAGTCATTTCGCCATCAGTCGGTTACGGCCGCTGTGTGTATCGGCTCCGTGATCGGCTTCGGAAAGAACAGCTACGCGCTTGGCCTTCGTGCGCTTATCGACTATCTCAACGCCGCATGAAGGTGGACCTCGAGCAACTTCGCGAGCTCATTCGTCTCCTCGATGAGGCGAACCTCACCGAGATCGAAGTCGAGCACGACGATGACCGCATCCGGGTGCGTCGCGATCCTGCTGCGATCGTGACGGCGGTGCCCCAATCGGTCGCGCCGGTTGCGGCCGGTAGCACGGCTCCTGGAGCCGAAGCCGCCGAGACCGAGGAAGACGCCATCTACGTGACGTCGCCGTTCGTGGGAACCTTCTACCGGTCGCCCTCCCCCGATGGCGATGCGTTCGTCGACGTCGGCGATGAAATCGTCGTCGGCCAAGTACTCTGCATCGTCGAGGCGATGAAGCTGATGAACGAGATCGAGGCGGAAACCGCTGGCACCGTCGTCGAGGTGCTCGTGGAGAACGGCAAGCCGGTGGAGTACGGCGACCGGCTCTTCCGGATCGAAGCGACGTAGCCGTGTTCGAAAAAGTCCTGATCGCAAACCGGGGGGAAATTGCGCTGCGCGTAATTCGCACCTGCCGAGAGCGCGGCCTACGCACGGTCGCAGTGCATAGCGAGATCGACGCCGACGCCCTGCACACCCGCCTCGCCGACGAAGCGATTTGTATTGGACCTGCCGAGGCCGCGCGGAGCTACCTGCACATCCCCGCCATCATCGCGGCTGCGGAGATTACCGGCGCCGATGCCATACATCCCGGCTACGGCTTCCTCTCCGAGAACCCAGAATTCGCAGAGACCTGCGCACAATGCGACCTCCAGTTCATCGGTCCGCTTCCCGAGCAGATGCGCCAGTGGGGCGACAAGGTGAGCGCACGTGCGCTCGCAAAGAAGCTCGGGATGCAGACCCTCGAGGGCACCGAGCTTGCCACCGACGTCGACGACGCAGTGAAGAAGGCTGAAGCGCTCGGCTTTCCGGTCTTGCTCAAAGCCTCGGGCGGCGGCGGCGGCCGGGGCATGCAGGTGCTCCGCTCCTCTGAAGAAGTTCGGGCGAGCTTCGAGACCGCTCGCGCGGAGTGCGCGGCTGCGTTCGGGAACGATGCGCTCTACTTCGAGCGGTTCCTCGAGCGACCGAGACACATCGAGTTTCAAATCCTCGGCGACCGATACGGCAACATCCAGGTTCTCGGCGAGCGAGAGTGCTCGATCCAACGGCGCCACCAGAAGGTCCTGGAAGAGGCGCCCAGCGTCGCGCTGACCGACGAGCAGCGCAGCGACATGTCCGAGACGATTCGGCGCGCGATGACCGAGGCCGGCTACCTCTCGGCCGGAACCCTCGAGTTCCTCCTCGACGAGCGCGGCGAGCTCAACTTCCTCGAGATGAACCCGCGGATCCAAGTCGAGCACCCCGTGACCGAGCTCATCATGGGCGTCGACTTGGTGGCCGAGCAGATCCGGATCGCCGAAGGCGAAGCGCTCGAGGTTCCAACCCCGCCGTTGGCGCCGCGCGGGCACGCGATCGAATGCCGCATCAACGCAGAAGATCCGGTCACCTTTGCGCCTTCCCCGGGCGTCATCTCGGAGCTCCACATGGCCGGCGGGACCGGGGTCCGCATCGATAGCGGCGTCTACGGCGGTGGCAGGGTTCCGCCCCACTATGACCCGTTGATCGCCAAGATCATCGTACATGCCCCGACACGCGCTCAGGCCATCGCGAAGATGCGGCGGGCGCTGAGTGAGACGATCATTGGCGGCATTCGCACGAACATTCCGCTCCATCAGCGCATTTTGGAGCACCCTGCCTTCGAGGACGGCCGCGTTTCGACCCGCTTCTTGGACGACCTTCAGGGTTAGGGCTTGTTGACCGCCCCCGTGCGGCATTAGTAGACTTGTGTGGGCGCACTGAACGCATGGGGGCTTAGCAGGGGCTTTGGGTATCAACAGAAACAAGGTGTTGGAAGCGGCGCGCAAGCACCAGTCGCGCGGCCAATACGACAAGGCAATCGCTCAGTACAAGAAGCTCGTCGACGCCGATAAGCGCGACGTTCGATCTTTGCTGAAGATTGGGGACCTGTACGTCCGCAAGGGCGATCGGGGCTCGGCGATCGAGACGTACCAAGGCGTCGCCGACCACTACGCGCAACAGGGCTTTTTCCTCAAGGCGATCGCAGTCTTCAAGCAGATCCTCAAACTCGATCCTTCCAGGCTCGATGCGCAGGTTCAGCTCGGCGAGATGTACGAGCAGCTTCAGCTCATCAGCGACGCAATGAGCGTGTTCGAAGACGTGTCGAACGGCTTCATGCGCGCGGGCGACACCGACGAAGCACTCCGGATGCTCGGCAAGATGGTCGAGCTCGACCCGGAGCACATCCCCGTGCGCATCAAGTACGCCGAGGCGCTCTCGCGGGCCGGACGCACGCAAGAGGCTGCGGATGAGTTCGAACAGGGCGCGCAGCTCTTGAAGGATCAGGGCCGACTCGACGACTACGTCAAGGTCGCCGAACGCCTCCTCTACCACCGCAGCAACGATGTGCGTGTCGCCAAAGATCTGGCGCAAACGTACATCACGCGACGCGACCCCAAGCGCGCGCTCGGCAAGCTTCAGCTTTGCTTCAAGGCCGATCCGCGGGACGTCACGACGCTCTCGCTCCTGGCCGAAGCCTTCTTGATGCTCTCGCAAAAGGACAAGGCGGTCAGCGTCTATCGCGAAATCGCGCGAATTCATCGTGAAGCGCACCGCCCGCAGGAGCGGATGAGCGCGCTCCACCGCATCCTCGAGCTCAACCCGAGCGACAAGGAAGCCCGTGCGGCGTTGGATCGCACCGCGGCCGCGTCGGGCCAGCACTTCGTACCGCCGAGTGCCGCGCAACCCGCACCAGCAACCGGTTCCGTGTCCAGCATGCAGGTCGGGCACGACGTCAGCCCGCCGTCGCAACTCAGCTCCCCTTCGATGGCGAGCGCATCCGGTATGAGCGGCGCGTCGGGCATCATGTATGTCGAGGAAGATGTCGAGGAAGAAGCGAGCACCGTCTCGGGCTCCCTTCCGGCCATCTCCGAAGAAACAATCGAGGTCGAGGAGGCCTACGAAGTCGAGGAGCTCTACGCGTCCGAGCCGCCAGCCCCAATGCCGCCTCGTGGTGGCGGAGGCGGGCGGGTCATCCCGATGCGCACACTGAACGCGATCAGCTACGACGAGTTCCTGGCGATCCCACTCCTGAGCTCGCAGGTGGCGCCGGCGACCGCGGCGATCGCGCCGAGCCTGATGGAGCAGACCCTCGAGCTCGCCGACTCGTATCTCGTCGGGGGCTTGTTCTCGCAGGCACGCGCCATCGTGAGTGAGCTCCAGGTCACACTTCCGGATCATCCGCTCGTGCTCGACAAGGCGCGTGAGATCGAGGAGCTCGCGGCGACTTCGTCAGGCGTGTCGGCCGTCGCTCAACCGCTTTACCCAGCTGCCTCTTCGATGCCGGCCGCCATGGCGTCCGAGCCGCCCGAGCTCGAGATGGGGTACGAAGAGGTTGCACCTGGCGACGAGGGCTTCGACTTCGCGGAGAAGCTGGCCGAAGAGCTCGCGGAAGTCGCCGACATCGCACCGATGGATGAAGGCGCCGAGATGATCGACGTCGAGACGGTCTTCGAGCAGTTCAAGAAGGGCGTCGCGGAGCAGGTAAGCGAGGACGACAGCGACACGCACTTCGACCTCGGCATCGCCTACAAAGAGATGGGCCTCCTGCCGGACGCGCGACGCGAGTTCCAGGTAGCCATGAGCGACCCACGCCGACGCTGTCTGTGTTGGACGATGATTGGCCTCATCTACATGGAAGAGGGCCAGCCTCGGGACGCGATGGAGGCATTCCAGTCCGGTCTCGAGAGCCCCGATCAGACGGCGTCCGAGACGGTTGGGCTTCACTACGAGCTCGGTCTTGCCTGCGAATCGGGAGGATTGACCGACCAGGCGCGCCTTCACTACGAGTACGTTTTCAGGCGCGAGCCACAATTCAGAGAGACTAGTCAGCGTTTGCAGAGGCTCGGCGGGCCCTCCGGCGATGCCGAAGACATGCTGATCGAGTCCATGGATGACGTGAACCGGGCGTTCGACGCGTTGATCCACGAGGACTGAGCCCTATACACTAGGCCATCTATGGCTGAAACAGTGCAGACGTTTTGCCGGATCTGCGAGGCGCTTTGCGGCCTCGAGGTCACGGTCGAGGGCGACGCCGTCGTCGACATCAAGCCCGACAACGACCACGTCGCCACCCGCGGCTACGCTTGTCTCAAGGGGCTCAAGCAACACAAGATGTACGGCACGCCCGATCGCTTGTTGTACCCGACCGAGCGGATCGACGGCGAGCTCCGACGCGTGAGTTGGGACGACGCCTTGTCGAGCATCGGTGGCAAGGTTCGCGACCTGATCGACAACCATGGGCCCGACAGCATCGCGATGTACGTGGGCACGGCGGCGGGGTTCGGCGTGTTGCACCCGGTGTTCGCGGCGGGCTTCATGCAAGGTGTGGGGTCGACGAGCATGTTTGCCTCGGCCACGCAGGACTGCGCGAACAAGTTCGCCGTCGCCCGCCAGGTATACGGGTTTCCTTTTACCCAGCCGTTTCCGGATCTCGAGAACATCGAGTGCTTGATCATCGTCGGCGCCAACCCGGCGATCTCGAAATGGAGCTTCTTGCAGGTGTCGAATCCCATTCGACGCCTCAAAGAGATCGAGGGCCGGGGCGCGAAGATCTTCATCGTCGACCCGCGCAGGACCGAAACAGCAAAGGTCGCCGGCGAGCACGTGTTCATTCGGCCGAACACCGATGTATTCTTCTATCTGTCGTTCCTTCACGAGCTGCTCGCGACGACGACGATCGATCGCGACCACGTGGATCAGTACATGACCGGGTTCGAAGAACTTTGCGCGGTGGCCGAGGCATGGCCGCCCGAACGAACCGCCGAGGTCACCCAGATTCCCGCCAATACGCTCCGCGCGATGGTGCGGGCGTACCGCGAAGCCGACGGGGCGGCGCTCTACTGCTCGACCGGCGTCAACATGGGTACGAACGGTTCGATCGCCTTCTGGCTGCAAGAAGCGATCAACGCGATCTCGGGCAACCTCGACCGCAAGGGCGGCACGATCGTCAGCACGGGCGTCATCGACTTCGCCGCGTTTGGGAAGAAGACTGGGGTTCTCCTTCAGCAGAACGAGAGTCGCATCGGAGGCTTCAAGTCGGTCAACGATGCCCTGCCAGGCGGGATCCTCGCCGACGAGATCTTCACGCCCGGCGACCGGCAGATCAAGGCGCTCTTCGTCACCGGCGGCAACCCTTTGCTCACGATGGCGAACTCGGAGCGCCTCCGCGACGCATTCAAGGAGCTCGAGCTGCTCGTCGTGCTCGACATTCAGCCAAGCGAAACCGCGTCCGTCGCAACGCACGTGCTTCCGTGCACATCACCGTTCCAGCGCCCAGACCTCCCGTTCGTGTTTCCGCTGATGCTGGGGCTTCAGTCGAAGCCGTACCTTCAGGCAACGCGCGCGATCGTCCCGCCCGAGGGCGAGCAGCGTGACGAGGCCACGATCTACGTCGACATCGCCAAGGCGAGCGGCGTGAATCTCTGGGGCTCAGCGGTGGCGCAGCGCGCGATGGAGGCGGCGAAGGGGCTGAGCTCCCTCGGCCGAGGCGACAAGCAACCTTCCATTCCGCAGGAGCTTCTGCTCTCGGGTCTGCTGCGCGCCACCAAGCAGGGAAGCTTCAAGAAGCTCTTGGAAGAGCAGCACGGCCGGCTACGGCCGGAACACCAGCCGGGGAGCTTCCTCGGAAAGCGCATCATCCACGAAGACGTGAAGATGCACCTGGCGCCGGACGTGCTCCTCGAACAGACGAACAAGCTCGAGGCGGACTTCGAGTTCGAACGCGCTACCAAGACGAAGCTGAAGCTGATCACCAAGCGCGCCATCACGACCCACAACTCCTGGACGCACAACATCGAGGACTTCGTCTCTGGGGAGCGCTCGACGAACCACCTGTACATGCACCCCGACGACGCCGCTCGCGTTGGAATCGAAGACGGAAACCTCGCGGACGTGTCGAGCGAGACCAACACGGTGCGCGTTCCCGTGAAGCTTCTGTCCGACCTGATGCCGGGGACCGTCGCCCTTCCCCATGGCTGGGGTCACCAGGACAGCAAGATGGGGGTCGCGAGCAAGACGACCGGCGTCAACGTGAACTTGCTGGCCGCCGACGGCCCCGACAAACTCGAGCGTGTCTCAGGCATGGCCCATTTGACGGGGATCCTGGTCGACGTTCGCTTGGCGACAGGCGCTCTCAACCCGAATCACTGGTCCGGAATTGGGCGCGAAGCGCGCTAGAAGACGGCCCGAAACGAGAGGTTCGGGAACCAAATCGCGGCCGTATAGGTGATTTCACAGGGCTCCGAGGGAACCCCGACGCGCTCTCGACACGCCGACCTGGGCGGCGCTGCCTCCGAGTCGATCTGCTGAGCATCACGCGCTTGGGTCACGTTGATCCATTCGAACGAGACTCGCATGCGACGGCCGGGCTTGGCCCACTCGTAAGCGACCATCAGGTCGAGCCGAGTGAACCAAGGCACGCGTTGCAGGTACTGCTGAACGACACCGTTTTCGTCAAGCCACAACCAACCCTCGGCACGGCCGGACCTCGATAACACTCGCGCCGAGAGAATCAGACCGAACTTCGCCTGCCAGGCGAGCGCAGCGTTCACCACGTGCCTCACGTCGTAAGAAGGCGTGTAGTCGAACGTTTGCGGAGCGACGCCGAGAAATGGATCGAACGTCGCGCTTGCGGTCAGATCGCTGAACCCCAAGGTGTAGCTGGCGAGCGCGGAGACACCGAGATCGAATGGACGTTGCAACAAGAGCTCGAGCCCATAGCTCTTGCCGTCGGCGGCGTCGTCTAGGGCCCCGACAGGCAGGCCGATCAAGTTGGAGCTGTCGTTGATCTCCGGGTTGGTGAAGATGTCGACGAAGCGGAGATCTCTGTAGAGGTTCAGGTAGCCTCTGGTTTCGAACGTAATGTCATGCGGCAGGAAGAAGCGGACGCCACCCTCGGTTTGGTTGGCCCGTTGAAGCCCTGCCTCGAGTGGGACGTCGCCTAGCCCGGGAAGCGGAATGGCGAACGTGGCGGGCCGGTACCCGAGACCCCAGCCGAAAAAGATGTCAGCGACGTCCTTCGCGTGGAACGTGACGCGCGTGCGTGGGCTCACGCCCGCATCCCGATAGCCGCCCGTATTCCAGACGTCCACGCGCAGACCGAGCGACACGTCTAGCCACGAAAGCGCAGAGATGTTCGAGTCGACGAAAGCGCCTCCGATGATGCGCCGATTCTCTTGCTCCAGGAAGTCCTCGTCGCAGGGCGTAGAGATGTTTTGGACGCCTCCTACGCATTGTACGGGGCCGAACAGCGCCGACATCTCCCCGCCGATGCGGAGCTGCGCCTTGGGGGCGCCAAAGATGGCCCAGAACCGAGGTCCGAAACGGTGGAGGTTTGCGCGTGCGTCGGCGACGGCCAGTCCCGACGCGTCCTCGACTTCGGAGAAGTCATAGCCGTAGAGCATCGTGCCCACGAAGTCCCAGCGCTTGACGCGCCCGACGAAGCGGGCATCGAAACGGTGAAACTGAAGATCGAACGCCAGCCTCTCGTCAGGATCGCTGGCGTCGAACACCGAGCGGTCGCGGCCCCCGAGCGCCACGACCTCAAAGCGGGAACGAGGGCTCATGTCCACGCCAGTGCGGTACTGGTAGTCCCAGAAGTCCACGTCGGCGTCCACGTCGATGGCGCCGAGGATGAGGTTCGGAAAGCCGTAGCGTCCAGCAAAGGTCATCGACCCTTCCTTGGGCATCGGGACGTTCAGCAGCGCGGAGACATCGATCAACCGCAGGTCGGCCTCACCGTGCACGCGGTCGTTCTCGAACCTGCGCGCGCGAGCGGAGACGACGCCCCCAGTCGCGCCGCCGTAGCGCGCCGGTGCGACACCAGAGAAGAGCTCGATGCCCCCGATGAGACCTGACTGTATCGTCGCTGGCCCCAACGCCGAGTGAAACAGCAGCGGGATAGCGATGTCATCGTAGAGGTAGGAGGTGCCAGAGGGCGGGGCACCGCGCACGTACACGTAGGGCTGACCGTTGGCGACCGGGACGGTCCCAGGCATGAGAGCGAGCGTTCGAAAGGGTTCCCCCAACGTGCCCGGGATGTTCCTGATCCCCTCGAGCTCGAGCTTGATTGGAACCTGTACGCGCGCGTCGACCTCGGCCGTCTCCGAGAAGACCAGCTCCTTTTCCAGCCGTGCCGCTGAGGGCTCCAGGACCGTCTCCGAAGGCGGCTCGTCGACCGCGGGCTCGCGCACCTTCAAATCGACGGCAACTTGTGAGGGGACAGGATGTCCATCGCGCGTCGCGGGCGCGAACTCGGCGCGCCGCATCGCATCGACGACGAGATCACAGAGCAAACGCCCAGCATCACAACTTTCGACGATGCCGCTTCCATCGGGGTCGATGCGAACCTGCACCCGTACGACTCCCCCTTCGGGCACGTCGACGCCAGCCGGGACTTCGATGCCGGGCAAGGACTTCACGCGGGGCGCGACGAGATCCTGCGCGCGCGCGGTTCCGCCGAGGACGAGCAATCCCAAGCATAGGCAAAGCGCAAAGCGCATGACCCCTTGTATCATCCCCGCGATTGCCTTGCTTGACGCGCTGTGCAGGCAGGGCTAGTTCTTGCCCCTCTTCGCGGGAGTAACTCAGTGGTAGAGTTCCTGCTTCCCAAGCAGGTTGTCGCGGGTTCGAATCCCGTCTCCCGCTCTATCTGCATCCGACCGGCTCGCGAGCACGTGCGTCACGACCGTTTCTCGGATGTTGCAACTCTTGGCGATCAGCGCGATCCTCGGTTCATGGCTCGCGCTCTGTTGTTTTCGCTCTTGCTCGTCGTTGGCTTGGCCGCTTGTTCGCAGGAGAGTGAGCCGTCGGAGATCACACCTACGATGTCGCATACCTTCGAGGCCGTTTCGATCGATGTCGGCGAGGAGGTCACTGGGGTTTGTCAGAGTTGGACGCTTGGCAACGAGGAGCCGCTTTTCGTCTCCAAAGTACGTCAGCGGAACGACGGCGCTTGGCATCACTCGAACTGGTACTTCGTCCCGGAACACGTCTACCCCGGCCCCGATGGAACCTGGGATTGCGATGAGCGTGGCTTTGGTGACGTCTCCTCGGGCCTCGCCGGAGGCGTCTTCTTCGCGCAGTCGACGCAGACGCTCACGGAGATCCAGGCCTTTCAAGAAGGCGCCGTGCTGGAAATCCCACCGCACCACAAGATTGTGGGCGGCGTGCACCTCGTGAACATCTCGGCAGGCCCGCTCGACAGCGCGCTGAGTTTCGACATCGAAACGGTGCCCGAGGAAGACGTGAAAATCCGGCTGCGCCCGATCAGCTTTACCAATACCGCGCTCGACATCGAGCCCCAGGCGGAATCGCGGTTTGAAATGACCTGCAACCTCGGCGAGCAGTTTGAAAGCGTCCTCGGAGCCCCGGCCGAGTACAACATCTACTACGTGCTGGCCCACTACCACGAGTGGGGGAACTACTTCCGGCTGAGCTTCGTCGACGACGACGACAGCGAGCGTACCGTCTTCGAGCTCCAGAACTCGGTCGGCGAGCCCTTGGGTACGACGATCGATCCGCCGATGAGCTCGCAGGGAGCAGCGCGCCTTCGGGTCGAATGCGGCTACCTCAACAACACGGACCGGCGTCTGCAGTACGGGCTCGGCGGCCAAGAGATGTGCGTGTTCCTGGCGTACACCGACGCAGACCTGATCATCGGCGCAACCTCCGGGGCCAACACAGCCAAGGGTCAGGATCGGGACGGCATCTACATGAACGAGACGAGCTGCGGTCCTGTTCTCGCGGTGCCTGCGCCTTAGCAACATCAGACCTTGCGCAACGCGAGTCTGGGTGGATAGTGTTTCCCGGGATGGAACGGAACCTAGAAGCGGCCATCGACGTGGTGGAGGCAGCGTACGATCTTGAAATCGGCGCGGCCGAGTGGCTTCCCAACCTGATTGCAGCCGGCGAGCCGCTCTTCGATATGGGCATGGGTTGCTTTGGCACCATCGCGGCGGGACGTTCCGTCGGAGGGGTTCCGCTCCTGACTCAAATCGAGGCGAGCCGGGGCGCCGAAGAGCTGCCAACGCGCATCATCGAGGCCACCATGGAAGCCGGACCTGAGCCAGTGGTCAAAGCGAGCCGGGCGGTGCAGGGCAAGATGCATCTCTTGTCGGACCTTCCCGATCTCTGGGGGGACTCTTACGAGGCCATCAAGCGCCGGGTTGGCTGCCAAGACATCCTGTCGATGACTGCGGTGGACCCGGACGGCCACGGCGTTCACATCGGCATTCCCTCGAAGAGCGCATTGTCACTCGATCGGCGCCAGCGAGAGTACTGGCAGATGCTGCACGTCCACCTGGCGACCGGTCATCGCCTGAGACGCGGCTTGGGCCAGGAGGGCGATGCTACCGGCGTGCCATTGACCGACATCCCACTCGCTGGCGAAGCCCTGATCGACCCGACCCGCTTCATGGTCGCCCACGCGACAGGCGAAGCGCAGCACAGAGGGGCGGCCAATGCCATGCGCGAAGCGGCACGTATGCTCGATAAGGCGCGTGGCCCGTTACGGAGGAAAGACCCCAACGAGGCCCTTCGCCTGTGGAAAGGACTCGTTCTAGGGAAATGGACACTGGTCGACTGGTTCGACAGTGACGGCAGGCGCTTCGTCCTGGCCAAGCAGAACGCCCCGCGCATCAAGGACCCACGCGGCCTCACCGAACGCGAAGCCCAAGTCGCAACCTACGCCGCGCTCGGGGAGACGAGCAAGATCATCGGATACCGGCTCGGGCTCTCTGCTTCCTATGTCTCTCGTCTGCTCCAGACCTCGATGCGAAAGCTTGGGGTGAAGACGCAGGCACAGCTCGTGGAGAAGATGCGATGGGTTCAGTCGGCCAGACCTCCCGCTGCCTAGCTGTGCGAACAGCGTTTGTATTGAACTTTTACGTTCTCACAACCAGCCGTGCCCTGAACAATTACGTATGGACCTCTTGGTGGGAACGTCCGATCATCTGGCTTCCTGTGGGCTGCTGTGCGTCAAGCATCAATGGTGACGGCCGACGGAGAGGCGCCACATTGGATCGCGTTGGCTCGGCAATCATTGATTTCACGGAGGCCGCCTATGACCTCGAGCTCGGCGACGAGGCCTGGTTGCCCACCGTCTTGGCGCGCGGCCTCCCGGTACTCGATCAGGGGCTCGGCGTCGCGTGCATGGACTACGACCTCCCCCCGGGCGGCGGCCCGGTCGAGTTGCGAGGCATCCACATCGGCTCGGGTCCGAAGGACTTCGCTGAACGGCACCTCCGGGCGCTCGAAACCACACCCCCCGAAGTGCTCCGGCAGCAGGTCCGCCCGGGCGGGGCGGGCACTGCATCGGGCACCTGCGGAGACGACCCCAGCCAGCTCGCGCACTACACGTCCCATGTCGACTACTGCAAGGACCTGCTCTTCATCACTGCGGTCGATGGCCGCGGCGTCGGAGCGGCGGTGGTCGCGCCGCTCCCTGAGGTGACCTCGTTGTCGCCTCAGGAAGCGCAGCGTTGGCAAATGCTCGGTGCGCACCTGGAGGCAGGTCACCGCCTCCGGCGGGGGCTGGCTGGAAGAGAAGCAGCAAATGAGCCGACGACGTCGAGCCTCCCGCACCGCGCCGAGGCGATCTTCGATCCGAACAGCTTCCGCATCACAGATGCCGTGGGAAGCGCCCAGGGAGGCACGGCCACCAAGAGGCTTCGAGAAGCGGCGATCGCGGTCGACCGCGCGCGCGGAAGCATGCGAAAGACCGACCCCGAAAAAGCGCTCCAGATCTGGAAGGCCTTGGTGCGCGGACGCTGGTCGACCGTCGACTGGTTCGACACCGATGGCAGGCGGTTCGTGCTCGCGATCCCGAACTCCCCCGACGTCACGGACCCGCGCGGGCTCACCGAGCGGGAAGGCCAAGTGGTTTCGTATGCTGCCTTCGGCCAGACGAACAAGATGATCGCCTACCGCCTGGGCCTTTCGAAGTCGCGGATCTCTCTGCTGCTTCGGAGCGCCATGCGAAAGATGGGCGCCAAGACGCGGGCGCACTTGGTTCAACGGGTCCGGGAGTTCGACGGCTTGACCTAGCGCTGGTGTTGTCCACCGCACGAAACGGCCGACGAAGGCCGTGGGCGTGTGTAGGACCAACGCCCACCTTGGCAATTCCCGGTTGAAGCTGGTACTCCTTGCCGTTCCCCTCTCTCGGCTGGACCGGAGCGGAGCCCCCCCCAATGCATGCAGTGAGTCTTCGAGTTTCTCTCGTCGCCGGTGCGCTGATCGCACTCGTCGGCTGTTACACCAACAACGCCGGTCTCCTCGACCTCGACGCGGGCGTCGGAGGGATCGACCCGATCGGCCCTGGCCCTGACGGCGGAACCGGTGACTCCGAAGGCGACGGCGGAACGGGCGGAACGGCCGGTGTCGGCGGCGTGGGCGGTGGCGCGGGCGGCGCGGGCGGCTCGGGTGGAAAAGGCGCAACCGGTGGCGCGGGCGGAGATCCACTGACTGGCGAATGGCAGCCACCCGAAATCATCGAGGAGCACGCAGGCACCGGCCTCAACCCTCACGTGGCGATCGGCGCCAACGGCGAAGCGGTCGCGGTCTGGGTGCAGTTCAATCTCGGCGCCTACAACGTGAGGGCCAACCACTACGCGAGCGGCGACGGATGGGAAGGTGACACCTGGATCGGATCGACCGACGGCAATACGATGGACCTCGACGAGACCTCGCAGCCGTACGTCGTCGTCGACCCGGACGGCGTCGCCACGGCGGCGTGGGGTGATTTTGCCGACCCGGTTCTGCGAGGCGTAGTGTCGCGTCGCTACGAATCGGCAAGCGGCTGGGGAGGCATCTGGCCGGTCTACGAAGGGACTTCCACGGCCGGCGACCCGCGCCTTTCTGTCGACGACACGGGCAATGTGATGGCCGTTTTCGCCACTGGAACGGGCGCCTGGGCGAACTACTTTCAGACCACCGGTGGTTGGGGCGACGCCGAGATCATCGACAACGAGCCGGGACAGCCCACCAACCTCGGGGTCGCGCTGTACCCCGAGGGCGACGGTTGGACGACGTGGAGCCAAACGCCCAACGGCTTGGCGATCGACATCTTTGGCAACCGATTCACGTCGGGCGCGGGCTGGGGTGACGCCGCCAGAGTCGAAGACAACACGACGGGCAACGCCTTTGAGCCGGACCTCGCGGTATCGGCAACGGGCGATGCCGTGTTCGTATGGCAGCAGACGGCCGGCCTTCGCTACAACATCTGGGCGAGCACCTGGGACGCCGCCGCAGGCGAGCTCACCGCGGCGGAGCGCGTAGATATTTCGCTGAGTGCCTCCTCCCCCGCCGTGGCAATGGACGCCCAGGGACGCGCAACCGCAGTGTGGATTCAGTCGGGGCCGACAGACCTCCAGGTTGCTGCCGCCCGATACTCCGCCGAAATTGGCTGGGGCGAGCCGGTCGTCCTCTCCGAGGGTGACATTCGGGGCGAGCCGCGGGTGGCGATGGACGCCGTCGGAAACGCCGTCGTCGCTTACGCTCAAAAGGCGGAGTTCGAAAGCCTGGTCGATGCCTGGGCGCAGATGTACAGCGGGGGCGAATGGTTGGATCCCGTCCGCCTCGGGGTAGACGAGTTTACCGGACCGGCCATCCAACCAAGCGTCGCCATGGATCCGAGCGGGAACGCTGTGGTCGTTTGGCGGGAGGGGCCCGATATCTGGGCCTCCGTCTTCGAGTAGGGTTCGATGAAGCGGGTGTTGGTCACGGGGGCTGCAAAGGGCATCGGCGCAGCGATCGCGCGACTCTGCCTCGAAGCGGGGCATGGGGTCGTCGCTGTCGACGTGGACGAGGACGGGCTCGCACGGCTTCGCGATTCGCTGCCCGCAATCCAGACCGCGGCTCTCGACGTTCGGGACCTCGATGCATGGGAGCGGATCGCCTCTGCGGTCGAGTCGGAGGGCGGCGCGATCGACGTGCTGGTCAACAACGCGGGCGTGTGTCTGCCGGGCCCTTGCGACCAAGTGTCTGCGGAGGACGACCGGTTGACGGTGGAGGTAAACCTGCTCGGCGTCATGAACGGAGTCCGAACGTTTCTTCCGCGCTTCCTCGGGCGCGGAAAAGGACATGTGATCAACGTGGCCAGCATGGCGGCCTTCGCACCAGCGCCGGACCTCGCTTCGTACTGCGCGACCAAGCACGCGGTTCGCGCCTACACGCATAGTTGCGCGCTAGACCATCGGCACGCACCGGTGCACTGGACCCTGGCGTGCCCCAGCGCCGTCGATACTCCGATGCTCGAGGGGATGCGCAAGAAGCGCGCTGGAGCGGTGGTCTTCACGGAGAAGCCGATGCCGCCGGAGCGCATCGCCCGCGCGATCGTGGACGCCATTCAGTCGCCCACGCGCGAAGTGCTCGTACCAAGGGGCCGCGGAAGGCTGATTCGGTTACTCGGTCTGTTTCCGGGCCTGCTCTCTCGGGGCATGGATGACGCCGAGCGCAAGGGCTTGGCGGCCCTCGACGACTGAGAGGGCTCAGCCGCGGACGCCGGATCGGCGGCGCCCGAACGAGTCGATGATGGCGCGCAGCACTTCCCGCCTCGCAATGATGCCCACCACGCGGTTCTCGTCGACCACCGGAAACCAGCGAAACGAGGTTGCGATGAACAGCATCGCCACGTCGAACAAGCTCGCATCGACGTCGACCGTCTGCACATGGCGATTCATGTGGTCGACGACACGGCCGCCACTCTCTCCGTGATAGCCAGCGACGACCACCGCTTGGAGGAACTCGCTCTCGGTGAGCACGCCGAGGAGGGTTCCATGGTCATCGATGACCGGAGCGCCAGGGAGCCGCTGGTCGACCAAGACCCGAACCGCATCGAGGAGTCGACGCTCAGGTTTGAACACGAGAGGCTTGGTGACCATGATATCCCGCACTCGCAGATCTGTGAGGCTCATGCGCTGCGCCTCCTCGGGCAGTCACCCTCGCTATCAGCCGAGCGTCCGCATGCACCGCAGCCGCTGGGGTTGTTGAGCCCGCCGCAGGTTCCGCGGATGCCGCCGCGTCCGGCCAATACGCCGACGCTGAGGCCGCCGAGCGCGAGCGCAAACACCACAAAGCTGAGCAGGTAAATCACCATGGTCATCTAACTTCCGAAGTCGTCGAACATGACGTTCTCCTCGGGAACACCGAGGTTGGTGAGCATCCTCTGGACCGCAGCGATCATCAAGGGTGGACCGCACATGTAGTATTCGCAATCCTCCGGCGCCGGATGTTGGCTGAGGTATTGCTCGTACGCGACCGAGTGGATGAAGCCAACAGGTCCGTCCCAGTCATCATCCGCTCTGGGTGCAGACAGCGCCGCCGTGTAGGTGAAGTTTGGATGTTCCGCGGCGAGGCGTTGAAACTCTTCGTGATAGAAGAGGTCGCGCTTGCTCCGAACGCCGAACCAAAACGAGATCTTCCGGTCGGTGTTGATGCGAAGGAGCTGGTCGAGGATATGCGAACGCATCGGCGCCATCCCAGTGCCACCTCCGATGAAGACCATCTCGTTCTTCGTCTCTCTCGCGTAGAACTCGCCATACGGTCCGGCGATCGTCGCTGTGTCGCCGGGCTTGAGGTTGAAGAGGTACGACGAGACGACCCCAGGCGGCGCGCTGTCCCCCGCACTTGGCGGGGGTAACGCGATACCGATGTTGAGGAGAATGATGCCCTTCTCTTCGGGGTAGTTGGCCATCGAATAGGCGCGGGTGGTGGGAACCTTCGTGCCCCCGACGTAGCGCCAGAGCTGGAGCCGATCCCACTCGTCGCGGTACTCCGACTCGATGTCGAAGTCGGAGAAGCTTGCGCGGAACGGCGGGCACATCACCTGAATGTAGCCGCCGGCGCGGAAGGGCACCTCTTCACCTTCGGGGAGCTCGAGCACGATCTCCTTGATGAAGGTGCTCACGCCTTGCGTGGAGCGGACCGTGCACTCCCACTGCTGAACGCCGAAGACCTCCTCGGGAATCCAGATGCGGAGATCCTCCCGAACCGCGACTTGGCAGGACAGCCGAACGTGCTGCGCGGCTTCAAGCGGGCCGATCAGCGACTCCTCGGTAGGGAGTAGCGGGCCGCCACCTTCGGTCACCTTGACTCGGCATTGGCCGCAGGTGCCCTTGCCGCCGCAACCTGCCGGCAGATGAAGCCCTGCATTGGCGAGCGCCTCGAGCAGCTTGGAGCCCGCGGCGACCACGAGCTCTCGGTCGTCGTTGACCACCAAGGCAACGCTCCCGGTCTCGACGAGTCTCGAGCGGGCGGCGAGGATAATTGCCGAGAGCAAGACGACTACGCCGGTGAACACCCCAACAGCCAGGACGATTTGCAAAGCCATCCGCATGACCCCCTAGAGCTGAACCCCGGCGAAGGCCATGAAGCCGAGCGACATCAGGCCGACGATGATGAAGGTGATCCCGAGTCCCTGAAGGCCAAGCGGCACGTCGCTGTACTTGAGCTTCTCCCGAATGCCCGCCAAGCCGACGAGCGCGAGCGCCCAACCAAAGCCACTGCCGACGGAGAAGACCACACTCTCGGTGATGGTGTAGTCGCGCTGCACGGCGAACAGGGTTCCGCCGAGGATCGCGCAGTTCACGGTGATGAGCGGCAAGTAGATTCCGAGCGCGTGGAAGAGGCGCGGAAAGTATTTGTCGAGGACCATCTCGAGAATCTGAACCATGGCCGCGATGACGCCGATGTACGTCACCAGCCCCAGGAAGCTGAGGTCGACGTCCGGGAGCCCGGCCCAAGCAAGCGCGCCCTCTTCGAGTACGTATTCGTAGAGCAGTGCGTTGGCTGTCACGGTGATGAACTGGACGACGATGACCGCTGCGCCGAGGCCGAACGCGGTCTCGATCTTCTTCGACACCGCGAGAAAAGTGCACATCCCGAGAAAGAACGAGAGCGCCAGGTTCTCGACGAAAACCGCCTTGATGAAGAGCTCGATGTACTGACCGCTCATCAGTGCGCCTCCGTTCGGTGCACCTCGTGGATGCGGTACTCCTGCTCCTCCACTTGCTCTGCTTTCCACGTCCGGACGGCCCAAATGATGAGCCCGATCACGAAGAACGCACTCGGCGGAAGCAGCATCATCCCGTTTGGGATGTACCAACCGCCGTCGGCTACGTTCGGGAGAATTGTGTAGCCGAGGAGCGTGCCCTTTCCGAGCAGCTCGCGGCAGGTGGCCACGAGAATCAGGATTACGCTGTAGCCAAGACCATTGCCGAGACCGTCGAGGAAGCTCAGGCCTATCGGGTTCTTCGACCCGAAGCTCTCGGTGCGACCAAGCACGATGCAGTTGGTGATGATGAGGCCGACGAAGACTGAAAGCTCTCGGCTCGTTTCGTACGCAAACGCTTTGAGAGATTCGTCGACGACGATGACGAGCGAGGCGATGATCGTCATCTGTACGATGATGCGAATGCTTCCGGGCAGCACCTTGCGGATGGCGCTCACCGACGCGTTCGCAAGCGAGGCCACTACGGTGAGCGCTACGCACATGTACAACGACGGAAGAAGCGACGTGGTGACGGCCAACGCGGAGCAAATGCCGAGCACGTGCAGCGTGACGGGGTTGTCGTCGACGATCGGGTCGAGCAGGGCCCGCTTTGCTGGTGAGGCGCTCATGACTCGTCTCCTCGAATGTTTCGGAGGAACGGCCCGTAGCCGTGGTCCCCGAGCCAGTAACGGATGAGGTTGGTGACACCGTTACCGGTGAGGGTCGCGCCCGATACGCCGTCGACGCGATAGTCGGAGAGC
>Ga0316197_10000576_pt1 | contig 25369 bp, 18 predicted proteins | sample OudBiesiAoxic_MG_FD_204939 | JGI IMG/M metagenome (GOLD analysis project Ga0316197, IMG submission 204939) | Coastal sediment microbial communities from Oude Bieten Haven, Netherlands - site A oxic | ecosystem: Environmental > Aquatic > Marine > Coastal > Sediment | place: Netherlands... | reverse complement strand
AAGATATCTCTAGTACTCATCTCTAAATATGCATTTGCAATCTCTGATATATGGATCATATTTTCTAATTTATTATTTTTATTTACAACAGGTAAACTTGAATAATTTTCAGTAGTCATGATCTCTAATGCTTTTTGAATAGAGTCAGTTTCCTTTATCAATTCTTTTTCAACCTTAGTCAGATCTTTGACCTGTGGTTTTATAGTAGTAAGCAACGGTGGCGTTGTTACATTAAAATGATTTAAAATAAATTCAGTTTCCTTATTTAAGTTTCCTAATCTGACAGCCTTTGTATTAAGTCCTAATTGATCCTTAAGGTTAGAATATGCAATAGCTGAACATATAGAGTCTGTGTCTGGATTCTTGTGTCCAAAAATTAAAACCTTGTCCTTCATTGTTGACCTCCTAAAATTATAGTAAAATATTAAAAGTCTTACCTATTGCAGGTAGAAACTCCTAATTTACTGTGTTTATATATTTTTTTAACCTAAATATACTACCATTTAAATCAGTAAATAACAAGGGTAAGTTGTAACTAAAAACGAACAAAGATGTCAAAGAAAAACCGAAGTGTGTGCTTCGAAGGGTAAAAAAACTCCATCCCATGAATTTCTATCTATGCTAGCAAAACAAGGAAAAGAACTTGTTATTAAAGATAAAGAAAATAAAAAATAAAAAATATTTAGAAAACTAAAAGAGGAGAATTTCATTTGAAATACTTCTCTTTTTCTCTTTTAATTTTTTCTTATATTTATGATATAATTTAGTATAAAAAAGAGATTTTAAGGAGAAGACTGATGATAAAAGATAAAAAAAATATAAAAGCAGAGATAGAGAAAATAAAAGAAGAACTACATAAACATAACTACTACTACTATGAAAAAAATGAAAGTTTGGTTTCAGATGTAGAGTATGACCAGTTATTAAAAAAATTAGAAAAATTAGAGGCAGAAAATCCTGAATATAAGACTGCAAACTCTCCTACAGTAGTTGTAGGTGGAGGGTTAAAAGATAGTAAGTTTACAAAAGTTACCCATAAAAAACCAATGCTGAGTTTAGCTAACACCTATAATTTAGGAGATTTAGAGGACTTTGATGGAAGGGTAAAAAGAGTTTTAAATAAAGATAGTTTAGAAAATAAAAATACTCAAGTAGATTATGTGTTGGAATTAAAATTAGATGGAATCTCCATAAGTATCCACTATGAGGATGGCCGTTTAATTCAGGCTGTAACCCGTGGAGATGGAAAGGTTGGAGAAGATGTAACTGAGAATATAATGCAGATAAGTTCTATCCCTAAATTTTTAAAGGAAAGTGTATCTATCGAGGTTAGAGGGGAGATAGTTTTACCACTAACTGAATTTGAATCATTGAATAAAAAAAGGTTGGAGTCAGGAGAGGAAGTTTTTGCTAACCCTAGAAATGCAGCGGGAGGAACCCTTCGTCAGAAAGATGCTACCATTGTAGGAGAGAGAAATTTGGATGCCTACATATATTATTTGGTGGACAGTGAAGAATTAGGGTTTGAAACTCATATTGATAGTCTAAAATATTTAGAAGGATTGGGATTTAAAACTACAAAGGTCTATGACATGTGTGAAACTATAGAATATTTAGGAACTAGGATAAAATATTGGGAAGAAGAGAGAAGCCATTTGGATTATGAGACTGACGGATTGGTAATAAAAGTAAATAATCTGAGTCTGTATGAAGAATTAGGAGCTACAACCAAAGCACCTAGATGGGCTATCTCCTACAAATTCCCTGCTAAACAGGTGACTACAAAATTAAATGATGTAACTTGGCAGGTTGGAAGAACTGGGAAGGTAACTCCAGTAGCAGAATTAGAAGCAGTAGAAGTATCTGGAAGTATGGTTAGACGTGCGAGCCTTCATAATTACGATGAAGTACTGAGAAAAGATATAAAAATTGGAGATACAGTATTTATTGAAAAAGCTGCTGAAATAATTCCCCAAGTTGTAAAACCTGTAAAAGAATTGAGAGATGGAACAGAGGTGGAAATAATACCTCCTACAAATTGTCCTGTATGTGATTCAGAGTTGGAAAAAGAGGAAGGACTAGTAAACTTAAAATGTATGAATCCCCATTGTAGAGCAAAATTACAGGGGAAGATGGAATATTTTATCTCCCGTGATGCTATGAATATAATCGGTGGATCAAAAATAGTGGAAAAATTTATAGAGTTAGGATTTTTAAAGGAAATAAGTGATTTCTATGAACTTCACCTAAAAAAAGATGAATTGGAAAAATTAGATAACTTGGGAAGTAAGAGTATAGAAAAACTACTGACTTCCATTGAAGAGAGTAAAAAATTAGATTATTCTAAAACACTATATGCCTTAGGGATCCCATTTGTGGGGAAATTTTTAGGAGGATTACTGTCTAAAGAGAGTAAAAATATAGAAAAATTAGCAATGATGGAAGTTGAAGACTTATTATCTATAGATGGTGTAGGAGGTAAGGTAGCTCAGTCTGTATATGGGTATTTTAGAGATGAGGATAGTATGAGAATATTAGAAAAAATAAAGGATGCAGGAGTTAATTTTCAGATAGAAGAGGTCGATGAAGGGGCTCATTTAGAGGAATTTGTAGGGAAAACTTTCTTAGCTACAGGGAAATTGATCCACTTTAAGAGGCAAGAAATCAAGGATATTGTAGAAAAATTAGGTGGAACCAATGTGTCTGGAGTATCTAAGAAATTAGATTATCTAATAGTTGGGGAAAAACCAGGGAGTAAGTTAAAAAAAGCAGAGGAGTTAGGAAGTGTAAAGATTCTTACTGAGGAGGAGTTTTTAGAGCTGACAAAATAAATAATAACCTAAAAAGGATGCGATATCGCATCCTTTTTTTCTCATTTTAAAATTTCTAAAAAGTTATCTTATAATTTTGAAATATCAACAGAATTTACGTCAAATTCTCCATTCCAAGATCTAAACCCTGTATAATTTTCTGTGTTAGGTTTATCAAGTTGATAGTTATTTGTTATAACTGTACCATCTACTAAAATCTCGACACTCTGTTTATTGCTATTTTTAATATTTTTCACATTTATTTCAACATCGTGCTCTTTAAACCAGTAATCAGAATCTATATTAAGTCCATTGGTATTAAGGTATGTAGTTTGGAGTTCACGAGTAGAAGCCTCACGTTTCTTAATAACAAGTTTATTCAATCCTTTATCAAATTGAAATACATATCCTGCACCAAATTCATCAGATTGTATAAAAATACCATAACCTTTACCATTTGACAATGTTGCGGTTGTTTTGATACTGTATTCTGAGTATGAATTTTTCGTAAGAGCTAATCCACCACCATCACCATTAGAGTGAAGTGTTCCATCATCTTTAACTGACCATTCTTTTGTAAACTTATACACAATAGAGTTTGAATTCTCTTCTTCCCAAATTTCATATTTAGAGTCCTTTGTGTATGCTCCATTAGGAAGGTTGGCATAGATTTCACCTGTTTCTCTATTATAGAACCATCCTCCTGTATTATTTCTATGAGTGACAACTTTATAAGATTTTTCATGACTAACTCCATTTGAATCTGTAAATGCAGGAGTAAGCTCAATATTATAAGATTTTAATAGAGCGGACTCTTCTCCTATACCATCGTCGAACAGGTTTGGAAATTCATCAGATAAAGTTTCATCTAGGGATAACCTAGATCTGATTACACCTAAATTATGCTGAACTTTAGCTACTGTAGCCTTCCTTATCTCTTTAAAAAGTTTTGGAGCTAAAGTTGTGGCTAAGATACCTATTATAGCAATGACTACAAATAATTCAATCACTGTAAATCCTTTGTTTAGTTTTTTCAAATTAATTTCCTCCTTGAATCTATACTATATAAGAAAATATATTTAATATTTTTTTTAGATTAATATTTATTTTTCAAGCCTACCATCAGGGTATTTAGGATCAGAATAAAGATAAGTTCCTGAATCAGTATTTTCAAAAACAACAATATATTTTTTAGTTGGGTCAGTAGGCATAGGATCGCCATATTTATAGGAACCATCTTTTATACCTGTTTCTGGATTGGGGTTAGGATTTGGAATCAAATTATGATTTACATCGTAGAGGTATGTTTTTTTCCAAACATTATTCCATTCTCTAGGGTTAATATTAGATCCACTATCACCTTGAGTAAAGCTAATCTCCCCATAAGGGGATGTTCTTTCTATAATAGCTCCTTCTATAAATTTATCCCAATCTTCTCCTACAGGACCATTAGGCTTTTTGACTTCTTCTCCACCGCTATCACCATCAGCATCACTATTTCCTCCGATGTCTTCTCCATTCCATATCTCGTACTCTGCATCTTTTGTATAAGCACCATTAGGAAGATTGGCATAGATCTCACCAGTTTCTCTAATGTAGAACCAGCCACCATCATCGGTCCTAGAATTAATAACTTTAGAATTTTCTCTATGACTAACTCCATCTGCACCTGTAAAGGCAGGGGTAGGTTCTATAGTATAGGCTTTCAATAAGTTTGTATTTGTTTTATCATATAAATCTGGAAACTCCTCTAACAAGGTTTCATCTAGAGATAGTCTAGATCGAATTACACCTAAATTATGCTGAACCTTAGCTACTGTAGCTTTTCTTATTTCTTTTAAAAGTTTTGGAGTTAAAGTTGTGGCTAAAATTCCTATTATGGCAATGACTATAAGTAGTTCAATCATCGTAAATCCTCTATTTAGTTTTTTCAAATTAATCGCCTCCTTGAATGTGTATTATATCAAAAATATTATATTTAAGATAGGGTATTATAGGACCAAATAAAAGGAGTACCAAGGGGCACTCCTTTTATTTGATATGGTCACCATAAATATATTATGCAACTGTTGTTACAGTTCCCATCTTATATAACTTGGGACTGATTATCCCAGCATCTGTTTTATCTGTCAGTACAATAAGAAAATCACCATTTTTTATCTTGGTTATTCCTTTTGGTATGATCTCTTTTACCTCTCTTCTAATTCCAACTAAGAGGCAATTTTCAGGCCAAGATATTTCGAAAACATGTTTTCCATCTAAAAAAGAATCTGCAATAACAGGTATTAATAGTGTCACTTTAGATGATTTAGAAGAAACTTTTTCTGGCGTTTTTCCTGAGGAAAAAAGATTAGCTATCATATTTCGATAAAGAATATCATAAATAGGATCTAAATTAATAAATTCGGTTAAGACATAGGCTAATGTTGAAACTAAGGTTAAACTAAATAGATGATCAAATCTACCTGTCATCTCAAGAATAAGAACTATTCCTGTAATGGGAGCTCTTACAACTGCTGTAAGATACCCAGCCATACCTAAGATCATAAAATGAACTGCATAGACTTCTTTTAGATCGAAAATATCCATTAAAACAAGACCATATATTTTTCCAAGAAGACCTCCTACAACTAACATAGGCAAAAAAATTCCTCCTGGGAATCCTGTACTATATGAAAATAATGTAAATAGAAATTTGGCTATTAAAAGAATAAATAAAACCTTCATGGGAGTAGATCTCTGAGCTATGTTTTGGATAAGATGGTGTCCTCCACCTGCAACCTCTGAAAAGAATAACCCTACACCTAGAGAGATAAGAATCGCAAAAACTGCTTTGACATATGAATTGAATTTTGCTTTTTTATATAAATTTTGAAAGAAGACAATTCCATCAGTAAATAACTTTCCTGCTAATCCTATAATAATTCCAAATATTATAAGTGAGATGAGATATTTACCTGTAGAAAGTTGTGCAGGTAACTTAGTATCGAAATCGAATACAAGATCGTATCCTAAAAACAATTTGGTTACAAAGTCAGAACTGATACTGGCTAATAGTGTACAAATAAGTAATAGTGGAGAAAAATATTTGTGGAGTTCTTCTAAAGAAAAAATAACTCCAGCTAGAGGTGCATTGAATGCTGCTGCTAAACCAGCACTAGCTCCACTAGAAATAAGATATTTTTTTTCTGCTTCTTTAGTTTTGAAAAAACTATTAACTCCCTCACTTATTTGAGCTCCTAAATGTATAGATGGTCCCTCTCTTCCTAGAGATAGTCCACTACCTATACTAAGTAGCCCTCCTAAGAACTTACTTATCAATTCGTAGAACCAATTGAATTTAATCTGTTTCATTAAAAGAGCTTTTACTTGTGGGATTCCACTTCCACTGATCAATGGGAATTTAGATAAAAGCATTTGTAAAATTATTGCTGCAACTATAAAAATAGTTACTATTTGGGACATTTCAACTAAAGATACAGTCTTTTTTACGTCCAATAAGGTGGCTTGTCTTATCGTATTTAAAAAATCTAGTCCTTCTCTATACGCTACAATAACCAAACCTGTTAGTACTCCTACAATAATACTATAGAAAACTAATAGTAAATTGTGCCTTCGTCTTCTTAAATTTTGCCACGTATTAACTGCTCCTTGTACATCCTCTTGCATATTTCATCATCCTTTTTTTTTATGAATTATATCATTGCTACAAAACAGTAAGTAAAATAAAGCCTGTAAAGTGCAATCTATAATTATTCTCGCCCCTAGAGTATAACAAATACATATTTAAACATCAAGATGTTTTGTTAATCTATAAGAAATATATTTTCTAGAATGTTAATTAATTGTTAACAATTAATGGAAAAGAAATATTATTCATTTTTATGAAAATTTCATATTAAATATACAAAAAAGATATCTTTCTAAGAGGTGAAAATGAGGCTCATTTAATTGACGATTTCTCCTTTTATATGTTATCATTATAAGCGATGAAGTGTATTGAAATCAAAGTTTTTTGACTTTGAGAAATCAAAAATTGAGTGAGGTAATGACATATGATCGGTAACTTAGTAAAGAAAATTTTTGGAACAAAAAATGACAGAGAAATAAAAAGGATTTTAGCTATTGTAGATGAGATCAATAACTTAGAGCCTGAGATAAAAATTTTAGGAGATGAGGATCTAAAAGCTAAAACTATAGAATTTAGAGAAAGATTAGATAAAGGTGAAACTTTAGACGATATCTTAGCAGAAGCTTTTGCAGTGGTAAGAGAAGGTGCTACAAGAGTTCTTGGAATGAGACACTACGATGTACAAATGATAGGTGGAGTAGTTTTACATGAAGGAAAAATAACTGAGATGAAAACAGGAGAGGGAAAAACATTAGTTGCAACTCTATCTGTATATTTAAATGCACTGAGCGGTAAAGGTGTTCATGTAGTAACGGTAAACGATTATTTAGCTACTCGTGATAGAGAATTAATGGGAAGATTATATGACTTTTTAGGGTTAACTTCAGACGTAGTATACAATAATATGCCTATGGATAAAAGAGGAGCAGCTTATAGAGCTGATATTACATATGGGACAAACAGTGAATTTGGTTTTGATTATTTGAGAGATAACATGGTATCTAGAGTAGAAAATAAAGTTCAGAGAGAACTTAATTTCTGTATCGTAGATGAGGTAGACTCAATTTTAATAGATGAGTCTAGAACTCCACTTATTATATCAGGAGCAGCAGCAGATACTCAAAAATGGTATAAAATATTTGATGGAGTATCTAAGAAATTAGTTAGAAGTTATGAAACTGAAAAAATTAAAGATGTAAAGAAGAAAAAAGAGATGAATATCCCAGATGATGTTTGGAAAGATTATGAAGTAGATGAAAAATCAAGTAATATAACTCTAACAGAAAAAGGAATAACTAAGATAGAAAAAGAATTAGATATTGAAAATCTATATTCACCTGAAAATGTAGAGTTGACTCATTATATGATGCAGGCTTTAAAAGCTAAAGAATTATTTTATAGAGATAAGGAATATTTAGTTAGAGATGGACAAATTATAATAATAGATGAGTTTACAGGAAGAGCCATGGAAGGTAGAAGATATTCAGATGGTTTACATCAAGCTTTAGAGGCCAAAGAAGGTTTAAAAGTAGCGGGAGAAAACCAAACTTTAGCATCTATAACATTACAAAATTACTTTAGAATGTATAAAAAATTATCTGGAATGACTGGTACAGCTGAGACAGAAGCTACAGAATTTATGCATACGTATAAATTAGGAGTTGTAGTTATTCCTACGAATAGGCCAATAGTAAGATTAGATAACCCAGACTTAGTCTATAAAACACATAATGAAAAAATAAACGCTATAGTAGAAAGAATTGAGGAACTCCATGTTAAGGGTCAACCTGCCTTAGTAGGAACAATTTCTATTGAAAGTTCTGAAATATTATCTGAACGTCTAAAAAAGAAAAAAATACCTCATGAAGTTTTAAATGCTAAATTCCATGAAAAGGAAGCAGATATAGTAGCTCAAGCTGGTAGATATAAATCAATTACTATCGCTACAAATATGGCTGGAAGAGGAACCGATATCATGTTAGGAGGTAACCCAGAATTTTTAGCTTTAAATGAAGTTGAATCAATGGATGCTCCTAATTATGAGGAAATACTTGAAAAATACAAAGCTCAGTGTGCAGATGAAAAAGTAAAAGTATTAGCAGCAGGAGGATTATTTATCCTGGGTACTGAAAGACATGAATCTAGAAGAATAGATAACCAGTTAAGAGGTAGATCAGGTAGACAAGGAGATCCAGGAGCAACAGAATTTTATCTTTCGTTAGAAGATGAACTTATGAGATTATTTGGATCGGAAAGAGTAGCAGCTGTAATGGATAAATTAGGATTGCCAGAAGGGGAGCCTATTGTGCATAATATGATAAGTAAAGCTATTGAAAATGCACAGAAAAAAGTAGAAATGAGAAACTTTGGAATCAGAAAAAATCTATTGGAATTTGATGATGTTAACAATAAACAGAGGGAAGCTATCTATGAGAGTAGAAATACAGCTTTGGAAAAAGATGATCTTAGTGAGACTATTTTTGGTATGTTAACTGATACAGTTTCATCTGAAGTTGTTGAAAAATTTGTAGGAGAATTTAAAGAAGATTGGAATATAGATGGTTTAACAGAAAAAGTAAAAGAGTTCTTTGATTATGTTATAGAAGACAAAGAGGAATATAAAGGTCTGACTATTGAGGAATATTCTGATTCTTTATCTAAAAAAATAATAGAAAAGTATAAGGCTAAAGAGGAAGAATTTACTCCTGAACTTATGAGAAAGCTAGAAAAATATATATTATTTGAGATAGTAGACTCTAGATGGAGAGAACATTTAAAAACTTTAGATGCTCTAAGAGAGGGAATATACCTTAGATCATATGGTCAAAAAGATCCTCTTACAGAATATAAATTGATCTCAGGAGATCTATACGCTAAGATGTTAAAAACTATAAAAGAAGAAACAATTTCTTATCTATTTAAGGTACAAATAAGAGTACCTGAAGAGAAGGAAGTAGAGATAAAGGAAGCAAAAAACAGAAATAAAAATATAAGGTATGAGACTAATGAAGATTCAGAAGGTAATGCCAATTCAGCTAAAGAATCTAGAGTTTCTGACAAAGTAGGTAGAAATGATTTGTGTCCTTGTGGTTCTGGAAAGAAATATAAAAAATGTTGTGGGAGGGTATAGGCAATGAAGAAAATTTTATTGGTAATGATGGTAGTGTTTTTAGGAGCATGCTCATCTTTAGATTTAGATACTAGTAAATATAAGATCACTACGGAAACATTGAAAGAACCGTATAAAGTAATGGATGAAATACTTGTGAGAGAATCTATTTTATCTGACTGGTATAACAATGAAGAACCAGTTCACTATTTGACAACTAGACAAATTATAAAAAAAGATAGCAAAGATGAGATCTTTTTAAATAGTTTAAAAACTAAAGAAATCACAGGTGATGATATTGAAAAATTCAATAAATTGACTAAAAAATATCTTAATAAGTTAGAAAGAAAGTATAAGTTAAAAGATGAAAATATAAAAGATACAAAAGAACTTGTAAAGAATCTGGTGATTGGATATAATGTTGTTTATCCTACTACTTCAAAGCATTTGATGACAGTGGTTGCTACAGAAAAGGAAAGAAATTATATCTTGGAATTAAATAAAAAAACTGAAGATGAGATGACTGATAAAGATAGAACAAAAGTAAGAAAATTATTAAATGATTGGTTAGAAAGAAATGAGTTCTTTGATGGAGAATCAGTTTATAGTGCTGAGATATCAGAGAATACAGTGAAACTTGTAGAATTATCTAAGAAGAAAAATTTAACAACTTTAGAATTGAATAATTTAAATGCTAAAGCAATGGAAATAGCATTCCCAGAATTAATATCTAGTTTATCTAGATGGGGGAAATAAAAAGTAATAGGAAATTAGGAGGTAGATTAATTTACCTCCTAATTTTAATACTTAATTTATTATTAAGATAATTAGGAGGAGAGAGATGGATAAAAAAATATGTCCTATTTGTGGAAATGAGAATAATTGTGCCCATGAAAATGGGAAAAATCCCCATGCTTGCTGGTGTATGGATGTGAAGATACCAAAAGAAGTTTTGGAACAATTGAAAAAAGCAAAAAAAAATGATACAGGTGGTTGCTTTTGCAAATCTTGTGTAGAAAAAATTATGAAAGGAGAATAATTAGATAAAGTATTTTTCTATTATAGATTGATTACTCGGTTTAGTAAATAAAAAGAGGTTTGACCCCATAGGATCAAACCTCTTTTGCTTATACTTCTATAAATATTTTTTCAGGGAATTTTTTCTTCTGTTTTTTATCTTTGTACATCTCTATGTCTGCAAGGTTAATATATTCTTCTAAGGTATCATCTCCAGAACATTCTACTATCCCAAGACTTATACTAGTCTTGTACTGTATGGAATTATTTTTATTATATTCTTCAAATTGTTTTTCAATATCATCAAATAAATTTCTTACTTCTCCTAAATTTAATCTGTCAAATCCTAGGATAAATTCATCTCCTCCAAACCGGAGGAAAACATCTTCTGGTTGGAGATTATTTTCTATAACTTTAACAACATTTTTAATTAATTTATCTCCTTCTTCATGAGAAAATCGATCATTTACATACTTTAGATTATTTATATCTATAAAGACAGTTACTAAACTTCCTTTCTTTTTTTCAATATTTTTAAATTGCCTGTCTAATTTTTCCAGTCCAATATGTCTATTAAGAATGCCTGTCATTACATCATAAGTAGCCAAACTATAAAGTTTTATTTTCATTTCTTCAATGTCTTCTAGGAGATTATTTATATTTTTTCCTAGATCTCCAATTTCATCTTTCCCGTTGATTTTAAGCCGTTTTCCTAAATCTTTCTGTTTTATTATCTCTTTAACTGAGGATTGCATATTTCTTAATCTCTTTACAATAAACCTTTCCATAAATACATAGATAACAAAAATTAAAATTAAAAAATTTATTAGTAACATTACTATATATTTTTTTACATTTTCTTTACCTAAGAATAAAATATTGGCGTTTCTGTGATTTTCTAAGATAATACTTTTACCAGAAAGGGTTGGAATATAGAATTTATTGAGTACGGTATCTTTTTCTATTCTAATTTCATATGGTTTTTTTGAATCTTTAGAAACTCCTAATAAATTGATTGGGATATCTAATTTTTTTTCTAAAGTTTTTAACCTATGTTCATCTAAAAAATAACCCATAATTAAATTACCTGCCGGTTTCTTAGAACTGTTGCTATCTGTTATTTCTAAGTTTGAAAAAATTAAAATATTATTATCATTTTTATCTAGAATTCCAATTTTGTTGTTGTGAAAATTTATTTCATTTGTTAATTCTGTGATATTTTTTAAAGAAAGAATCTTATTAGAATTACCATCATAATTTGTCTGGTATACTATTTTCCCCTGATTATCTAAAAAGATGATAAAATTTAAGTCTAAGTCTTTTAAAAGAGTGTCGACTAAGTTACTTTTTATGAAATTCTCTCTTAGTTCAGGGTTTTTTGTAGATACAAATTTATAGGTGTCGTCCCATTTAGACCAATCAATATTAAGTCTTTCTAAGTTTGAATATGAACTAAGAAATTCATTATTTATTAATTTATATGTTGATTTAGATATTCCAATCTCTATTTGTTCATAATCTTTTACTATTGATTTTTTCAAATTAATAAAAATCAAGATAAAGACTAGGATACTAGAAATAGTGACTATGAATAAACTTTTTGTTCTTAACATCATTTTCAACTCCTCTCAAATAATTGTTTAATATTGTTTCTACAGTATACAATAAATAAAGGAAAAAAACTCTATTTATTATTATTTCTATAAATAAGCAATTGTTTTTATTATGAAGAAGATTTTACTTCTGATTCTATAAAAAAAGATTATAGTAGCAAAATTAAATCAAAAGATTCCTAAGATGAATAGAATATATAGTATAATATATACAAGATGAATAAAATGAATTATCTTTTTTTGTAAAGAAGAAGTAGAATATATGAGTGGAAAGAAGATGAATATAGTGAATATTTAGATTTATTGTATCTGTAGGTTAGTTTAGCATTTTGGTTATACAAAAGGAAAAGGTGATTAAAATGAAAAAGAGTTTAGTAGCAGATGTAACATTATTATTGGTATCAATTGTGTGGGGGTCAGGCTTTGTAGCTACCCAAATTCTATTGGATGCAGGGATCTCTCCATTTTATATGATGGGATTTAGATTTTTAATAGCAGGAGTGTCTTTAGGGATAATCTTTTTTAAGAGGATAAAGAAGATGAAAAAAGAAAATATAGTGGGTGGATTTTTAGTAGGGATCTTATTGTATTTGGCTTTTGGAGCACAGACAGTAGGATTGCAGTATACGACACCGTCTAAAAATGCTTTTTTGACAGGAGTAAATGTAGTAGTGGTACCGTTTTTATATTGGGCAGTGACTCGTAGAAAACCTGATAAATATGCTTTTGCAGCAGTGGGTATTTGTTTTTTAGGAACAGCATTTCTATCTACAGGGAATAATATGAATTTTGGATATGGGGAATTTTTATCTTTGGTTTGTGCGTTTTTATTTGCAGGACACATAGTTTCAAATGGTCATTATGTAGATAAAACAGGGCCTTTCATCCTATGCTTTTTACAGATGATCTTTGCATCGATATTCTCTTTTATAACAGCATTCAGTGTGGAAACATTGCCACCGGTGATATCTTCTCAAACTTGGTTAGCCATATTCTATGTAGGGTTAGCCACAACAATGTTGGCGTTTTTCTTGCAAACTTGGGCACAAGCTCATACAACTTCTACAAAAACAGCAATAATATTATCTACAGAAGCAGTTTTTGGAACCTTTTTTTCAGTGGCTTTATTGGGAGAAATTCTGACTATCAATATGATTGTTGGAGGTTTTGCTATCTTCATAGCGATAATAACTGCAGAAACAAAGTGGAATTTTTTGAAATTTAAGAAGAAAACAGTTAAGATATAAGAAAGATAAAAAAAGAGTAGTTTAAACTACTCTTTTTTTATCTTTCTTATATCTTAAAAAAATAAACTAGGGGGACTAAGATGTTTAAATTAGTATCAAATTATACTCCTACAGGAGATCAGCCAAGTGCTATAAAAACTCTGGTAGAAGGTTTAAATAATAATTATAGAGATCAAACATTATTAGGAGTAACAGGGTCGGGAAAAACTTTTACTATAGCCAATGTAATTAAGGAAACTAACAGGCCAGCTCTTATTATGGCTCCAAATAAAACTCTGGCAGCACAACTATATTCAGAGTATAAAAAATTTTTTCCTGAAAATGCAGTGGAATACTTTGTGTCATACTATGATTACTACCAACCAGAAGCTTATATTCCCTCTACAGACACTTTCATAGAGAAAGACTCATCTATTAACGACGAGATCGATAAGATGCGACATTCGGCTACTGCGGCCCTTCTAACGAGAAAAGATGTTATAATAGTAGCCTCTGTATCAGCCATCTATGGTTTAGGGTCTCCTGAAACATATAAGAAGATGACATTAGCTATCGACCTTAAGAGTGGTATGAGTAGAGATGAAGTTATAAAAAAATTAATATATTTAAGATATGAAAGAAACGACATAGCCTTTGAAAGGGGAAAATTTAGAGTTAAAGGAGATATTATAGATATCTATCCTGTATATCAGGAAAGTGGATACAGATTGGAATATTGGGGAGATGAATTAGAAAGTATCTCTGAAATAAATACCCTTACAGGTCAGAGTATCAAAAGAAATATTCAGAGGATAATGATTATGCCTGCTACCCACTATTTGACAGAAGGGGACAAATTAGAGCAAATAATGGAAGATATAAAAAATGATTTAGAGATTCAAGTAGAAAAATTTGAAAACTCAGGGAAGCTACTAGAAGCGCAGAGGATAAAACAAAGAACTGAATATGATCTTGAGATGATAAGGGAGATTGGTTATTGCAAAGGGATAGAAAATTATTCTAGATATTTGTCAGGGAAAAAAGAGGGAGAAAAACCTCATACTTTACTAGAATACTTCCCTGATAATTTTTTAATCTTTTTAGATGAATCTCATATAGGACTTTCTCAAATTGGTGGGATGTACAAGGGAGACCGATCTAGAAAGACAACTTTGGTGGAAAATGGATTTAGATTACCGTCTGCTTTAGATAACAGACCACTAAGATTTGAAGAGTTTAGAGAGGTAGGAGGGCAGATGATATTTGTTTCGGCTACCCCTGGAGATTTTGAATTAGAAAATAGTGAGGCAGTAGCAGAACAATTAGTTCGTCCAACAGGAATTGTGGAACCTAAGATAATAATAAAGCCTACTAAAAATCAAGTAGATGATCTCTTGGAGGAGATAAGATTAAGGGTAGAAAAGAAACAATGTGTTTTAGTGACTACACTGACTAAAAAAATGGCAGAGGAATTGACAGAATATTATGCAGATTTAGGTGTAAAGGTAAAATATATGCATTCAGGGATAGATACTTTGGAAAGAATCGAGATAATTCGAGGGTTAAGGAAAAAGGAATTTGATGTATTAGTGGGAATAAATCTATTGAGAGAAGGATTAGATATTCCAGAGGTATCCTTGGTAGCCATATTAGAAGCAGATAAAGAAGGTTTTTTAAGAAGTAGGAGATCGCTGATCCAGACTATGGGAAGAGCTGCTAGAAATATAGAAGGAGAAGCTATCTTATATGCAGATATCATGACAAAATCCATGGTAGAGGCTATCTCAGAAACAGACAGAAGAAGGGAAAAGCAGATAGAATATAATAAAAAGAATAATATAGACCCTAGATCGACGGTGAATGAGATCTCGGAAGATCTTCTCAATTTAGATTATGGTTTAGATATAGATGAGATAAATGAAGAGGTAATGATATATACCTCTAAAAAGGATATAGTAAAGCAAATAAAAAAATTAAAGGAAGAAATAAGTCAGTTAGCTGGAGAATTAGATTTTGAAGGAGCTATAAAAAAGAGAGATGAAATGTTAAAATTAGATAAATTATTGTTGGAAATATAGGCAATTGGAGGAAATCATGAAAAATATCAAAGTGGATCGATTTTTAAAAAAATATGATAAGATGTTACCTATTTATAATGAGATGGTAGAGGTCATAGAAGGAATCTTTGAAGAGGAGATAGAAGATAAAGAATATAGACTTCAAAGTATAGATTTTAGGATAAAAACCAAGGGAAGTTTGAGTAAAAAAATTCATGATAAAGGAAGAAAATATCAAAGGTTGTCTGATATTACGGATGTTGTAGGAGTTAGAGTAGTTACTTTTATGGAAGATCAAGTAGATATAGCTGCTGAAAAAATAAAAGATTTTTTTATACTGGATGAAAAAAATACTATTGATAAAAGAAAAATATTAGATCCTAGATCCTTTGGGTATCTATCTTTACACTATGTAGTTTCATTTCCATTAGAAGAGAGATATAAAAAATTTAAAGGAATAAGATTTGAGATACAGATAAGGAGTCTCCTACAGCATACTTGGGCTACTATAGAACATGATTTAGGTTATAAAAGTAGGATAGGAATTCCTGATGAATTGATAAGAAGTTTTTCTAGAGTTGCTAGTTTATTGGAGTTAGCTGATAAGGAATTTGTAAATATAAAGAAAGATCTTATAAAATATGAGGAAAAAGTCCATGATTCTATAAAATTAGGAAAAAATATGCCTAGTGATAGTCCTTTAAATAATATAACTATTAAATATTTTATGGAGAACAACGTTATTTTAAATAATCTTTTTAAAGATACTCTGGAAGAACTTAATTTAAAGGAAGAGGTCAGAGAGGAAGCCCCTGTAGAAATAATAAAATTACTGAATTATTTTAAGATAAAAAGGATAGGAGATCTAGAAACTATATTCCAGACTAAAAAAAGAGAAATAGTTTTTGTATCCAGTAAATTGGTCCAGGAAACAGGAGAATATGTCATGGAGAAGAGAGGAGTATTTTATTCTATGGCCTATGTATTATTAGGAGGAGAACCTCTCAGTGAGAAACTAAAATTTCTAGAGATGTTTAAGATATTAACTGATGATGAGAGAAAGATAATGGCAGAAATGATGGAGAAATATCATCTGGAATATAAAAATAAATCTAAAAAGTCCACTAAATATTCTTTAAAGAATATTATTTTCAGAAATAAAAAGGGGGGTAAATGAAAAAAATAGACTATTATGGAGAATTTTTAGAAAAACTCAGTGAGTACTTAGGGGTAAAATTAAAGCTGAAAGCTCATGGCAATCATGTGGAGTTTATACCGGAATTTAATTCGAAATTTATTAAGAAAACTTTAGAACATATAGGTGAGATTTTTGAAATTTTAGACATAATTTTAGAAGAATACTATGAGGAAAATAATAATATTTACTTCACCGATCTAATAGAGGAATTTTCTCAAAAATTAATAGGTCATATGGTAAAGGAGAAGTTAGTAGTTACAAGCGAACAGATGAATTTTATGAATGTTATAAAGAGAATTTGCAATGAAACTTATGAAAGTGAGAATTCAAACTTGAATATATTGCTCTTTAAAAACAGAGAAATTATCCCTGAAGAATTAAAAAAAATGGGATTAAATTTTCTTCCCTTTGATACTCCTAAAAAAATAGAGGATATCTTCAAAGAAAAATTATCTCTAAAGATGTTAAATGGAGATAATTTGGTATTGATCATAGATAGCGATTTTAAAGGTTATGGATTAGGAGTAAATGATGAGAAAAATGAGGTATTCAAAGAGAGAATGCTACTTCAATTAAGGAATCAAAATAATGGTTATTTAATCTCATTTATATCATTATTATCTAAAAACATTTTGAGCTATATAGATAAAGACAGTATAAATATAGAACTTAAAGCTGGGTTTAAGATGAGTGAAGATAAGATAGAAAAATTAGTTAAATATTCTAACAAAGAGATGATATCTTCCAAAGTTCTTTTTAATAGTTATAATAGAGAGAAAAGAGAGAGGTTCCCGTATATTTATATGGAAATTAAAAATAAAGAGTTAAAATTATATCTACAGAATTCTATAGATAATTACCTTTCATATAGAAGTGGAAAATGGAAATTAAAATCTTTTCATATTTTAAAATTTTTGATTATAGAAAAATTTTATATGGATTCTTTTGTATTTCACCTTTTTAATGATAAAATAGAGAAAAAAGATATAATTAAAAATATCATAATGAATGTAGATGTTTTGGTCTGCCTCATTAAAAACCTCCTAGAGGAAGGTAAGGGAGGACTTTTTATAATTCTAGAGAGAACTATAAAAAAAAGAGAGATAGAAAAAATATTTGTAGGAGGAAATGAAGATAACAGCATATATAAAAGAACAGTTTTAAAGGATGGAAAAAATACAAGAATAAAAAATCATAATTTTGAATATTTGAAATTAATATCTAAAGTAGATGGTGCTGTGACTCTAGACAATGAATTTAACCTTCTGTCATTTGGTAGATTGGTGAAATTAGATATGAATGGAAGTAAAGAAAAGGTAGAGGGGGCTAGAACTGCCGCTGCAATTAGTGGTTCTAAATATGGTTTAGCAATAAAAGTATCTGAAGATAAAAAAATAACTGTTTGGGAAGAAGGGATAAAAATATTGGAAATATAACTTTTTCTCATTTCTTTTGATGATCATAAAACAGCTATATATTATGAGAGGGATAAAAGAGGAGAAATAATGAAGGATAAAATATTTACAGTAAGTCAAATGAATAAGATGGTAAAGGAATACTTAGAGGGAAATGATAACTTTAATAATTTTTTTCTTAAAGGTGAGATCTCGGGGATAAATTACTATAAGAGTGGTCATTTGTACTTTACTCTAAAAGATAATAAAGCAAGTGTAAAATGTGTATCTTTTGGATATAAATTTAAAAAGATACCAGAGGATTTAAAAGAGGGAGATAAGGTAAAATTATTTGGGAAGGTAACTCTCTATGAAGCTAATGGAAATTATCAAATTATGGTAGCCCATGTGGAAAAAGAGGGAACTTTAGGGAAACTATTTGAGGAGTTGGAAAGAACCAAAAGAGAACTGGCTAAAGAGGGTTATTTTGATACAAAATATAAATTGCCTATTCCAAAATTACCTCAAAATATAGGAATAGTAACTTCAGGAACAGGAGCGGCAGTAAAAGACATAATAAATACTGCTCAACTTAGGTATGAAAATATAAATATCTATGTCTATCCTGCCAAGGTTCAGGGGATAGGATCTGAAGATGAGATCATAAAGGGAATAAAAATTCTAGATAAGATGGAAGAGATAGATCTGATTATAGCAGGACGGGGAGGAGGAAGTGTAGAAGATCTTTGGTCATTCAATAAAAAAGAAGTGGCTCTAGCGTACTTTAATACTAAAACTCCTATTGTTTCAGCTGTAGGTCATGAGATAGACAACCTTTTGACAGATCTAACAGCAGATATGCGTGCTTCTACTCCTACTCATGCAGCGGAGTTAGTCGTTCCTAGAAAAGACCTGTTATTAGAGAGTATAGAAGACAGGAGAAGAAAATTAAATAATAGTCTGTTGATTAATCTAAAGGGGAAAAAGGAAAAATTAGAAGCACTGAAGAAAAGTTATATCTTGAGGAGTTATCTAGAAACTATTGTAGATAGAAATAATTTATTGATGGACAGGGAAGATAGTTTAAAAAAAGTTATGAATAGTACTTTAATACAAAAAAAACATCTTTTAGAAGTCAGGATGGAAAAACTCAGTTCATTGAATCCAGAAGGGATATTAAAGAGAGGATATACTATAACTAAAGTAGGAAATAAAATTATAAGAAGTGTAGGAGATATAAAAAAAGATGAAAAAATAGAGATTATCTATCATGATGGTAGTGTAATTAGTAAAGTAGAGGAGATAAAATAGATGAAAAAATTATTGATAATATTATTTATTGGGATAGTTTCGATAGGATATGCAGAAGTTCAAGATAATTTTGTAACTGAAGGGACTTATAGGGAAGCAGATAGTAGCTTTGGAACCTATGAAAAATATATGGAAGAAGGAGAAAACTCTTATATAGAGGGAAATTACAGTGAGTCATTGAATTTTTATCTAAGAGCCTTTAAGGTGGAAAAAGATGATATAGAATCTCTTTATGGTGTGGCTCTCTCATATGAGGGGTTGAACCAGACAGAAAAAGCTTTAGGAGTATATAGAAAAATTTTAAAATTAAATCCTGAAGATATGAAGGCACTGCAAAAAAAACTCGTTTTAGATAAAACAAATGTTCCCAAGTGGGGATATGATAAAAAAGAGGAATATTTTGAGGAGTTTGAAAACTATCTAAAGAAAACTAATTATATAAATAGCGAGGATATTTATACCTTGGGAAGTATATATATGAATGATAAATCTTTTGAAAGAGCTTATACTATATTTAAGAGGGATAAGGGGGAAGATTATAGAAATTATTTTGGTACAGCTACAACTGCTAGATTTTTAGGAAAATACGATATTGCTATTACATTCTACAATAAACTTTTGTCTGTTAAGCCTGATTTTTATAGGGGATATCTTGGACTAGGAAGTTCTTATCAGATGAAAGGGAACTATGATAAAGCCATAGAAAATATGGAGAAATATCTGGTATACCAAGAAGATGAAAATGTTTATGTAGCTATGGCAAATATGTATATGGCAGAGGATAAATACAATAGTGCTAAAGATGTTTTGGAAAAGGCACAGGTTAAATTTCCTAACTCTAAAAAAATAAGAAAAAATTTAGGGTATATATATAGTAAGCTTGGGAGAAACTAATAACTTAATAATGAATAAACACAAATGTTAATTAAGGAGATAAATAATCTAGTCACGAATAACACCACTAAATATAAAAAAAGGGTTTTAAATTATATTTTGATTGAAACTGTCGTGGAGGTGAAAGCTTTGGATTCTTGGTATAAATTGAGAGTAGCAGGAGTAAGGGACAGTATAGTAATTAAACTGATGAATTTGTGTGAAGAATTTGAAGAAATTTTTCTCCATGATAGGTTATTTTATAGTAAAGTTATGAGGTTTAAAGATGAAGATATTGATAAAATTTTAAATTCTTATAAAATTAATCTTGATTTTTATAGGGAAAAAATGCTAGATTTAAATATTGAAACAATTTCTATAAAGGAAAGAGAGTATCCGTTATACCTAAAAAACATCTCTCATCCACCAGTATTTTTATACATAAAGGGCAAGATGACTTTCTATGATAAAAATATAGGAGTAGTCGGAACACGGAAGATGACTGATTATGGAGAATCTGCATGTAAGGGATTGGTAGGCGATTTAGTAGGAGCAGGAGTTACTATAACCAGTGGATTAGCTATTGGAGTAGATGTAACTGCTCATAAAAGGGCCTTAAACCTAGGCGGGAATACCATAGCCGTTGTAGGGAGTGGATTAGATGTGATCTATCCTCCTGAAAATAAATATGAATGGGAAAGAATCGCTAAAGAAGGAACTCTTATAAGTGAATATCCATTGGGGACACCTCCAGATAGATATAATTTTCCTAGACGAAATAGGATAATAGTCGGATTAACTAGAGGAGTTACAGTGATAGAAAGTTATGAAAAAGGTGGAAGCTTAATAACTGCTAAACTGGCTTTAGAAGAAGATAGAGATGTATTTGTTATTCCAGGATTTCCAAACTACCTATCCTTTGAGGGAAATAATAATCTCATCAAAGATTCATATGGTAAGTTAATTACCAGTGGAAAAGATATACTAGATGAATATGGGTGGGATGGAGAAGATAAAATAAATATCAGTATAGATATAGACGCAGAAGAGAAAAAGGTTTATAGTGTATTGGTTGTAGAAAAAAGTTTGGATGAATTGATGATAGAAACTAATATTCCCATAGGTAAACTTTTGGGATTGTTGACAAATTTAGAATTAAAAAAACTTGTGAGAGCTATCGCAGGTGGTAAATATAGAAGAATATGAAAAAGACAAAATATTGGAGTGATAGAAGTGGCTAAAAAAAATCTAGTTATAGTGGAGTCGCCAGCAAAGGCAAATACTATAAAGAAAATATTAGGAAGAAATTATGAGGTTACAGCCTCATATGGACATATAAGAGACCTTCCTAAGACAAAGATGGGGATAGATATAGAAAATGATTTTACACCCTCTTATTCAACAATAAAAGGTAAGGGAGAAATAACCAAAAATTTAAGAGCAATGGCAAAAAAATCAGATAAAATTTATCTAGCAGCCGATCCGGATAGAGAAGGGGAAGCTATAGCTTGGCATGTAGCTCATATACTAAAACTAGATCCAAAGGAAAAAAATAGGATAGAATTTAATGAGATAACTAAAAATGCAATAAGAGAAGCAGTAAAAAATCCTAGAACTATAAACCAAGATAGGGTCGATGCACAACAAGCAAGAAGATTATTAGATAGAGTAGTAGGGTATTCTATCAGTCCATATTTATGGCAGTTAATATCTTCTAATACAAGTGCAGGAAGGGTTCAATCTGTATCATTAAAATTAATCTGTGACTTAGAAGATGAAATAAAGGCATTTGTACCTAAAAAATATTGGGAAGTAAGTGGAAATTTCAGTGATAATATAGATCTAAATCTCTATAAATCAGGGGATGACAGAGGAATAAAAATGTGGGATGAGGAAAAGATGGAGGAGTTAAAGAAATCTTTAGAAAAACATCCGACTTTTGAAGTAACTAGTACCGAGATATCTAAAAAAACTAAGAAACCACCATTGCCATTAAAGACAAGTACGTTACAACAATTGTCGTCATCATACTTAGGATTTTCAGCTTCTAAAACTATGAGAGTAGCTCAGAGTTTATATGAAGGATTAAAGATAGATGGAACTCAAAAAGGTCTGATTACTTATATGAGAACTGACTCTACTAGAATATCAGAGGAAGCTCAAGGACAAGCTAAAGAATTTATTATAGATAAATATGGTGAAAAATACATAGGAAAAGAAAAAAAGAAAAAAGTAGAAGACAAGAAGAAAATACAGGATGCCCATGAAGCAGTAAGACCTACTTATATAGATTTAGAGCCAGAAAATATTGAAGAATATCTGAATTCTGACCAATATAGATTGTATAAGTTAATTTGGGAAAGATTTATAATTTCTCAATTAGCTCCTATGGAGTATGACCAATTTACTCTGATAAGTGGATATGATAAATATCAATTTAGAGGAATAGTAAATAAAGTAACCTTTGACGGATACTATAAAGTATTTAAAGAGGAAGACGAGATAAAAACAGCTAGTTTCCCTAGTATTGAAAAGGGAGATAAGTTAAATTTAGAAAAATTAAATATAAAAGCTGATGAGACTAAACCTCCTAAAAGATTTACTGAATCTTCATTAGTAAGAAAGTTAGAAGCTGATGGAATTGGAAGACCTTCGACATATGCATCGATCATAGAAACTTTAAAGAAGAGAGAATATGTAGAATTTATGGGGAAAGCATTTGTACCTACTAAGTTAGGTTATGATGTAGAAAAGATATTAAATAAATATTTTCCAAGAATATTAGGAGTAGAATTTACATCTAGTATGGAAGATGCTCTGGATTCTATTGAAGAAGGAGAAGTAAAGTGGACCGATGTCTTGAAAGAATTTTATGTAGATTTTAAAAAATCACTTGATAACTTTGATAAAGAAGTGGAAAAAATTACCAATAGAAGGATTGAATCTGACGTACCATGTCCAGTGGATGGATGTACAGGGAAGATGCTACTAAAAACTGGTAGATTTGGAAAATATTTAGAGTGTGAGCACTTTGAAACTTGTAATGGAAGAATCCCTCTAAAAACAGTGGAGATCGATGAACAAGAATTAGAAGATGGATATATATTTATCAATGAGATAGTGCAGAAGAGAGAAAGAATAAAAAAAGGAATAGCTACTGATATAGTTATAAAAGGTGTGAGATATAACCTTAAAAAAGGAAGATTTGGTGAATATCTAGAGAGTGAAAATTATGAAACGGATAATAAAAGACTACCATTATCTAGTGATGTTATAGGTGTTCTGAGAGATGGAAGTATAGAGATAGATGTAGAAATGATAGCTTTAAAAGAAAAATTGTTAGAGATGAATGAGTATTTCGAAGAAAAAGATACTGATATGAAAACAGAAGATGGATCTATGATGACTTTAAAAAAAGGAAGATATGGGGAATACCTAGAAAGTGAAAACTTTGCTACTGATGAGATCAGAATTCCATTGCCGGCTAGTATAAAAAAGCTAGTAAAAGAAGGGCAGTTAGAGGAAATAGATGGAGTTATAATAATTAAATATCTATTAGATGAGATCAAAACTGTAGAAGATAAGCTTATAGCTGAAGCTGGACTCTGTGAAAAATGTGGAAGCAAATTTGAGATAAAGGCAAGTAGAAGAGGTAAATTCTTGGCTTGTAGTAATTATCCAACTTGTAAAAATACAAGAAAGATCTTAAAAGATAAGGAAACAGGGGAACTTTCTGTAGCTCCTCCTGCAAAGAAAAAAGAACCAGTAAAAAAAGCGACTACTAAAAAAGCTGTAGCCAAAAAAGCACCTGCAAAGAAGGCTCCAGCTAAGAAGAAAACAACAACTAAAAAAGTAAAAGAAGAAAAATAAAATAACTCCTCCTTCGTATGGTTTCTCTAATATTAGAGAAACCGAGGTGGGTGTATACGGAAGAAGCTAATATTTTAATAAAATATTAGCTTCTTTTTGTTTCTTCACAGGATTTTCATATTCAGGTAGTAAAGTTAAGTATAAAAAGAAATTTAAATTTATGTAGGGGATAATTCATGAATTTCCCTTACTACAGGAGGTTGAGGAAGGTGAAAAAGAAATTTATAGGAATCATAATGATGTTGGTGTTGGGAAGTTTAACTTTTGCTAGTTATGGTAATAAAGGAGCGGAAGAAGATAATAATATGACGGTTCAGGAAATGATTAAATATGCAATAGAGGATGAAATCTTTGCAAAAACAGAATATGACAAGATAATGAAAACTTTTGATATCGATAGACCATTTTCAAATATTAAGAGAGCTGAGGAGACTCATATGGAAATGTTGAAACCATTAATTGAAAAATATAATGTAAGTTATGAAAAATTAGATGAAAAAGATCTTGTAATTCCGAAAACTTTAAAAGGAACTTTTGAAATAGGAGTGCAGGCAGAGATAGATAATATAGCCATGTATGAAAAATTCTTGAAAGAGGACAAATTACCTAGTGATGTAAGGGAAGTATTTACATATCTAAGAGATGGATCTAAAAATCATTTGAGAGCATTTGAAAGACAATTGAGGAAATACTAGACTGGAGTAAGACCTCACTCTTCCTTGTTCTCTTTCCTAAAGTAGGAGAAAGAAAGTTGAACAGGAAAGTAAAATTTACGATATCAAAAGAATAAAGTGAGTTAAAAAGCCTATGTCTTCGTTAGAAGGTATGTTTTTTTTTTAATAAATAAAAAATGAATAATCTTTTAAAAAGGAAATTTAATCAAGTTAAACAATAACATTATTATATAATGTTTTATTTGTAGCGAATAAGGGAGGTTTAATATGGTTCGGTTTATAGATTTTCACGGAGAAATAAAAAGTTTTTATGGAGAACATTATCATACTTTTGAAGAAGTAGAAGTTGTAGGCTTAGAAGAAAAGGTATACATGTTAAAAATTGGAGAAGTAATTCATTATATCGGGAAAGACGTTTATGAAAAATTGCAAAGGATACAAGCTTTTAGAAAAAGTGAAGGAGAGTCCTGTGCAAATTAATTGGAAGAGTAAATAGTATAAAAAAAAGAGATGTATTTCCACAACAGTGGAAATATATCTCTTTTGAAATAACCTTATCTTTTTGAGAATTGAGGTGATTTTCTTG
>Ga0316197_10000575_pt1 | contig 25380 bp, 25 predicted proteins | sample OudBiesiAoxic_MG_FD_204939 | JGI IMG/M metagenome (GOLD analysis project Ga0316197, IMG submission 204939) | Coastal sediment microbial communities from Oude Bieten Haven, Netherlands - site A oxic | ecosystem: Environmental > Aquatic > Marine > Coastal > Sediment | place: Netherlands... | reverse complement strand
CGAGATCACCGATGCCGATTTCGAGTCCGCCGCCGGCGAGAACCTCCGCGAGCGGGGCGCCGAGCTTGGGCACGAGCACCTTGCCGCCGCCACCGGACCAGTCGACGTCGAACCAGGCAGCCGACGGCGACGCCGGACCGTCGCGCAGCATCTCCCACCAGTGCTCGTTCAGGTGCGCCTCGGCCGCCGACATGTGGTTGGGGACGTGGTCGATCACCACCGCCAACCCGTGCTGGTCGGCCGCGTCGAGCAGGCGCTCCAGGCCGGCGTCGCCACCGAAGTCGGCGCGCACCCTGGTGTGGTCGATCACGTCGTAGCCGTGGAGGCTGCCGGGCAACGCCTCCGCGATCGGCGACAGATAGATGTGACTCACGCCGAGCGCCACCAAGTGGTCGAGCAGACCGATGGTGTCGTCGAATCCGAACGTCGGCGTCAGCTGGACGCGATACGACGCGACCAGCGCGTGGCGCAACGTCGGCATGGCGCGCAGGATAGCAACGCGCCACGCGCGGCCGTCCGGGTGTCAGCCAGACCCGTCATCCGGCGCGTCGTCCGGCGCGTCGTGCGGCGCGACCTCCCCATCTCGCATCGACAGGACGGCGTCGCACCGCTCGAGGACGCGCGTGTCGTGCGTCGCCAGCAGCACACACGACCCGTCAGCTGCGTACGCGGCGAGTGCGTCCACGACCCGGAACGTGTTCGCCTCGTCCTGATGGCTCGTCGGCTCATCGGCGACGAGGAGAGCCGGCCCGCTCAACAACGCACGGGCGACCGCGGCCCGCTGCTGTTCACCCAACGATGTCTCCTCAGGGGCACGATCGGCCAGATGGTCGATGGCGAGCTGCCCCATCAGGTCGGTCAGCGAAGACGTCGACGGGGCCCCGAATCGCTCCGGCAGTGAGATGTTCTCGCCGATGGTGAGTTCACCGAGCAGACCGAGCGACTGCGGCACGACCGCCAGCATCGACCAGTCGCGTCTGTCGGGCACGCCGAAGATCGCCCCCTCGTCGGGCTCGTCGCCGCCGACGAGCAGGTTCAACAGCGTCGTCTTTCCCGATCCGGACGGCCCGACGAGCGCGGTGATCGTCCCCGGCTGGAGTTCGAACGTCGCCCGATCGACTGCGGTGACGGTCTCACTGCCGCGCCGATAGCGCTTGGTGACGTTCTCGACGCGCACGGTCGCCGTCATGGTTCCTCCACCGTCAGACGCCGCACGACCGGATCCCAGGTCACTCGGGCACGGTGCTCGGTGAACAGGGCACGGACGTCGGGCGGGAGCTGGATCCGACCAGCCTGGTCGATCACCGCGAGTTCGGCGCCGCCCGTCGTGACCGATGCCACCGATCCGTCGCGAAGCGTCACCACCTCATCGACCCGGTCGAGCACGTGGGGGTCGTGGGTGGCGAGCAGCACGGTGATGCCGTCGGCGGCGAGGCGCTCGATGGCATCGAGGACGAGGTGGGTGCTCGCCGTGTCCAGCTCCGCCGTCGGCTCGTCGGCGATGATCAACGCCGGATCACCCACCGCACCCCGAGCGAACGCGAGCCGCTGTTGCTCGCCGCCCGACAGCTCGTGCGGGAAGTGGTCGGCCCGGTCAGCCAGCCCGAGACGATCGAGCATCCGTCGCGCATCGTCGCGGTTCGACTCCCGTCGACGGGCGACGCGCTCGACCTGGTCGAGTGCGGTCAGGTGGGCGAGCAGATTGTCGGTCGGCCGCTGGTAGACGTGGGCGAGCAGCCGAGCACGCGCCCGGCACCGCGCCCCGTTCGACAGGCGCGCCAGGTTGACCCCGTCGACGTACACATCACCCGCTGATGGCTCGTCGAGCCCGGCGATCATCCGCAGGAGTGATGACTTGCCACTTCCCGACGGCCCGACCACGGCGACGGTGCGACCCGCCTCGATCGTCAGGTCGACGCCCCGAACCGCCTGGACCCTCCCGGTGGCCGACTCGAAGACACGCAACAAGTTCGTGCATTCGACGACCGTTCCGCTCTCACGAGCCACGAAGCACCTCCGCGTAGCTCTGCCGGCTGGCGGCACGTTGGCTCACCACGGCCGAGAGCACGACGGTCGTGAGCGAGACGACGACGATCACGCCGAACAACGATGCCGACAGCTGGATGCCGACCGACGGCGGGATACGGGGGTCCGGCTCGAAGCGGGCGAACACCCGCGCCGCGAGCAACAGCGCGGTGATCGTGCCCGACACCAGCGCCAGCACGACGAGGCCGAGCACCTCGACGATCGCTGCGAGCTGAGCAGTGGATCGGCGCAGTCCCATCTGCAGCGCCATCGCCGTCGACAACCGACGAGCAGCCCGACGCTCCGACAGGTAGAACAACAGCGTGCCGACGGCGGCGATCGCCGCGACCACGGCCAGCAGCCGGAGATACTCGAACGTCCAGCGAGCCGCTCGGTTGCCGACCTGATCACGTTCGCCGGTCGCCGTCCGGAGGTCCCGGGTGTCGATTCCCAGTGCATCGAGCTCCTCGGTCAACACCTCAGCCCCCTGCTGAGACACCATGACGCGTGCGGCCCGATCGACGGGGGACCGGTAGGCCTCCGCCCAGTCGTCCGGGTCGACGTCGCTCGGCCGCCCGAGCTCGTGGAGACGACGGCCAGCGGCGTCGACCTGATCGGAACGAACGATCAGCGTCGGCGACACCGCTGAGGCCAAGGGCGCCCCAGCGACGCGACCGACCACCTCGTAGCTGAGGACGTTGGCGGTCCCGAATCCGCCGTCGCCCGGCACCGGCCGGTCGCCGACCGCGACCGCAGCAACGTCGGCATCGACCGGCGCGTCGAGCAACTCGAGCAGTCCCTGCGGTGACGAGCCGAACAGCGGATGCCATGACACACCGTCCGCGAACGTCTCCGGGTCGATCACGAGCACGTCGACTCGATCGCCGCCGACCGTCAACAACGTCGACTGTCGCTGCACCACCGTCGAATCCTCCGGCAGTTGGATGTCCCCGGGGGTGGTCACCAGAACCTGGGTCGCACCGCCGACGACCGTGGTCGTCTTCGCCGCTGCCGCGCTCTCGAGCGAGTCGACGACGACCGCCGAAAAGACGACGAGGCCGAGCGCGACCCCCATCGCCGACGACAGCATCGATGCTCCGATGTCTGCCGACGTGATGCGCCGCCACGCCAGGAACACAGGCGTCGGCAAGGACCCACCGGTACGTCGCCCTCGACGCATCACCCATCGCGTTGCGACGGTGATCAGCCCGACACCCGCGGCGAGACCGACCAGCGGGAACCCGATCACCAGGGGGTCGAGCTCACGGGGTCGTGATGCGGCTCCCACCTGGATCCACATCGCGGCAGCCAGCCCGACCACCAGCAGGAGCCACCCGGCCCGCAAGGAGCCGGAGCGGGAGCGGTCGAGCACGCGAACCGCTGCGGTGGCGGTCGCTGCGGCCGCGATCGCAAGGCCGGCGAGCAGGGCGGCCAGCACGACCGACCAGTCGATCGCCGAGACGTGGAATGCCCCCGTCGGACCGAGGGCACCGACGAGCAGCACCGCCGACACGACGCCGAGCACTGCGCCGACGAGCGCGGGTGGGGTGTACTGGACCAGGGCACGAGCGGCGAAGAGCCACCCCGGGTCGCCGTCGGATCGCAGCAGACGGAACTCGACGCGACGTTTGCGCACGGCGAACACGGCGCCCGCCGCGGTGATCATCAGACCGAGCAGCACGCCGCCGACCGCAGCCGTGCCGATCGGCTGCGAGAGATCATCGACGATGCTGTCGACCCGATCGCGAAGTTCGAACGCTTCGGTGGCCAATGACGGCACGCGAGCACCAGCGCCGCTGAACGCACCGATCGCTGCCGACAGATCGCTCGATTCGGTGAATGACCGCTGCAGCGCCCGGTAGCTCCCCGTGAGCCGATCGAGGGCTTCCTGCGTGGTCGGAGGGTCGATCACGGCGGCGTCCCATCGGACCACGGCCTCGATGCCCAGGTCGTCGAGCACGGCAGCCGGCACGACATACAACTCGAGAAGCGGGCCTCCCAACACGTTGGAGAAGCGCGGCACCAACGGTGCCGGCACCGAGTCCCAGTACGGATCACGTTCGCCGTCCCAGAGATCCTCGTAGATGCCGGCGACCGGCAGCGGGCCGCTTCCGCCGACCGCGATCGTGTCGCCGACGTCGAGGTCGAGGCGGTCGGCCGCGCGCTTCGAGATCCAGACCCCCGCGGTCGCCGGGTCGCCGGCGACGACGTCGAGCGCTTCGACCGCCCCCGCCCGCTGGAAGAGCGTGCCGCCGGAGCCGATCAGGGCCACCGGTGGTTCACCGTCGACCGCGGGCGGGAGCTCGAGGCCGACGCGAGACGCGAAGACCGTTCGATCGGGCGGCCCGAGCTGCGGGATCGTGCTCAGTCGATCGGTCATCTCGTCGTCGAGCGCGTCGAGCGTGTCGCCGGCGACGGGGCCGGACGCGGCGATCGTCACGTCGAGCTGTGACGGGTTCTCCTCGACCAGTGCGGTGGTGACGGAGTCGGCTGCCGACTCACGGAACATGCCGGCACTCGACGCCATCAACGCCGGGGCAGCGAACGACGCCACGAGCGCAACGACCAGCCCCCCGGACCTCCACGGCTGTGCCATCCACTGTCGCCATTCGGCGAGCCGCGAACGACCAGCCCTCGACGCGGAAGCGACCGGCTCGCCGACGACCGAATCGGGGACGTCGGCAGTCTCGAGCATCAGCGGTTGCTGCAGTCCCTCGGCAGCCTCATGGCGTGAGCGCGCCGATGGAGGAGCCCATCAGGTCGACGAAGTTGTCGCAGTAGAACCGCTGCCGGACCTCCTCGGAGCGGTCGCCGAGGCTTCGTTCGAAGCGCTCGAACGGACGACGCCCACCCTCGACGTGGGGGTAGTCGGTGTTGAACAGCAAGATGCCGGGCCCGACCTCGTCGGTGACCCAGCCGATGTCCTCGGTCGGGTACGGCGTGACCCGCACCTGCCGCTCGACGAACTCACGAGGGGTGAGTGACAGCTTCTGGAGTCGCTCCTCGTGGCGACCAAACGCATCCATCGCTGACTCCATCTGCTTCAGCCAGCTCGGCAACCAACTGCAGCCCTGCTCGATCACGCCGATCTTGAGGTGGGGAAACCGGTCTAGCACACCGTCGAAGATCAACGTCGCGAGCGTCTGCATCGGGGGGAACGGAATCGCCATGTAGTCGACCGAGCGGAAGTTCTCGGCGCCACCGTGGAAATCGGCGGGGATCGGCAGTCCGTTCTGGAAGTAGGAGCGGTCGATCAGATCGCCGGTGCCGCCGACGTGGAACACCACGGGGATCCCGGCCTCCTCGGCCTGACGCCACACCGGATCGAGCGCCAGGTGCGACGGCGAGTGCCCAGCCGGGCAACCCGATGCGACCAGCAGCGCGGCGGCACCCATCTCGATCGCTTCGCCCGCCATCGCCTCGGCCCGGTCGAAATCGGCGAGCGGCACGTAGCAGGTCGCCAGCAGCCGAGGATCGACGGAGCAGAACTCGATCATCCCCCGGTTGTGGGCGCGCGCGGCGCCATAGGCGAGGTCGAGGTTCGGTTGGTGCTCCCACTCGTACAGGCGGCTGTTGTGGAACGTGTTGAACATCAACTGACTCTGCACGCCGATGAAATCGAGCACCCGTGGACGATCCTCTGGCAGGAACGCGCCGGTGGCCGCGAAGTTCTTCCGGTTCATCACCTCGACGGCCTCGTCGGCGAGGAACTCGGCGCTGCGATGCCGATCGACCAAGCGGGCGAACGCAGCATCGATCGCGTCCGGGTCGCCGCCGTGGTCGCCATCGCCGGTCTGCGCGAGTTCGTTCGCGTACCCGGGCCGCTCGAGCAGCTCGCGCACGTCGGGGTCGGCATGCTCGCGCAGCCAATCGGGCGTCTCCATGATGTGGGCGTCGGCGTCGTGAACGGTCCGTCCGTCGATGTAGGCCATGCCACAGTGTTCCATCTGCCGACGCGCTCCGTATCGTTGGCCAGCCCCACCTGGAGCAACACCGTGAACGACGAAGCGAACGACGAAGCGAACGACACACCGACGAACACCCCGGACGACGACGCATCGACGGATGTGACGAGCGAGCCGGCCACCGGATTCGCCACACTCGGCCTCCGCGACGAGCTGCTGTCGGCGCTCGACGATCTCGGGTACGAGGAGCCGACGCCGATCCAGCGCGAGACGATCCCGCTGCTGCTCACCGGGCAGGACCTGCTCGGTCAGGCGGCCACCGGCACCGGCAAGACCGCCGCGTTCGCCCTTCCGGCGTTGCAGTCGGTCGACACGTCGGGCAAGGCGCGCCCACAGGTGCTGGTGCTCGTGCCGACTCGCGAACTGGCGGTGCAGGTGAGCGAGGCGATGTTCCGCTACGGACGCGAGCTGGGCGTGAAGGTGGTACCGGTGTTCGGCGGCCAGCCGATCCATCGCCAGCTCCAAGCGCTCGACCGCGGCGTGCACGTCGTGGTCGCCACACCGGGCCGCGCACTCGATCACATCGGCCGCGGGTCACTCGCCCTCGACCGGATCGCCGCGGTGATCCTCGACGAGGCCGACGAGATGCTCGACATGGGCTTCACCGACGACATCGAGTCGATCCTCGAGAGCACCCCTGAGGACCGCCAGACCGTGCTGTTCTCGGCGACGATGCCGAAGCGGATCACCTCGATCGCCAAGCGCTACCAGCGTGATCCGCAGCGGATCACGATCGGCCGCGCCGACTCCGAGCCCGGCACCAAGGCACTCGTGCGCCAGACCGTGTACGTGGTGCAGCGGGCGCACAAGCCGTCGGCCCTCGGACGGATCCTCGACATCGAGGCGCCGAAGTCGGCGCTGGTGTTCTGTCGCACGCGCAACGAGGTCGACCAGCTCACCGAGACGATGAACGCCCGTGGCTACCGAGCCGAAGCGCTGCACGGCGGCATGGACCAGGGTCAGCGCGACCGGGTGATGAGCCGTCTCCGCGATGGCACCGCGGAGCTGTTGGTGGCGACCGACGTCGCAGCTCGAGGGCTCGACGTCGACACGCTGACCCACGTGGTGAACTACGACGTGCCGGCCGCGGCGGAGAGCTATGTGCACCGCATCGGGCGGGTCGGACGGGCCGGGCGCGAGGGCGTGGCGATCACCCTGGCAGAACCGCGTGAACGGCGCGGGTTGGAGAACATCGAACGGCTCACCAAGCAGCAGTTCGAGATCGCCAAGGTGCCGACGGTGTCCGACCTCCGTGAGCGCCAGATCGAGTTGACGGTCAACGCGGTACGTGAGGCATTGACGTCGGTCGACCTCGAGGACTTCAACCAGGTGTTGCACGCCCTGGCCGGTGAGGACAGCGACCGCAACATCGCCCTGGCCGCCATCAAGCTCGTGCACGAGTCACGCGGCGCGACCATCGACGAGCTCGAGATCCCCGACGCCTCCGACCGGTTGCGTGGCGGAAAGGGCCAGCGCAAGAAGGATGCCGCCTCCAAGGGACAGGGCAAACAGGGCGGCAAGGGCGACCGCTTCGACAAGAAGCAGGGTGCGGGCAAGGCCAAGCGTGGTGGCAACCAGGCCGACACCGCGTTCGTGCACGTAAGTCTCGGCCGCAAGGCAGGTGTGCGTCCGGGCGACCTCGTCGGCGCGATCGCCAACGAATCGGGGCTCACGGGGCGCGAGATCGGCCCGATCCGCATCGCCGAGGCGTACTCGGTGGTCGGTGTCCCCGCAGCGCAGGTCGATCACGTCATCGGCGAGATGCAGTCGACGACGATGCGCGGCAAACGAGCCCGGGTCCGCCGCTTCGTCGACTGACCCCGCCCGCCCACGCGTTGCGTGACGGTCTGGAACGCACATCGTTTGCGTGACGGTCTGGGAGCGATATCGCTCCGAAAGCGCGACGCAAACGGAAGGGCGCTCTGACGTGGTGCGTTTGCGTGACGGTCTGGGAGCGATATCGCTCCGAAAGCGCGACGCAAACGGATTCAGGACCGGAAGTTCTCGAAGTAGCGACTGGGGGTGGGGCCGCGCTGACCCTGGTACTTCGAGCCCTTGGCGCCGGCACCATACGGACGGTCCGCCGGCGTGGTCATCTGCATGAAGCTGACCTGACCGATCTTCATCTGCGGGTACAGCGTGATCGGCAGGCTCGCCACGTTGGCCAGCTCGAGCGTGATGTGGCCGTCGAAGCCGGCGTCGATGAACCCGGCGGTCGAGTGGATCAACAGCCCGAGGCGTCCGAGTGAACTCTTGCCTTCGACGCGTCCGACGAGGTCGTCCGGCACGGCGATGCGCTCGTGCGTCGAACCCAACACGAACTCGCCCGGGTGCAGGATGAACGGCTCGTCGGAGCCCTCGGGGATCTCGATCAGCTCGGTGAGGTCGACCATGTCCTGCTTCACATCGATCACGCCACGGGTGTGGTTGCGGAACACCCGGAACAGGTTCGAGATCCGCACGTCGATCGAACTCGGCTGGATCAGCGACTCGTCGAGTGGTTCGATCACGATCCGGCCGGCGGCCAGCTGTTCACGGAGGGTGCGGTCGGACAGGATCACAATCGGCCACGATAGTGATCGGGGTGCAGCGCTACCTTGCGAGGCATGTACCGACCGGCCGCCTTCGATGTGCCCCGGGCCGATCAGGCGCTCGACATGATCGATCGATCTCCCTTCGGACATCTCGTGTCGGCGATCGATGGCCACCTCGACGGCAGTGGCCTGCCGTTCGTCGCCGACCGCGGTCGCGGCGTCCTGCGTGCCCACTTCGCCCGCGCCAACCCGCACTGGCGCAGGCTCGAGGCCGCCTCCGATCGCGAACCGGCGGTGCTGGTGATCTTCGATGTTGCCAACACCTATGTCAGCCCCTCGGCCTACCCGTCGAAGGCCGAGCACGGCCGCGTCGTGCCGACCTGGAACTACGAGGCCGTGCACGTCCGCGGCACGGTGCGCATCCACGACGACATCGACTGGGTACGCAGCCTCGTCACCGACCTGACCGATCGCCGCGAGGCAGCCCATGTCACGAGCCGCGGGCGGTCGACTCCCTGGGCCGTCACCGATGCACCCCCGGACTTCGTGGATGCGCAGCTCCGGGCAGTCGTGGGCGTCGAGGTCGAGATCGTCTCGATCGAGGGCAAACGCAAGCTCAGCCAGAACCGCAACGAGGCCGACCGCAGCGGTGTTCTCGCCGATCTCGGGTCGTCGCCGGATCCGGGCGACCAGCGCGTCGCCGAGGCGATGCGAGCACCCGACTGACGGGGCCGGCATCGATCAATCACGAGAACGACCGAACCAACGCCTCGACAGCGGGATAGAACGGGGAGGTACGCATTCACCCCCGGAAGGACGACGAACGTGGCAGCAACAGCATTGATGGTGTGGATCGATCAGGATCTGTGCACCGGTGACGGCATCTGCTCGGAGATCTGTCCGGACGTCTTCGTCGGTCGCGACGACGGGCTCTGGGTCGTGAAGGAAGAAGCGTCGCACTTCGGGTCGACGATCGTGTTCGACGGTGGCGAGGGCGCCGGTCACGGGCCCGACATGGGCAAGGGCGTGGCACGGATCCCCGACTCGATGATCGAGCTCGCCGTCGACGCGGCCGAGGAGTGCCCGGGCGAATGCATCATGATCGAGCCGTACGACCAGGCGGCGATCAACGACCGCGGCGCCTGACCGGCGCAGCACCAGACAGCGTGGCCACACGCTGACACCCCCCACGCTGACAGCCCCACGCTGACACCACATCGACGGCGGACACCTCGTCGTCGGCGTGCGCACCGTCCTGCAGACCTGCAAAGCTGTCGCGAGCACGGAGATCGCACGCCCAGGGGGTGACCATGGCCGACACGGCAGCGGTGAAGACCTACCGATACCTGCGTATCAGCATGGTCGGTGCCGTCGGGTTGCTCGCCGTGTCGATCGCGATCGAACGTTCGGAGGTCGACTGCTGGCAGACGTCGGTCTCGGCCTATTACTACACACCCGTGCGAGCAATCTTCGTCGGGATGCTGCTCGCGATCGGGTTGTGCCTGATCGTCATCAAGGGCAGCACGGCCTGGGAGGATGCGACCCTCAACGCGGCGGGCATGCTGGCACCCGTCGTCGCAGTGGTACCGACGACGGACGTGGGGACGTGCTGGTCGGAACGGCCCGGGAGGTTCCCGGTCACCGATGACGGCCAGCTCGCCGACTGGGTGGTCGCGAACATCGACAACAACATCGGGGCGCTGTTGGTGACCGGGATCGTCGGATTGATCGTGGCGGCGGTGATCGCCAGTATCGCCACGCGCAACGTCGCAGCCGTCGCCGAGGTGGGCGATGTCGGTCTTCGTCTCGGGCTGCTCGCCGCGATGGTGTTCCTGCTCGTCGGAACCGCTGCCTTCGTCTGGTGGGACGACTTCCCCACCCGAGCACACGGTCTCGCAGCGGTGCTGATGTTCTTCTTCCTTGCGCTCGCCGTCGGCGGCAACGCCCGGGAACGTCGAAGCGACCCGGCGGCACGGACGTACTTCCTGCTGTATGCGGGCATCGCTGCAGCGATGATCGCGGTGCCGATCGTGCTCTTGCCGTTCGGTTCCAGCTGGGCACACATGGTGCTGGTGCTCGAAGGGATCGAGATCACACTGTTCGCCGTGTTCTGGCTTGCCCAGACCCGCGAGCACTGGAACGAAACCGCCTGAGGCAGCGCCGGCTGGTGCGCCGAAGGGCTCGTCGGCACCCGGAGCCGCTATCGTCGGGGCTCTTCGCGGATGTAGTTCAATGGTAGAACATCAGCTTCCCAAGCTGAGAACGCGGGTTCGATTCCCGTCATCCGCTCCATGTGATGTCGCGGGACATCGAGGACGGGCCGGACCCGCGTTCAGGGTGTGGTCCGTCTGATTTTTCGGGGTCCTTTGGGGCCGCCTGGTGGTCGTCCGGTGCCGTGGTAGCGGCGGTTGGGGGATGGTGAGTGTGCGGAGGATCTCGCCGGTGGTGGCGTGGATGATTCGTGTGTTGTAGCCGTCGATGAGCATGATGACGCGGGTCCCGTCGAGGGTTCGGCCGAGTCCGATGTGGTGCATGTGGCCGTTGACACGCAGGCTGACGCGTCCGGATTGGATGCGGAACTGTGGAGCGTGTCGATGAGTGGAACGAAGCAGTACGACCGAACCGAGCTGCTCGACCGCGCCATCGAGCTGTTCCGGGTGCAGGGCTTCTCCGACACCAGCACGGCCGAACTGGTTGCCGAACTCGGCGTCAACCGCAAGAGCATGTACGCCGAGTTCGGATCGAAGCAGGGACTCTTCGAAGCCGCTCTGGAGCGCTACGACCGAGAACACCTGTCCAACGTGCTCGCCCCGATCGAAGCCCCCGACGCCGGGCTCGACGCGATCCGAGACGCCTTCGCCGGCTACGCCGACGCCAGTGACGGATGGGTTCGCGGCCGAGGTTGTCTCATGTGCAACACCGCAGTCGAACGTGCAGCGCTCGATCCCGGGGCCGGACGCTACGTCGCGGCGTACATCGACCGACTCACCAACGCCTTTCGCCATGCGTTGAGCAACGGACGACACTCGAACGAACTCGATCCGAACGCCGACCTCGACGGTTCGAGCCGTTTGCGGGCGACGTGTCGGCGATGGCGCCAGGTGTGGTCCCGCCTCGGGTCGTCTCGACGGGCACGGAAAGGTGGGTCGGCAGCAGGGACGGAGGGCACGCGGGTCAGAGGACCCGGACATCCCAGGTCGACGGTTCGACGAGCTGGGCGAGCCGCACCTCGAATCGCAGCGTCTCGCCGCGGCCGACCTCCCGGTCGAGGCGGAAGACACGGTTCCCCCAACTGGTCACCGGCGCGAGGGGCGACGTCGACAGCGTCGTGTCGTCGTCGAAGCACGCTTCGAACCAGATGCAGCAACCGTCGACGATCGCGTCCGCCGACGCTGTGCGCTCGACGATGTGACGAGTGGGCAGTGACTCGAGGGACTCGAGGGTGTTCATGTCGAACTCGATGATCGGCTGCGGTTCGCCGATGGTGGAGTCGACCGAATGCGGACGAAGCCAGAAGTGGTCGTTTCGACCCGTCTCGAATCGGGCAGCGACCGGGGAATGCCGGGTGGCGCTGAGGTCGATGCCGTCCGGCAGCTCGATGTTCCAGAATCGGCGAATTCGCATGTCCTCACGCATCGACACGGGTTCGATGAAGAGTCGGAACCGAGCAGGGAGGATCCGCCCGGACGGGGCAAGGGCGCGATCGCGAATGTCCAGCACGTTCGCGAGCATGTTCTCGTTGAACAGCTCGTCACCCATCTGTTCGTGGAGGACGACGTCGATCGGCTCGGGCGGCGTGAAGTCGCGACTGTTCGCCTGGACGAACTCGATGTTGGTGAACCCGTTGTGGGCCCCGATCTCGCGAGCGACCTCGATGAAATCGGAATGCTCGACGGCGTACACCTTCTTCGCTCCCGCTCGGCTCGCCATGAACGCGAGCAGGCCAGTGCCCGTGCCCAGGTCGAGCACGACGTCGCCGACCTGCACAGTGCGCTGGATCCCGCGGTGATATGCCTCGACGCGGACACGGTCGCTCAGCATCTCCTCGTGGGCTTCGAGACCAGCGAAGTTGTGACGGTTGATCAAGCCGTCGACGACACCCATCATCAGCTCGCTCGACGCGACCCTGTCGGCGACGAATGCTGTCGCCGAGCGGACGACACCGGTCGCTGCTCGTTGTGCCCGATTGCTCATGTATCGGAGGCTAGGAGCAGGTGGGGCACCGTCGTGTCGTCACTGAGCACCGTCGCGGCCAAGGCGGTGCGCCCGTTCGAGGCCGTCGAGGATCACACCCAGACCGAACTCGAACTCACTGCCGAAGTCGTACCCGGGCTGCAGGACGTGCTCGGCGGTGAACTCGGCGAGGTTGGGGAAGTCACCCGCGGGCATGCGGTCGGCCATCGTCGACGCGAGCTCGGCCAGCTCCTCGCCTCCGGTGGCAGGGAGCGTCGCCTCCTGCAAGGCGAAGCCGTACAGGAACGCATCGACGAGCGCGTAGGCGTGCGCTGTGAGCTCGTGCGAGAAACCCGCCGACCGCAAGCACCCGATCACGGCGTCGTGGTGGCGCAGTGTTGCCATGCCCGGGGATGTGCGAGATTCCATCAGCGGCGACGCCCACGGATGCCGGGCGAGCACGTGTCGCATCGATCGCGACCTGATCTCCATCGCCGGCCGCCACTCGAGGTCGACAGGCGGCAGGTCGATCTCGGAGAAGACCCGGTCGACCATGCCGTCGATGATCGCGTCCTTGTTCGGGACGTGGTGATAGATCGACATCGGCTTGACGCCGAGGGCATCTGCGAGGCGGCGAATGGTCAGATCGTCGATACCGATCTCGTCGGCCAGATCCACTGCCGCCGACAACACTCGCTCCGGCGTCAGCCGAGGTCGATCGCCGGATGCTCCAGAACGTGCCACGCGTCTCCTTTCTCGATGTGCGCGTGCATATCGTACTTAGTACGGGTAACATCGGCAACCAACCGTACAAAGTACGCCAGCGACGAGAAGCAGTCCGAACAGGGAGAACGCCACCATGCAGACCACACCCAGCACGTCCACCACCACGACGATGACCGCTGTCGCCCAGCGCCGGTACGGGAGCGCCGACACGCTCACCGTCGAACACGTCGCGCTCCCCGAGGTGGGAGACACCGAGGTACTCATCGAGACGGTCGCCGCTGGGGTCGACCGCGGAGTGTGGCACCTGATGACCGGCACCCCGTACCTCGTGAGACTCGCCGGGTTCGGGGTCCGCAGGCCGAAGAACCCGATCCTGGGCATGGACATCGCCGGCCGAGTCGTCGCCGTCGGCTCATCCGTTCACGGGTTCGCGCCAGGTGACGAGGTCATGGGAATCGCCAAGGGATCGTTCGCCGAGTACGCGGTCGCCGACACGGACAAGCTCGTCCTCAAGCCAGCCGAGATCAGCTTCGAACAGGCCGCCGTCTCCACGGTCTCCGGCATCACGGCGCTGCAAGCACTCACGACCGTCGGGCGCGTCGAGGCCGGCCAACGCGTCCTCGTCATCGGAGCATCCGGCGGCGTCGGATCCTTCGCCGTGCAGATCGCGAAAGCACTCGGGGCGACGGTCACCGGCGTTGCGAGTACGTCGAAACTCGACGTCGTCTCGTCACTCGGGGCCGATGCGGTGATCGACTACACCACGACCGACATCGCCGATCTCGACGAGCAGTTCGACCTGATCATCGACATCGGCGGGCGAACGCGCCTGTCGGACCTGCGCAGCGTGCTCACCGAGCGCGGCACCCTCGTGATCGTCGGCGGAGAGGACGGCGGTCGATTCACCGGGGGCATCGGCCGCAACCTCCGTGCGGTCGTGCTGTCGCTGTTCATCAAGCAGCGGTTGACGTTCTTCATCGCCAGCGAGAGCCGTACCTACATCGATCCGCTCGTGGAGCTACTCGTCGCAGGCGACGTCGTGCCGGCCATCGGGCGACGAGCGAACCTCGCCGAAACACCCGACGCCATCCGAGCGATCGAGCGCGGCGACGTGTGCGGCAAGGCCGTGATCATCGTCGGCGATGACGCGTCGTGACACCCGGCGGTCTGTCGCAGGCCAGTGCGGTCGTCGCCATCGTCGCCATCGTCGGCTGTCACCCGCTGGATCGGTCGGGGCGGCGCCCAGCCGAACCCGTGATGAGTCGAGCAACCCGGCGGCCGGTCACGTACTGCCAACCCCAGTTGCCCAGCGTGACCAGCTTCGAACGGAAGTCGATCAGCGTCATGACGTGGACGAGGCCCCAGGTGAGCCAGGCAAGGTAGCCGCCGAACTGCAGCCTGGGTCCGAGATCGCACACCGCCTTCGATCTGCCGATCGTGGCCATCGAGCCCTTGTCCACGTACACGAACGTCGGTCGCCCGACCCCGTCGAGGTCCGCCTCGATACAGCGGGCGGCATGGCGTCCGCCCTGCTGAGCAGCGGGCGCCACGCCGGGCACCATCGCGCCGGCTGACCGGACAGCTGCGAGATCGCCGATCACGAACACGTGGGGGTGACCGTCGATGCTGAGATCCGGCGTCACCAACACGCGGCCGGCTCGATCGGCGGCGTCGGTCACGGCGCGCCCGAGTGGCGATGCGGCGACACCCGCACCCCAGAGCACGGTGGCGGCCGCGATCGATCCGTCCTCGGTGGTGACACCGTGCGTGTCGATGCCCGTGACCGACGTCGACGTGCGGACGTCGACACCGAGCCCGACCAACTGACGCTCGGCCGACGCCGACAGCCTCTCGGGAAACGCTCCCAGCACTCGGGGCCCGGCCTCGACGAGGACCACGCGGCTCGTCGACGTGTCGATCGCTCGAAAGTCGGCCCGCAGTGTCTTGGTGGCGATCTCCTTGACCGCCCCGGCCAGCTCGACCCCCGTCGGACCGGCGCCGACGACGACGAACGTCATGAGTCGTTCGCGTTCTGCCGGGTCGTCGGATGCCTCGGCGCGCTCGAACGCGAGCAGGAGTCGGCGGCGGATGTCGAGCGCATCGTCGATCGTCTTGAGGCCCGGCGCCGTCTCGGCCCAGTCGTCGTGGCCGAAGTACGAGTGTGTGGCGCCCGTTGCGAGCACGAGGTAGTCGTAGCCGATCGCATCCTCGGCGGTGTGGACTGTCCGGGTGGCGAGGTCGACACCAACGACCTCGCCGAGCAAGACCCGGGCGTTGCCCTGTTTGCGGAGGATGTGTCGGATCGGCTGGGCGATGTCGGACGGGTTCAACCCGGCGGTCGCCACTTGGTACAGCAACGGCTGGAACGTGTGATGGTTCTGGCGATCGATCACCGTGATGTCCACGTCGACGTCGCTGAGCGACCGCGTCGCGGCGAGTCCGCCGAACCCGCATCCGACGATGACGACGTGTGGGCGGCCGGCGCGGGAGAGGGTCATGCTCCTCAGTCTTGCCTGACGTTCGGCGATCGCCGCCGGGCACTCGGCGACTCCGGACGAGAACGAGGGCTGCTTCAGGCCCGGTTGAACCGAGGTGGGCGCTTCTCGATGAAGGCGCGAATGCCCTCGGCCGCATCGGGGGTGCCCATCGTGGCATGCACGCCCGCACGCTCGGCTGCGAGCAATTCGTCGAGCGTCTTGTCCTCACTGTCGTGCAGTGCATCGAGCATCGCCTTGACGGCGAGTCGGGGTTGCGCGGCGAGTTCGACGGCCAACCGGATCGCGCGATCCTTCAGCTCTGCGAGCGGCCAGACCTCGTTCACGAGACCGATCGCCAACGCCTCCGGCCCGCTGATCTTCTTCGCACGAAGGATCATGTCGAGCGCACGGTCTCGCCCGACACACTTCGCCAGTCTCGCCGAACCGCCCCACGCCGGAGTCGTCCCCAGGTCCATCTCCGGGAGGCCGATCTGCGCCCCGTCGGCTGCGGCGAGACGGAAGGTGCACCCCAACGGCAGCTCGAGCCCACCCCCGAGGCAGTATCCGAACAGCGTCGCCACCGACGGCTTGCCCATCGTCTCGAGACGCGAGATCAGGTTCACGCGCCGATCGAAGAATTCGTCGATCCCAACCTCGGCCATCGCCGGACCGAGTTCCTTGAGATTCATCCCGACCGAGAAGTTGGTCGTTCCCTCCGCGGTGATGACGAACGCCCGGATCTCGTCGTCTTCGGCGATGTCGTCGACGACCTCGCAGAGGCGATCGACGTAGGCGACCGTCATCCGATTCAGCGGATCGTCGTTCGTCGAGACGATGGCCACACCGTCGTCTCGCTTCTCGTAGAGCAATGGCTGGTCGGTCACGCCACCTCGCTGTCGCTTGCGGGCACCCCGCCGAAGTTAGTCAGCGAGCAGTCCGTAGAAGATGAACTCGGTGCGACGGTTCAGGGCGAGGGCTTCCTCGGAGTCGTCGGCGAAGAGCAGGTCCTGCTCGCCGACCGCACGGGCCGACAGGCGTGCGGGCTCGATGCCCTGGCCGACCATGTAGCGCACGACCGACACGGCGCGAGCCTCGGAGAGGGCGTAGTTGGCCGCTTCGTCACCCAGCTGGTCGGCGTGTCCGACCACGGTGACCGTCACGTTCGGCAGCAACGACATCACCGACGCCACACGATCGAGCTGTGCGGCGTGTTCGGCCGTGACCTCGGCGCTTCCCGCCGGGAACCGTGGGGAGTTGACCTCGATCACCCGAGTACCGATGCTGAGTGGAACCGACGGGTCGATCTCGAACTGGGCATCGACCTGGGCGGTCGGGTCGGTGCTGTTGGCGAGGGCCAGTGCACTCAACTGTGCCGCCTTCTCCTCGCTGGGCACCCAACCGGACACCTGAATCGTCGGACCGTTGAAGATGGCGATGATCGGTTCGGGTGAGCCATCGGGAAGCGTGGGGTAGCTCGGGCCGGCCTCCGGTGCCGCCGTGGTGGTGGGCGCCGCCGTCGTCGCAGGCGCAGCCGTCGTCGCAGGCGCAGCCGTGGTCGCAGGCGCAGCCGTCGTCGCAGGCGCAGCCGTCGTGGCCGGGGCCTCGGTCACCACAGGTGCCTCGGTGGTCACGGGAACCGCCGTCTCGACGGTGGTCGCCGGAGCGACCGTCGCCTCGACTGCCGGAGCAGCGGACGCCGGGTCCGCGTCGACGGCGGTGTCGGCGTCACTGTCGTCGCCACCACCCATCACGATGACGAGAGCACCGATCAAGCCGACGGCGAGCACGGCGACCAATCCGACGAGCACCGACGTCCGGGGACGCCCCGACGGTTCGGCAGGGACCGGGCCGGCCGGAGTCGAATCGGATGCGACAGCCGGCGTCGGACGAGGGGGCGGGGGCGGCGGAGGCGGCGTCGAGCTCGACGGGGCAGCGGCCGGAGTCGACCCGAGGGGTGGCAACGAATTGGGTGGCGTCGGTGTCTGGTCGGTCATGAGAGCGGAACCTGCCTGTTGTGAGGGCGGTGGGGTCCGCCGTCACTGAACGCCGGAACCCGATAACAATTCAGATATCGGAAAGATCCGGCCCGACCTGTAGGAGAAATTCCGCTCTCCGTGGTCGGCCACGCCCACCGCGATCATCGGTGTGTCGTCCCGACACCAGATTTCGCGAACTCTTCCCCACCGGAGCGGTGCGGCATCGGTGACCACGATCGTCGTGTCGTTCCCACCGGAACGGATCGTCGAACTGGTCGGTGGCACGAAGCTGGGTCGGTCCGCGGCGGGCCGCATGGCGACCCAACGGCTTCGGCCGGTGCGCGACGATCGATCAGTCAGTACGACCGTGGCAGGCCGAGCACCTGCTGGGCGATGTAGTTGCAGGTCATCTCCTGGCTCACCGGCGCCAACCGCAGCAACCTCGCCTCCCGCCAGTAGCGCTCGACGTGGTACTCGCTGGCGTAGCCGAGCCCGCCGTGCGTCTGGATCGCCTGGTCGGCAGCGACGTAGCTGGCTTCGGCTGCGAGGTACTTGGCAGTGTTCGCGTGCTCGCCACACTCGAGGCCCTCGTCGTAGCGCCAGGCGGCCTCGCGCCACGTCAGGCCCGCGGCGTGCAGCTCCATGTGCGCTCGTGCGAGCGGATGTGCGATCGCCTGGTTGGCGCCGATCGGACGGTCGAACACCACGCGTTCGTTCGCGTAGCCGACGGCCCGACGCAGCGCCGCCTCACCGATGCCGCACGCCATCGCGGCGAGCAGGATCCGTTCCGGGTTGAGCCCGTGCAGGATCTGCTGGAACCCGCGACCACGTTCGCCGACCAGCCGCCAGCCCTCCACGGGCAAATCGTCGTACGCCACCTCACACGAGGCAACGGCATTGCGCCCGAGCTTGGCAATCGGTGCGATGTCGCAGTGCTCGGCATCGAGATCGACGAGGAAGAGGCTGAGCCCGTCGAAACGTCGCCGGGTGTCGGCAGGATCGACGTCGTCGGTGCGAGCGAGCAGCAGGCACACCTCCGACTCGAGAGCCTTGGTCGTCCAGATCTTCCGGCCGCGCACGATGAAGCCACCTTGCCCGTCGTCGACCGCGCGCGTGCTGATGCGCGAGGTGTCGGTGCCGGCGTCCGGCTCGGTCACCCCGAACGCGACATGGAGGTCACCCGCCGCCGCCCTGGGGAGGAACGCCTGCTTCAACCGTTCGTTCCCGAACTTCACCACCGGGTTGAGTCCGAACATGGTGAGGTGGAGCGCCGATGAGCCGTTCATCGCCGCGCCGGATGCGGCGACGCGATTCAGCACGATGGAGCACTCGGCGATGCCGCGCCCTCCCCCGCCGTACTCGCTCGGGATCGCCACGCCGAGCCAGCCGCCGGCGGCCATCGCTGCGTAGAAGTCCCATGGAAACTCGTGACGCTCGTCGCAGCGGGCCCAATAGGTGTCGTCGTAGTCGGCGCACACGCGATCCACCGCGTCTGCGATCGCGACGTGATCGTCATCTGGCGTGAAGTCCATGGTTCCGCCATTCTCGCCCAGACCTGCGCCGCGCAGCCATCCCCCGGGCCCCGCGGCGGGGTCGGCACCTCGGGTGGCCCGGGCCTGCTGGGTCGCAGCTCGGGCGGGCCGTCTGGGTGGGCCGGACGGAGATCGGACAGACTGCAGGTGGTGAGCCCTCGCGCCACCGCCATTCATCTCGAATAATCGGAGTTGCCATGCGCACGATCACCACCGACCCAACACCACGCCCACGTCGTCACCGAACCCTCGTCGTGGGAACCGTGCTCGGCCTCGTCGCGCTCGCCGGGTGCGGTGACGACGAGCCGTCAGCTCAGGAGCAGTACTGCGAAGCGGGCGAGTCACTCGAGTCGAGCGTGGCGGCCCTCGCGAACCTCGATCTGATCGCCGGCGGGACCGACAGCCTGACCGCCGCGACCGACAGCGTGAAGGACGATCTGAGCGAGCTGAGCGACACGGCCAGCGACGCCGCCGCCGACGACGTCGACGCTCTGAAACAATCGGTGGACGATCTGTCGAGCGCCATCTCCGATCTCGGCGGGGAGATCTCGACGGAGAACGCATCGGCGGTCGCCGCCGCTGTTGCGAACGTCGGAACCGCCGCTCAGGCGGTGTACGCCACGCTCAGCGACTGCCCGTAACGTCGACGTCTCCGGACCCGGCGCCCGCCTGGATACGTTCGTCGAGCCGGTCGCGCAGCGAGGTCATCACCCGGTTGCCGGCGCGGAGGAACCCCGGGCGCGCAACCCGGCGCGGCTTCGGCGGCGACATCGCCAACGCGGTGACGTTCAGCGACGGTGACGCATACATCCGAATCGTCACCGGCCGGCGCTGCCACGGCCACACCTGCAACGTCGCGTCCCACGACAGCTCGTAGCGCCGACTGCGAAGTGAGTCGACGTCGACCACGAGTCGGGAGATCGGTGGGTCGAAGATCTCTCCGCGAACGGCTTCGGCCACGGCACGTTCGGGGCTGGAGCCGGAGGTGACGAGGATCTCGTCGCGATAGCCGGGCTTGGTGGGTCGGCCGGTTCCCTGGACGGGGCGCGGCGCGAGCCGATTCCGGCCATAGGGATCTTGGCGGCGTTCGACCTCGAGCGTCGCTCGCCATGCACGACGGACGTCGGCGATCGTTCGACGAGGCCTTGCGGACGGGTCCTCGTCGACGAACTCGCCCTCCGGCCCGAGGAAGAACATGACGATGTCCTCGCCCGCCTCGGCCTGCCCCTCGGGGCCATCGAGTCGATCCTGCTCGTCCATGACGTGACGAGACAACGCTACGACAGTTCGGAGCGGCCCGCAGCGCCGTGCGCGAGCCGCTGATGAAGGCGGTCGCGCAGCTCGTCGGGCTCCAGGTCGCTCCATTCGCGGGGTTGACGCGCCTGGTAGGCGCGCACCCCGGCGACACTCGCCACGCCGAGCACACCGACCAGTCCGGCAACACCCAGCCACTTCGCCCACCGCATGACCGCCTACGTTAGGCCCAGTCATGGACGAGCCCGTCACATCGATCACGATGACCGAGGCGACAGGACGCGCCCGGACGGGCGACGTCTGGTTGTTCCGAGGGCCGTCGATGGCCGACCGTGCGATCCGGCTGTTCACGAACAGCCCGGTCAACCACGTCGGCATGGTGCTGGCGATCGACGACCTGCCCCCGCTGCTGTGGCACGCCGAACTCGGTGCGTCGATGCCCAACGTGTGGACGGGAGAACGCGAACGAGGAAGCCAACTCCACCATCTCGATCGGGCCGTCAGCGTGTGGACCAATCGGTACGGACAGCAGCCGTGGTTCCGCCAGATCGACATCGACGTGAGCGACGAGATGGAGAACCGTGCGCTGGAGGTCGTCGCCGAGTACAGCGGCCGGCCGTTCCCGAAGACGGCAGGGCTCGCTCGCCACTGGATCGAGGGTCGGTTCCGGCGACAGGTGTCGCTGGCCGACATCTACTGCGCGGAGCTGGTGGCGGTCACGTACGAACGCATGGGGCTGCTGGGTTCGGAACGGCCTGCGAACTGGTACGACCCGGGCCGCTTCTGGAGTGGTGATCGGCTCGAACTGGTCGGCGCGAGCCTCGGACCGGAGGTGGCCGTCACCGATGTCCCACCGGTCGACGACGCCTGGCGCAACGCCTGACGCGCCGCGTCACCCCTGCTCACGGCCAGTTCAAGCGCTTCTCGAGCGCGTGACAGCCACCCAACTCGCCGAGGTGATCACCGGGGGTTGCCTCGACCGCGATCCGGGATTCCAGCGAATCGACAACCGGGGGTGCCCGACGATGCTCGCCGGCTACCGGGTCCTGACCGGCGCCGACCCGATCAACCACGCGATCACCTGCTGACAATCGACCGCATCTGCCGATTCGCCGACGAGTCAGGAGGCCGGGCCGCGAAACTGCCGGGGCCCGCTCCGACGCTCCGTAGTCTGGACGTGTGGACAGCATCCGCCGCGTCACCGCGGGCCGCCTGCGTCGGCTGCGCGAGGAGCTCGACGACGAGGGAACGGGCATTGTCGACGTCAGCTCCGACCCCGACGTGCTGATCGACGAACTCGACTATGCGTTGCGGCCGCCGCGGCACGAACGCCGGCTGCCCACCTACGGATCGATCGTGCTGCCGTCGGTTGCGCTCGTCGACTGGGGTCGAACCACCGGGTTGCGCACCGAGGTGAGCCACACCGCCGAACGCGACGACCACGACGTGCGCAAGTATGCCGACGGAAGGGTCAGCTGGACCGTGCGCGACAACGACGGGGTGTCCGCACTCGCCGTGTTCGACCGGGCGGCCGGGTCCGAACGTGACATTGTCGTGCTCGGCGAAGCGACTGGCGGGATCATCGTGCAACGCCGCCCCGACGGCGGAGTCCGCCTCGCCGGATCGTTCGGGGTCGCACGTTGGGACGGCACCGGCTGGCACGTCGAGCCCCCGTTCGAGTCATGGCTCCGACGCGCCAGTTGCGGCCTGGGTGACGACGGTGTGGTGCTCGACCGCCTGCTGCGGTTCGCCGTTCACGACCTCGGCGCAGCCGGTATCGGCGCACTCTTCGTGCTCGGCGGTGCGCAGCGTGACGGGTTCGAGCAGCGCCTCGCCTCGCCGCCGGCGTTGCACGTCGACCACCCCAGCGACCTCGGCCCGCTCCGCCACGTGCTCACCCAAGTCGACGGTGCGGCGCTGATCGATCGCGACGGTGTGCTCCGTCATCTCGGCGTTCGTCTCGTCCCGAGCGTCGCCGCCGAGCGGTCGATCGATGCGTTGGGCGGCACCCGACACACCTCGGCCCGGCGGTACAGCTTCGACGACCCCGAGGCGATCGTCGTGGCGGTGAGCGAGGACGGCCCCGTCACGGTGTTCCGCGGCGGCCGAATCGTCGGCCGATCTTCCTGAGCCGACCGATCGTCGCCGACCGTCCGGGTCGATCCGACGGACCGCCGATCGCGAGACTCGCGACATGTACGCAGGCAAGTACCTCCAGGAACACCCGGACCGACCGGCATTCGTGATGGCCTCGACGGGCGAGGCCGTCAGCTACCGCGAGTTCGAGGCCCGGTCGAACCAACTCGCTCACCTGCTCCGGGCAACCGGCTTGGCACCGCTCGATCACTATTCGGTCTTCATGGAGAACAACGACCGCTACCTCGAGGCCTGCGCCGCCGGTGAGCGCGCCGGTCTGTACTACACCTGCGTCAACTCCTACCTCACGGCCGAGGAAGTCGCCTACATCGTCGACAACTCCGACTCGCGGGTGCTGATCACCTCTGCTGCGAAGCGCGAGGTCGCACTCGATGCGCTTGCCGACTGTCCGAAACTCGATTTGGTGCTGGTGGTCGACGAACCCGGCGACTCGGGCGACCCGCGGGTGCACGACTACGCCGCTGCCATCGCCGACCAGCCGACCACGCCGATCCTCGACGAACGGCTCGGTACCCCGATGCTGTACTCGTCCGGCACGACGGGACGACCGAAGGGCATCGTGCGCCCCCTGCCCGACCAGCCGCCGAGTGAAGCACTGCCGCTCTTCACGTTCCTCACCAACCTCTGGCACTACCGAGAGGACATGGTGTACCTGTCGCCTGCTCCCCTCTATCACTCGGCGCCGCAGGCGGCCGTCAACCTCACGATTCGCGTCGGTGGCACCGTGATCATCATGGAACGGTTCGATCCGTCGGAGTACCTCCGCCTGATCGAGCAGTACTCGGTCACACACACGCAGTTGGTGCCGACCATGTTCAGCCGACTGCTCAAGCTGCCCGACGCAGAGCGAACGCGCCACGACCTGTCGTCACTCGAGATCGCCGTCCACGCGGCCGCCCCGTGCCCTGTGCAGGTCAAGGAGCAGATGATCGACTGGTGGGGCCCGATCATCCACGAGTACTACGGCGCCACCGAGGGCCTCGGGTTCTCCGCCTGCAACACCGAGGAATGGCTCGCGCACCGCGGCACGGTCGGCAAGATCGTGCTCGGCAACCTGCACATCCTCGACGACGACATGAACGAACTGCCCACCGGTGAGCCCGGCACGATCTGGTTCGAGACAGCCACGACGTTCGAATACCACAACGACGTCGAGAAGACCGCCGAGGCGACATCGGTCGACGGTCGGATGACCACTGTGAACGATGTCGGGTACGTCGACGACGACGGGTTCCTGTACCTCACCGACCGCAAGACGTTCATGATCATCTCCGCGGGAGTGAACATCTACCCGCAGGAGACCGAGAACCTGCTGATCACCCATCCCAAGGTGGCTGACGCCGCCGTGTTCGGCGTGCCCAACGACGACCTGGGTGAAGAGGTGAAGGCGATCGTGCAACCGATGCCCGGCATCGATGCCGACGATGCCCTGACCGAGGAGCTGCTCAGGTTCTGCAGCGAACACCTGTCGCGCCAGAAGGTGCCGAGGTCGATCGACTATCGGGACGAACTCCCGCGTCTGCCGACGGGGAAGCTCTACAAGCGGCTCCTGCGCGACGAGTACTGGGCTGACGCCGACGGCGCCACCGCGAGCCGCATCATCTGATCCGCCCGCCCTCTGCGCACGATCGCGCCGTCGATGGCAGGATGGGACGTGTGCGTGAACGACTGATCGCGGGAGTTGTCACCGCGTCGCTGGTGATGCTCGGCCTGGCGTGCGGCGACGACGGCAGCGATGCAGCGGGCGGGCGCGGTGAGGCGATCTACCGGGCCAATTGCTCGGCGTGCCACGGCGACGACCTTCGGGGTGCATCGACGGGCCCGTCCCTGCTCTACGACATCTACGGCCCCGACCAGTTGACCGACGCCGGAATCACCGATGCGATCCGCAACGGTGTCGAGGAGCAACGCTGGAACTTCGGCGAGATGCCGGCGAACGGCGCCCTCGGCGACAGCCAAATCGACCAGATCATCGCCCACATCCGCTCCGTCCAATCCACCGAGGGCCTCACCCCCACCCCCTGATGTAACGCTGGTGTCAGACACCAGCGTTACAGCGTTACATCGTGAGGCGTGAACGGAACAGCGTCGGGATCGCCACGATGAACGCACCGGCGGCAGCGACGGCGACCGCCGAGTACCACCACGCCTGGCTGAGGAAGATCTCCAACTCGAAGAAGTCGCGCAACCACGGGATCGCGAACACGACGGCGTAGCCGACCCCCATCCCGACCACCAGCGAGAGTTTCCAGGCCCGCAGCGGCCGACTCGTGACCGCCAGGATCACCAGCCCGATCGACAACAACGTCACCGTCGCCAACGTCCGCGCCTCGTCGACGTCGAGATGGGCCACGTTCAGGGCCGCCTCGTAGGCGGCCAACGTGGCCGAACCGGCTGCAACACCCGCAGGAATCGAGAACCACAGCACACGCCTCAGGAATCCCGGCCGCACGAGGTCGACCTCCGGAGCCAGGGCGAGGAAGAACCCGGGGATGCCGATGCTGAACGTGCCGATCAGTGTGAGCTGACGAGGGAGGAACGGGAACGGGCTGTTGAGCAAC
>Ga0316197_10000574_pt1 | contig 25469 bp, 24 predicted proteins | sample OudBiesiAoxic_MG_FD_204939 | JGI IMG/M metagenome (GOLD analysis project Ga0316197, IMG submission 204939) | Coastal sediment microbial communities from Oude Bieten Haven, Netherlands - site A oxic | ecosystem: Environmental > Aquatic > Marine > Coastal > Sediment | place: Netherlands... | reverse complement strand
ACGCACAGGCGCTCGAGGAGCGCAACCACGCCATGATGATCGTGCAGTACCTCATGGACCGAGAGGTCTCCGTGACGATCCCCGGCATTCCCGACGTCCGCAACGAGTTCTCCTCCATCGTGGAGCCGATCGAGCTGGCGCTGCAGCAGGAGCGAAACGTGACGAGCCAGTTCGAGAAGCTGATCGCCACGGCGCGCGACGACTCCGACTACCTCGGCGAGCAGTTCACCCACTGGTTCCTCAAGGAGCAGGTCGAGGAGGTTGCCTCGATGTCGACGATGCTCCAGGTCGCGCGGCACTGCCTGGAGAACCCGCTGCTGATGGAGGACTACCTGGCCCGCGAGGGTGCCAAGAGCGAGTCGGCCGACCCGACCGCGCCGCACCCGGCCGGCGGAGCCGTCTGACCCGGGTGGGCGTGCGGCTCGAGCCTCATGCGTTCGCCGCGACGAAGGCCGCGACAGCCTCGACTACCTCGTGGGTCGCTGCGCGCAGCGAGTGATCGCCGGGGACCGCGACCAGCTCGCGACCTGGCGCAGCAGCGAACTCCGCCGGGCGGCCGAAGGGGTCTGCCGCACCCTGCACCACCAGCGTCGGGACGTCGACGGCGTCGAGCTCGGCGGCTCGGCTCTTCTCCGGCTTGCCGGGCGGGTGCAGCGGGAAGGCAAGCGCGACGACCGCCACCGCGCCAACCGTGGCCGCGCACCGGCAGGCGACGCGAGCGCCGGCGCTGCGACCGCCGAGCACGACCGGGACGCAACGCGGAACCACCGAGAGGATCTGCAGCCAGGCGTCGTCCAGCACGGACGGTGCGGCGGCGACCCGCTTGCCGGCCACCCGCCACGGCTGCTCGACCCGCCACACCGACGTCCCTGAGTCCGGCAGCGCCGACGCAAGAGCTGCCAGGTCGGGTGCCTGCACGCCACCTCCGGCACCGTGACCGAGAACCAGCAGGCGCTGGGGGTCCGACGCGTCGTCGACGTAGACCCGCGCGAGACCGCGCGTGGTCTCGACGTCCCGCGCGACCGTCATTCGAGCACGTCGTCCGGCGGCAGCGGTTCAAGGAGTCGCGCGCCGTTGTTTCGGACGTTGTTGACCGCTGTGCCCACCGGGTAGGCCTCCAACGCCCCCGGAGCAGCCGGGACCAGCAGGTCCATCACCTCGCCGGGATCGGTGGTCGCCGGATCGAGCCAGGCCGCCCAGTGCTCCCGGTCGATCATCAGGGGGGCACGGTCGTGGATGCGCCCGGTGTCGTCGGGCGCCGTCGTGGTCAGCAGGCTCATGGTCGTCAGCCACGACTGCGGGTCGTCCGGGGAGGCGTCGGCCGGCTTCCAGAACTCGTAGAGCCCCGCCAGGGCCAGCGAGTGCCCGTCCTGGCGATGGATGTAGAACGGCTGCTTGCGCGGCTTCACGCCGCCGGCGCTCGCCTCGGGTGTGTACCACTCGTAGTAGCCGTCTGCCGGCACGAGGCACCGGCGTCGGGAGAACGCGCGCCGGTAGGCCGGCTTCTGGGCCGCTGTCTCCAGCCGGGCGTTGATCATCCGGTTGCCGATGCTGGGATCCTTCGCCCAGGACGGCACCAGACCCCACCTCAGGATGCGCAGCGAGCGCCTGGGCTGGGTCTCATCGCGATGTGCCCGGGTGAGAACCGCGTAGACATCCTTGGTCGGGGCCACGTTGTAGTCGGGGTCGAGGGACGTCTCGTCCGTCTCGACCCGATCGATCTCGAACTCCTCGACGAGGTCGTCGGGTGACCGGCTGGAGGCGTAGCGGCCGCACATGGGCTCGATTCTGCCAAGGTGGGCGTCTGCGCCACACTGTGCCCCATGACCGACCCGGCGAGCCTGTCGTGGCGCGCCCCGCGAGCCCGCAGGCCCGTCGAGGCGAGTGTGGTGGTGCCCGCCTCGAAATCGCTGATGGCCCGCGCGCTGGTGCTTGCGTCTCTCGCCGACAAGCCAACGACCCTGCACCGCCCGCTCGTTGCACGGGACTCCCTGCTGATGGCCGACGCCCTGCGCGCACTCGGGGCGCGGGTGCACGCTGGCGACGACGACCCGTGGGTGGTCGAGCCCGGATGGTCGACGGGTGCGGGACGCGCCGCGACGATCGACTGCGGTCTGTCCGGCACCGTCATGCGCTTCGTGCCGCCGCTGGCGGCCCTCACCTCGATCGACGTGCGCTTCGACGGCGACCCACGGGCGCAGCAGCGACCCATGACCGGACTGCTGTCAGCCCTCACCAACCTGGGCGTGCAGATCTCTCCGGACGGGGCGTCCGGGCTGCCGTTCACCGTTCGCGCCAGCGGGTCGGTAGCCGGCGGGCCGGTGCGCATCGATGCCCGGGAGTCCAGCCAGTACGTGTCCGGACTGCTGCTGGCCGGGTGCCGATTCACCCGGGGGCTGGCCCTCGATGCCATCGGGGTCCCGCCGAGCACCCCGCACATCGCCATGACGCTGGCCTGCCTTCGTGACCGAGGGGTGGATGCCCGGGCGACGTCGCCGACCTCCTGGCAGGTGCCCGTCGCCGTCCCCACCGGCGGTGACGTGCGGATCGAGCCCGACCTGTCCAACGCCGCGCCGTTCCTCGCCGCCGCGCTCGTGACCGGCGGGCGCGTGCACGTGAACGGCTGGCCTGCGCGGACAACCCAGCCCGGCCCCTTGCTGCTGGACCTGCTGTGCCGTTTCGGCGCGAGCGTGCAGGTCGCCGAGAACGGGGTGACCGTGACGGGTCCGGACTCGCTTGCGGGGCTGGGCACTGTCGACCTCAGCGACGTGGGTGAGCTCGTGCCGACCATTGCGGCGGTAGCGGCGCTCGCCGAGGAGCCGACGACGATCACCGGCGTGGCCCACCTGCGCGGCCACGAGACCGACCGCCTGAGCGCCCTCGCCCGCGCACTCACCGCTCTCGGAAGCCGAGCCAAGTCGACACCTGACGGCATCAGCATCTCGCCTGCTCACCTGCACGGCGCCACAGTGGCAAGTGAGGGCGACCACCGGATGGCCACGTTCGCAGCGATCCTTGGCCTGGTCGTCGATGGCGTGGTCGTCGACGACGTCACGGTCACGACCAAGACCATGCCCGACTTCCCGCGGCTCTGGCAGGACATGCTCAGGTGAGCAGTCGGTCGGCCCGTGACTACGAGCGCTTCGAGGACGACCTGCAGGACAGGGCGTCCAGCCGCAGCTCGCGGCCCCGTAGCAAGCGGCGTCCGGCCCACTCGGCTGCCGTGCCGGCCAGGGTGACGACGGTCGATCGGGGGCGGTTCACCTGCCGGCTCGAGCTCGAGTCCGGCGACCCGGGCGCCGAGGTGAGCGCGGTGCGGGCGCGCGAGATGCGCCGAGGAGCCGTCGTCGTGGGTGACCTCGTGGGTCTGGTCGGCGACGTCAGCGGCGATGACGGCACGCTGGCACGCCTGGTTCGGGTCGAGCCTCGCAGCACGACGCTGCGCCGCACGGCCGACGACACCGACCCTGTCGAGCGGGTGATCGTCGCGAACGCCGACCAGCTGGGCATCGTGACTGCGGCGACCGATCCCGAGCCCCGACCGCGACTCATCGACCGCTGCCTGGTCGCGGCCTTCGACGGCGGATTGCGACCGCTGCTGGTCGTGACGAAGACCGACCTGACCGAGGCGGACGGCCTGCTCGCAACCTACTCGGCCCTGGACGTGGCCGTGGTGGCAACGCGACGCGACGAGGCGCCGTCCGCGGTGCTCCGCGCACTGCAGGGGCGACGGACGGTGCTGGTCGGTCCCAGCGGAGTCGGCAAGTCGACCCTGGTGAACGCTCTCATCCCGGACGCGGATCGAGCCGTGGGCGGGGTCAACCCGGTGACCGGGCGTGGCCGGCACACCTCCAGCTCGGCCATCGCCTTGCCACTGGTCGGCGGCGGCTGGGCGATCGACACGCCCGGCGTGCGCTCGTTCGGGCTCGCTCACGTCGATCTTGCCCGCGTGCTCGCCGCGTTCCCCGACCTCGACGAGGGCGCCCAGCACTGCCCGCGGGGCTGTGACCACCTCAACGACTCGTGTGCTCTCGACGCCTGGGTGGACCAGGGTCAGGCCAGCCCGGACCGCCTGGGGTCGCTACGCCGTCTGCTGGCGGCCCGGGAGGCAGGTGACGACACGGCCGACGTGTCCTGACCACCCGCGCCTGCGCGCGTGCTCATCTCACACGTCGCCCCAGACCGAGACCGCCCCGGAGTGCCCGGCCAGCACCGTCCAGGCAGTGGCCACCAGTGCTCCCACGGCAGCCACGATGCCCAGCACGCGGGACGGTCGTCCCTGAGACTCAGACCATGCCCAGCCCACGACGAGTGCGGCCGACCCGAGCACGAACCACGGCAGCGCCTCGGACACGTCGGCATGTCGCGCCGCCTCCGCCGAGCCGGGCACCTGGGACAGCAGCGACTCCCCCGACGACCGCGCCACGAAGGCAGCCACCGTGGCCGTCGCGGCCAACGCCGCCAGCGCCACCCGCAGCCGCTCGCCCCAGGCCGCGCTGAGCATGGCGACCACCATCCCGACGGCCACCAGGGGCACCAGCACCACGACGGCATGCACGACGAGCGGGTGCAGCGGCAGCCCGAACAGGTCACTCACGGTTGGGAAGTATGCCGCCGATCGAATCTGTCGGCGCTGGCAAGCGGCTGGCTAGGCTGCCGGTTCGTGCCGCAGACACCGTTCGCCGTCGCCGATCTCGAGGCTGATCTTGCCCTGGCCCACGGGCTGGCCGATGCCGCCGACCTGATCTCGCTCGACCGCTTCTTGGCGCCCGACCTGCAGGTGTCGACGAAGCGGGACAACACGCACGTCACCGATGCCGACCGGCAGGTGGAGAGCACCGTGCGAAGGATGCTCGCCCAGCACCGTCCCAACGACGCGATCCTGGGCGAGGAGGAGGGTGGCAGGCTCGACGCTCGTACCTGGGTCGTCGACCCCATCGACGGCACCGCGAACTACCTGCGCGGCGTGCCGGTCTGGGCGACGCTGATCGGCCTGGTCGTCGGCGAGGACGTGCCGCTCGGCCTCGTCAGCGCTCCCGCCCTGGGCCGACGCTGGTGGGCCATCGCCGGGCACGGCGCCTGGACGAGGTTCGCCGGGGCAGCCCCCCGTCGCTGCCGCGTATCGCCGGTGGCCGCCGTCTGTGACGCGTTCGTCAGCTACGCCTCGCTGCAGGGATGGGAGTCGGTTCCGCAGAGCATCGCCCCGCTGCTCGACGCGTCGTGGCGGACGCGTGGCTACGGCGACTTCTGGTCGTACATGCTGCTGGCCGAGGGTGCGCTCGACGTGGCCACCGAGCCGGATCTCGCGCTGCACGACATGGTGGCGCTGGCACCGATCGTCGTGGAGGCGGGTGGGCGATTCACCGACCTCACGGGCACGGACGGGCCGTTCGGCCCCAACGCTCTGGCCACCAACGGCCTGCTGCACGAGGAGGCGCTGAGGCTGATGGCTGACTAGTCCTCGTTATCGTCGTCGTCGTCGTCCTCGTCCGGGCCGTCGTCGAGTGACGCCTCCCGCTCGGCACCGGTGTCGAAGAACGTGTCGAGGTACTCGTCCGGGTCGAGGTCGCTGTCGCGCAGCAGTGAGAACACCTCGGAGCCGTGGCCCGGCTCGTCGGGCATGACGTAGGCCTGAGCGAACCCGAGGAACTCAGCGCCGATCTCGGCCGCGTACTCCTTGGCCTCAGACTCGGCGAGCAGCACGGCCTCCTCGAATATGTCGGCCTTCCAGACGGTCACCCGCTCTTCGTAGGTGCCCTCCGGGTCGTGGAACACGCACCGCACCCCGAACCAGTCAGCCATGGTGCTCCCCGTCCTGCTCGCTGCACCCGATCGGGTGCGTGCCGACGCTACTCGCCCGAGGGCTGGCGCGGGGCTGCGGGTGAGACCTCGGCGTCGGTGGCTCGGCTGCTGACGGGGGCCTCGTCCACAATGGGCGCTCGCTTCGACTCGCCCCGCTCGTCGACCACGGCGTCCTGCGGCGCCGTGGCAGGCTCCCGCTCGCTGACGACACCCCCCGCGGAGTTGCCCCTGATGACAGACGCGACGGTGTGCACGACAGCCACCAACGGCACGGCGACGATCGCACCGATGATGCCGAACACGAGCCCTCCGGCGGAGATGGCCAGGACGATGGCCAGCGGGTGCAGCCTGACCATTCGTCCCATGACGAGGGGCGCGAACAGGTGGGCCTCGATCTGCTGGACCGCGACGATGCCGGCCAGCACGAGCAGAGCGACGATCGGCCCCTGGGTGACGAAGGCGACGAGCACGGCCAGCGCTCCGGAGACGAACGCACCGACGAGCGGGATGAACGCACCGAAGAAGACCAGCACACCCAGCGGCAGAGCGAGCGGCACCGACAGGACGAGCAGCCAGACGGTGATGAACACCCCGTCGAACGTGGCCACGAGCACCGTGCTGCGCACGTAGGCGATGAGAGTGGCGAACGCCGCCTGGCCGGCACGGTCGGCGTCGCTGCGCAGTGACTGGGGTGCCAGGGACAGACACCACCGCCAGATGTTGCGACCGTCGAACAGGAAGAAGAACAGGGCGAACAGCGCGATCGCCGTGCCCGCGAACACCTCGGCCGCGGCCCCCGCCGTGGACAACGCACCAGTGGCCAGCCAGTTCTCGTTGGACTGCGCGGCCGAGCTCACCTGGTCGACCAGGTTGGTGATCTGGGCCTCGCTCAGCTGCAGCGGCCCGGTGGCCAGCCAGTCCTGGATCTGGTCGATGGCCCGCTGGGCCTCCTCGGCCACCTGTCCGAACTGACCCCCGACCTGGCGTCCGACGACCGTCAGGACGCCGACGACCACCACGACGAACACGGCCAGCACCACACCGGCGGCAGCCCCGCGGCGCCAGCCGGCGGCCCGAAGCCGCCAGACCGTCGGTGCGAGCAGCGCAGCCAGCAGGATCGCCACCACCATCGGGAAGGTCACGACCCGCAGCTGCCAGGCGACCCAGCCCAGCAGCGCCACAGCGGCAGCGATCAGCAGGATGCGCCACGACCAGGCTGCGGCATAGCGGATGCTCACCGGCACGAGCTCGTCGGGCGACTCCGGTGCTGGTGCGTGGCTCGGCGGTCCGGCGGGCCCGGAGCGTCCGCTCAAGGCTGGCCCCGCGTCTGAGAGCCGACGCTGTCCCGCGCGTTCGCGTGCCACTCGCCAGCGGCTCCTGGCCGACCGACGGGCCTGGTCGAGCGCCATTGGATCAGCCTGTCACACACGCGGCCATTGGACCCTTGTCGACACTGACTCCACGGACGACGATGTCGGGAGTCGAGTGGAGGTCGCATGAGCCCGGCTGTCGCCGCGCGCGAGTTGTCCTACGCCTACGGCGACCACGTCGCCGTCGACAGCATCAGCGTCGACGTTGCGCCGGGCGAGATCCTCGGGTTTCTCGGCCCGAACGGCGCGGGGAAGTCAACGACCATCAAGATGCTCACCGGCCAGCTGCGACCCGCCAGCGGCACGATCGAGGTGCTGGGCATGGCGATGCCAGCGCAGCGAACTGCGATCCAGCAGCGCATCGGGGTGTGCTTCGAGGAGAAGAACCTCTACCTGAGCATGTCGGCCGAGGAGAACCTGCGGTTCTTCGCCCAGCTGTTCGGCATGGCGGGATTCGACCCGGCACCTCTGCTCGACCGCGTCGGCCTCGCCGATCGCGCTCGCGACCGCGTCCGTGAGTACTCCAAGGGCATGAGGCAGCGCCTGATGATGGCCCGGACCCTGGTCAACAGTCCTGACGTGCTGTTCCTGGACGAGCCGACCGATGGGCTGGACCCCGTGTCGGCGCGTCGCATCCGCGATCTCGTGCGAGCCGAGGCGGCCCGCGGAGCGGCGGTCCTGCTGACCACGCACGACATGATGGAGGCCGACGAGCTCAGCGACCGGGTCGCCTTCATCAACGAGGGACTGATCCTGGCGGTCGACACGCCTGAGCAGCTCAAGCTCAGCCACGGCAGCCGGTCGCTGCGCGTACGTACGCGTGGGTCCGACGGTGACGTCGGCGAGAAGGTCGTCGCACTCGACGACCCGGACGTCGCCGGCGCCATGAGCGCGGCGCTCAGCACGGGTGACGTCCTGACCGTCCACAGCGAGGAGGCGACGCTCGAGGACATCTTCGTCCACTTCGCGGGCCGAGGGCTGGACGCATGAGTCCCGCTGTCGTCTCGACGATCGTCGGCAAAGACCTCAAGGAGTTCCGTGCCGACCGCTTCTTTCTGCTGATAACCGGGCTTTCCGTGGTCTTCTACCCGCTGATCTTCTGGCTGCTGCCCGCCACGGTGGACGAGACGCTGCGCGTCGGGGTCGTACAGCGCGGTCTCGACCCCGTCGTCACCGCAGTCGCTGAGGGCTCCGACGGCCTGGCCGTTGTCGAGCTGGCTGACCAGACGGCATTGGAGCAGGCCCTCCTGTCAGGGGAGGGCGACCTCGTCGCCGGGCTCGTCTTCCCTGACGACTTCGTCGCCGCAGCCGCATTCGGGGAGAAGACCCAGGTGACCGTCTTGGTCACTGCTGACGTTCCACCCGAGGTCGAGACGGCCCTCTCGGCGCTGGCCGGCGAGCTGGCACTGCTCGCGCTGGGCGAGCCGCCGCCGAGCGATCTGCTGGCTGAGCCGGTCGTGCTCGGCAATGACCTCGTGGGCGACCAGGTCTCCCTGCGAGAGCAGCTTCGTCCCCTGCTGGCGTTCTTCGTCCTGATGACCGAGACCTTCGCGCTCGCCACGCTGGTGGCGGCCGAGATCCAGACGCGCACGGTGACAGCAGTGCTCGTGACGCCGGCGACCAGAACCGACTTCTTGGCCGCGAAGGGGGTCGTCGGCACCGGGGTCGCCTTCACCGAGGCCGCGCTGATCATGGCGCTCATCGGTGGGTTCGCCACCGGGGCACCGATCCTGGTCGTGGCGCTGCTGCTCGGGGCGGGGCTGGTCACCGGCATCGGCATGGTGGCCGGGTCGTTCGGTCGTGACTTCATGACCGTGCTGTTCACCTCGATCCTGATCATGATCCCGCTGATGATCCCGGCCTTCTCGGCGCTGTTCCCCGGCACCGCCAACGCGTGGGTGCAGGTTCTGCCCACGTACGGATTCGTCCAGACAGTCGTCGAGGTGACGACGGCCGGGGCGGGCTGGTCGGACGTGGCACCTGACCTGCTCCTGCTCGCGGGATGGACGATGGCCGCCTTCGCCGCCGGCTGGGTCGTCCTCGGTCGAAGGGTGGCAACGCTGTGAACCTCAGACAAGCCGGGAACGTGCTCGCCAAGGACCTACGGCTGGGCCCGCGCTCACCCGTGTTCCTGTGGGTGCTGGCCTTGCCCATCGTCTTCACCTTCCTCATCACTGCCGTGTTCGGCGACCTGTTTGCGCCACCAGCCCGTCTCGCTGTCGTGGACGAAGGGTCGTCACGGATCACAGCAGCCCTGCAGCAGGTCGACGGCATCGAGGTCACCGTGCTCGACGACTCCGACGCGATGACGGCCGCGGTCGAGGCGCACGACTACGACGCCGGGCTGCTTCTGCCGGCCGGTACGGACGAGGCCCTGGCCTCGGGGCAGCAGACCGAGCTCGAGCTGCTCGTGTCGGGGCAGAGCCTCGCCTCGACGCGACTCGTGATCGGCGTGACCACGCTGGACGAGCTGCGGGCCGTGGCCGGGAGCAGCCCTCCGGTCGAGGTCGTGGTGACCACCGTCGGCGACCAGGGATGGGTGCCGGTGGAGGACCGCCTGCTGCCGTTCATCGTGATGTACGCGGTCGTCATCGCCGGGCTCTTCCTCCCGGCGTCGTCGATGGTCGAGGAGCGGGAGAGGCGGACCCTGGATGCCCTGCTGATCACGCCCGTCCGGATGTCGGAGGTGCTGGTGGGCAAGGGTGCGTTGGGCGTCATCCTGGCCGTCATGATGGGCTGGGTCACCCTGGCACTCAACGGCGCCTTCGGGTCCCAGCCACTGGCCATGACGCTGTTCCTGCTGCTGGGCGGGGTCATGATGGCCGAGCTGGGGCTTGTCGTCGGGAGCTGGGCCAAGGACAGCAACACGCTGTTCACCACAGTCAAGGGCGGCGCGCTGCTCGTCGTGGCGCCGGTGCTCTTCACGTTGTTCCCCGGTCTGCCGCAGTGGATCGCCCAGCTGTTCCCGACCTACTACTTCCTCCAGCCCATCTACGACATGGCCGTGACCGGTACGACCTTCTCCGACCACCTCGTCGACCTCGCGGCGTGCGTCGCCATCTGTCTCGCGCTGATCCCCGCCGTCTCGGCCATGGGACGTCGCCTCGAGCAACAGATGGCCGCAACAGTCTGAGCGCGTGTCCCGCCAGTAGGGTGACGCCTCGCCACCTAGTTCTGGAGTTGTCATGACCACGGGGACCACCTCCACCGACCGCGCCTGGTACGCCGTCGACGTCGGCGATGCCGCCAAGCTGCTGCAGACCGACCCGTCGACCGGATTGTCCAGCTCCGATGCCGCCCGGCGGCTGAAGGAGGACGGACCCAACTCCATCCCGAAGGAGCCGCCGCCGTCCCGTCTGACCATCGCCGCCGCTCAGCTGGCCGACCCGATGAACGTCATGCTGGTCGCCGTCGCGGTCATCAGCATCCTGGTCGGAGAGACGGGGACGGGACTGATGGTCGGCGCGCTCGTCCTGCTCAACGTCGTGCTGGGGACCAACCAGGAGCTCAAGGCCCAGGCAAGCGTGGCCGCCCTCGACCAGCTGCAGGTGCCGTCGGCACGAGTGGTGCGCGACGGGTCGTTGGCGCAGCTGGACGCGCTCGACCTCGTGCCGGGTGACATCGTGATGCTGGAGGCGGGTGACCTCGTCCCGGCGGACGGTCGCATCGTCACCTCGGCGACGCTGGAGGTCGCGGAGGCCGCGCTGACCGGCGAGAGCGCACCCGTGGCCAAGGACGCCGGCACCATGGACGCCGACGACGTGGCCCTCGGCGACCGCGCCAACATGCTGTTCCAGAACACCTCGGTCACCCGCGGGACTGCCACGCTCATGGTGACGTCGACTGGGGCGGGTACCGAGATGGGCAAGATCGCGGGGATGCTGACATCGGTGACCCGCACGAAGTCACCCCTGCAGAAGGAGCTCGACACCGTCACCAAGTGGCTGGGGCTCATCTCGTGGGCCGCTGTCGCTCTCATCGTCGTCGTCGGATGGGTGCGGGGCCTCGAGTTCAGCACGCTCGTCCTGCTGGCCGTCTCGACCGCCATCGCGGCCATCCCGACGGGCCTGCCGACGTTCGTGCAGGCCATGCTCTCCAGCGGCGCTCGCCGTTTGGCGGAGGCCAAGGCAGTGGTCAAGAACCTCACCGACGTGGAGACGCTGGGCTCCACGAGCGCCATCAACAGCGACAAGACCGGCACGCTCACCATGAACGAGATGACCGCGGTGTCGATGTTCACCGGCGGCAGCTGGTACTCCGTGCAGGGCAGCGGCTACGAGAAGACGGGGACGATTCTGCACGCAGCAGGTGAGGACGTACCCGACTTCACCCCCTTGGCGCTCGGCCTGACCCTGTGCAGCGATGCCACCGTCTCCGACTCCGGCACCGTCGTCGGTGACCCGACCGAGGCCGCTCTGGTGGTACTGGCGGCCAAGGTCGGTGTCGACGCCGAGGTGAGCCGACGCGAGGCTCCACGACTGGCTGAGGTTCCCTTCGACTCCGCCTACAAGTTCATGGCCACGTTCCACCACGCGCCCCGGCGGGAGGAGTCCGAGCGGCTGGTCGAGGCCGTGAAGGGTGCCCCTGACGTGGTGCTGGACCGCTGCTCCCAGGCACTGTGGCACGGGCAGGTCATCCCGCTGGCGCAGGTGCGGGACGAGATCGAGGCGGCAAACGCATCGTTGTCCGAGCGTGGTCTGCGGGTGCTGTCCTTCGCAGTGCGACTGATGGCCGAGCACGAGGAGCAGGACATGCTGGCCGACCCGATGTCGTATGTCAGCGACCTGATCTTCGTCTCGCTCGTGGGCATCATCGACCCGCTCCGCCCATCTGCCAAGGCTGCTGTGTCGACGGCACTGCATGCCGGCATCGACATCCGGATGATCACCGGCGACCACGCAATCACTGCTCGCGCCATCGCCGACGACCTGGGGCTGGGCGACGGGATCATCACCGGGTCACAGCTCCAGCAGGCCGACGACGAAGAGCTCCTCGGGCGTCTCCCCCACCTGCACGTCTTCGGTCGCGTGGCGCCCGAGGACAAGCTGCGCCTCGTCGAGCTCATGCAGCGAGACGGGACCGTGGTCGCCATGACCGGCGACGCGGTGAACGACGCCGCAGCGCTGAAGCAGGCCGACATCGGCGTCGCGATGGGGTCGGGCAGCGAGGTGACCAAGCAGGCCGCGAAGATGATCCTCACCGACGACAACTTCTCGACGTTGGTGCGGGCGATCGAGCTCGGCCGCGACATCTACGGCAAGATCAGCGGATACCTTCGCTACCAGCTGCAGGGCCTGTTCGGCGTCCTGCTGCTGATGATCATCGCCACGGTCTTCAACATCAACAGCGGTGCGGCCCTCACCCCCGCGATGCTGCTGTTCATCAACTTCGTCATCGGCGTGTTCCCGGTGCTCGCGATCATCTCCGACGGCGTCGATCCGGAGATCATGAACCGGCCCCCACGTAATCCCAATTCACGCGTCGTCAACCGGGGCACCGTTATCAGGTGGGCCACGATGGGCTTGGTTCTGGCGGTGTCGGCGACGATCCCGCTGGTGCTCGGTCCGGATGAGCCGTCGCTGGACAGTGCGTCGGTGTCGATGACGATGGCCTTCGTGGTGTCAGCCCTGGCCGCGGTGGGGCTGGGTTGGACGGCGAGACGCGACCCCGGACCGTCGTTCGATGGGCCGCCCTTCCCGTACCTGGCCTGGATCGGCGCGGCTGCCGCGCTCGTGGTGCTCTCGGTCGAGCTGCCCATCATGCAGGGGTGGTTGGCCACTACCAGCCTCACCGGCGGTCAGTGGCTGGGTGCCATCGTTCTCGCTCTGGTTGCGCCGGCGGTGGCGGCCATCGAGAAGTTCGTGCGCGACCGGCGTCAGCCGGCGGCACCCCAGGTGTCGTCCAGCGGGGAGGTCGTGCCGGCCGGGACCTCCACGGGACGGTAGGTGTAGAAGAGGGTGCAGCCCTCGTCGCCGACGGCTGCCACCTCGTGCGCGACACCGGGTGGGATGTAGGCGTAGGAGCCGGCGTCGAGGTCACGGTCCACGATGCGCGCTGCGCCCTGGGTGACCAGGAAGTGGTGGTGAGCGCCCTGGTGGACGTGCGAGGGGTTCACCGCACCGGGCTCGAGCCGGAACATCCCCAGCACGACGTCTCCTGAGCGCCACAGCACCTTGTGGCTCACCCCGGGACTGTCCCCCAACGGCTTCCAGGGCAGGTCCTGAACCTCGGCAGCAGCGAGCAGGATCAGGTGACCCAGGTCGTCACGTCCGGACGGTGCGGCTGCAGACACTGGAACCTCCTGCGCATCGATCGTTGACGTCCCCGAGCCTAGCGATGCCGTGTGATCATGCAGGCATGACGGTCCCATCGCTGCAGCCAGGCTCCTACCATCTGCTGTTCTACGACTACGTGGCCGACATCATGGTGCGGCGCGCCCCGTTCCGAGCCGCGCACCTCGACCACGCCCGGACTGCGAAGGAGCGCGGGGACCTGCTCAACGTGGGGGCCGTCGGCTCCCCCCCGACCGGCGCAGTGCTCGTGTTCGCCGACATCGACGTCACGGCGATCGAGGCATACGCCGAGGCCGACCCCTACGTAACGGCGGGGCTGGTCACCGACCGCCGCGTCGAGCCGTGGACAGTGGTCGAGTAGCCCGGTGACCACGAGACTGCACGCCCTCGACGCCGTCTGGCTGGAGCTGGAAAGCGGGCGGCCGGCGCTGGCGCCCGGCCTCGTCAGCGTGCTGGAGGGCCCCGCACCGCCCGTGGCGCAGGTACGGACGCACGTTGCGACTCGTGTGGCCGATGTGCCAGCGCTGCGGTGGGTGCTTGACCCGCATGAGATGACCCGACGCCCGCAGTGGCGGGACGGCGGGGCGCCCGACATGGCCCGGCATGTTCGCGCGGAGCGCATCGGGGCCGATCCGGAGGCGCTGTCCGAGCTCGTCGCCGAGCTGATGGAGCAGCCCCTCGACATGGCCCGACCGCTGTGGAGCATCACGGTCGTTCGCGGGCTCGCTGACGGTCGCTGGGCCCTGGTCTGGCGGCTGCACCACTCGGTGGCCGACGGTATCGCGGCTCGGTCGGTCATGGGCCATCTGCTCGACGTGCAGCCGGACGGGGGCGTCACGCTCACCGATGCCGTCATGGCCGGGTCGATGCCGGCCACCAGCCGCGGCCACGACCGCACGTCGCACCTTCCGGGTCGCCTCGGCCGGGCCGTCGAGGGTGCCGTGACGGCCCTGGCATCCGCGATCAAGCACGCCCCTGAGGCCGCTCACGTCGTGGCCGACGTCACTCCACGTCCGCCCGGCTCACTGACCGGCCCGCTGTCGCAACGGCGACGCTGGGTGCACGCGACCGAAGAACTGGCGTTGGCAAAGACGGCGAAACGCCGCCTCAACGCCAGCCTGAACGACGTCATCCTCGCGGCCGTCGCCAACGGCTACCGCGAGCTGCTGCTCTCCCGTGGCGAGCCCACCCAGGGGCGCAACCTGCGCTGCGTCGTGCCGGTATCGCTTCGTCCCGCGGTCGACGACCACGCCGACAACCGGTTGGCCGCCGCATGGACCGACCTGCCCGTCGGTGAGATGCACCCGAGCGAGCGGGTGGCGCGCATCGCCCGGTCGACGAGGTGGCAGATCCGCGCCGGGACACCACTCGTCGGTGCGGCACTGATCTCGCTGGCCGACCGGTTCGTGCCCGGGCCACTGCAGGAGGTGGTCGTCGGGCACGCCACCTGGGTGCCGGAGTGGTTCGCCGACACCCTGGTGACGAACGTCCCCGGTGCCCAGTTCCCGCTCTACGTGATGGGGCGTCGTATCGAGCACATGCACCCGGTCATCCCGGTCGACGCACACCTGCGGATCACCGTCGGTGTCGTCTCGCACGACGGGACGCTCGGGTTCGGCGTGACGGGGGACGGCGTCCACGCCGGCGATGTCGACGTGCTGCTCGCCGGGATCAGCGATGGCCTGCGCGAGCTCGCCGCCCTCTGAGCCATCCCACGCAACCCGCCCTCGAAGAGGAGTCCCTCTCGCAGCCGCACGGCCGCCGCTGATGGCGAACGTGCCCCTCACCCGGTGAAGGGGTGGTTTGCCAGGCGAATCGGCCTGGCAAACCACCCCAGTGCCTCCTCGACGTGATCACCCCACGCCGGGTTGGCCGTGGCTGGTCAGCCAGTGAAGCAGGGCCCGTCGTAGGCGTATGCCTCGGCGGTCGGTCCGACGTAGGCGGTCTCCAACGTCGTGATGCCGAGCGTCGCGTCGGGATCGACTGCGTTCGCGGTGATGCTGCGGTCCGGGTCTCCACCGAGGGTCGCTGCCGGAAGCGCACCCTCGAAGTCCACAGCCAGGCCGTCCGTCACCGATCGCAGACCCTCACGCGTGAGGTCACCGTTCTCGGCGGCTGCCTCGAGTGCAGCCTTCAGCGGGTACTGCCAGATCCAGCCGAAGGTGTACGCGTCGTTCGAGGGCACCTCGTCGCCCTTGGCCTCGAGCATCGCGGCGTGAGCCGGGGTGTCGCTGCCGTAGGTCTCGTGAGTGGCGATGTTGAAGTACAGGGCCTCGAGCGCCGGCGCGGCCTCGGTTCCGAGGAGCGCCGGGTTCCAGGTCGGCGCCGCGCCGAGGAACTTGCCCGTGAAGCCTCCCGCTGCCGCCTTGCCCACGATCTCAGCGGTCTCGCCGGGACCCACCGCCAGGCCGACGACGTCGGCGTCGGACGACAGGATCTGCTGCACGGCGGCGTCCTGGTTGCCCACCGAGGCGTTCGGGCCCGTCTCGACGAACCCGCCGAACTCCACCTCGTTCGCCTCGGCCCACGCCTCGTAGCCGCCGGCGTAGTCGCCGCCGAAGTCTCCGGGGAAGCCGACGACGAGGATCTTGGACGGCTCGGCCTCGCTCTCGGCGTACCAGTCCAGCCCGGAGATGCCCTGCATGCAGTAGGACGCGCCGGACTCCAGCAGCAGGTCGCTGTCGGCCTCGGCGAAGTTCCAGCCCGACCACCATGTGGCCGGCGCGCCAATGACGTTGTCGGCATCCATGTCGCTGAGGATGCCCTGGGTCTGGGTGGTGCCCAACGTCTGCGCGAGCGCCAGGATCTCCGGCTCGATCTCCCGGTAGGCCTGGCTGTGCTCCTGCGGGTTGTACTTGGCGTCCTTGGTGTACTCGGAGATGTTGACGTCGTAGCCGCCGACGCCGCCGGCGTCGTTCACGCGGTTCCAGAAGTCGGTCTGGCCGTTGACCAGCTCGGTCCCGAAGGGCGCGAACGGTCCCTCGGTCAGGTCGGAAATGACACCGAGGTAGATGCAGCCGTTGTCGGCGTTCGCCGAGTCCGGGCAGGGCTCCTCGGTGACGCCCACGCCAGTGGCGATGGCAACCTCGCCGCCGTCACCAGGCTCCCCGGTGCTGCTTGCCGCGCCATCGTCATCGTCACCGCCACAGGCTGTGAGCACGAGTGCGCCCGTACCCAGCACTGCGATCGAGCGGACCAGTCCTGTCTTCATCACTGCTTCGTCCTCCTGTCAGTACCAGTTGTTACTGCGGCCATCAATCCTTACGGTTACGAGACAGGTTCGGCAAGATAGCGGTCGTACGAATCCGGTAACAGTTCGATGCCAGAGGGTGGTCATGCTCGCCGTCGAGAACCTCGAGGTGGTCTACGAGGACGTCGTCCTCGTGCTCAAGGGCGTGAGCCTGCAGGTGCCGGAGGGACAGATAGTCGCCCTGCTCGGAGCCAACGGCGCCGGCAAGACGACGGTGCTGCGAGCGATCACGGGCCTTCTCGACGTCCACCGCGGCCGCATCAGCAAGGGGTCGGTCACCCTGGACGGTGAGGCGATCTCCGACCTCGACGCCCCGGCCACCGTGGCCGCCGGCGTGGGGCAGGTGATGGAGGGACGCCGGGTCTTCTCCGAGTTCACCGTCGAGGAGAATCTGCGCGTCGGCGGACACACCGTGAGCCGGGCCGAGGTGGCACTGGGCATGGACCGCGTCTACTCACTGTTCCCGATCCTCGCCGACCGCAAGAAGCAGGTCGCCGGGTACCTGTCCGGTGGAGAGCAGCAGATGCTCGCCATCGGTCGGGCGCTGATGGCCCAGCCCAAGTACCTGCTGCTCGACGAACCGTCGCTCGGACTGGCTCCGCTCGTCGTCCAGCAGATCCGTGATCTGGTTGTCGAGATCAACGCACAGGGGACCTCGGTGCTCCTCGTGGAGCAGAACGCGTCCATGGCCCTGTCGATCGCCAACCACGGGTACGTCATGGAGACGGGGCGCATCGTGATGGACAAGCCCGCCGCCGAGCTGCGCGAAGACGAGGACATCCGCGAGTTCTACCTTGGGCTGCGCGGAGACGACAGCTCCTCGTTCCGAGATGTCAAGCACTATCGCCGACGCAAGAGGTGGCTGAGCTGATGACCACGGCCCCATCCCTGAGAACCGTCCTCGCTGGGTCCGACCCGCACGACGCGGACCGTCCGGTGCTCGAGGCCAGCGGACTGTCCCTGCGCTTCGGCGGGACTCATGCGCTGACCGACATCTCCTTCCACGTCAACCCCAACGAGCTGTTCGCCGTCATCGGGCCGAACGGGGCGGGCAAGACGTCGATCTTCAACTGCATCTCCGGGGTGTACAGCCCGCAGGAGGGCTCGATCATGATGGGCAACCGCAACCTGGTCGGCATGCCACCGGACGAGATCTCGCGCCTGGGTGTGGCCCGGATGTTCCAGAACATCGAGCTGTTCGACAACCTCAGCGTGGCCGACAACCTCTCGCTGGGCCGGCACAACCACCTGTCCTACTCGGTCGGCTCGGCGCTGCTGTTCCGCGGTCGGGCGAAGAAGGCCGAGATAGCCAACCGAGCCGTGGTCGAGGAGCTCATCGACTTTCTTGAGATCGAGGCCTACCGGGCCTTCCCCGTCGGCATGCTGCCTTACGGCGTGAAGAAGAGGGTGGAGCTGGGACGGGCCCTGGCGATGGAACCGACGGTTCTGCTTCTCGACGAGCCAGTCGCCGGCATGAACGTCGAGGAGACCGAGGACATGGCCCGGTTCATCCTCGACATCCGGGCCGAGCTGGGCATCTCCATGATCCTGGTGGAGCACGACATGGGCCTCGTCATGGACCTCGCCGACCGCGTGCTGGTGGTCGACTTCGGTGAACGCATCTCGCTGGGCACGCCGGCTCAGGTGCAGGCCGATCCCGCTGTCATCAAGGCCTACCTGGGCGAGGAGAGCGCATGACGCAGACGCCGACGGACACCGCGGGAAGCCGGGCCCGGACGAAGACCCTCGTCGGGCTCGTCGACGACCGGGCGAGAAGCCACCCGGACCTGGTGGCGATGCGGGTGAAGCGACTGGGCATCTGGCAAGACATCACCTGGAGCGAGTACGCGGAGAACGTCTCGCTGGTCGGCCATGCACTGCTGGCACTCGGTATCGAGCCCGGGGACCGAGTGGCCGTGCACTCCGAGAACCGACCCGAGTGGCTGTTCGCCGACCTCGGCACCATCGCGGTGCGCGGCGTCACGGTGGGGCTCTACCCGACCAACCCGCCCCCCGAGGTGGCCTACCTGCTGCGCGACTCCGGCTCGCGCATTCTCATCGCCGAAGACCAGGAGCAGGTCGACAAGGCCCTCGAGGTAGAGGACGACTGCCCCGACCTTGAGCACATCGTCTACCTCGAGCCCCGCGGAGTGGCGACGATGGACCACCCGAAGCTCATGAGCTGGACCGATTTCGTCGAGCGAGGCCTTGCTCACCGCGAGAACAACCCGACGGCGCTGGAGGCCCTCGCCGATGCCGCAGCGCCCGACGACGTGGTCACCCTGGTGTACACCTCGGGCACGACAGGCCCGCCGAAGGGCGCGATGCTCAGCAACGCCAACGTCGACTTCGCCATCGGGGTGATCGCCGACGGGGGCGGTATCTACCAGCCTCCACCCACGGTCAACGACGTGATCCTGTCTTACCTCCCGCTGTGCCACGTGGCCGAACGGGCCGTCACGACGTGGACGAACGCTGCAGCGGGCGTTCAGGTGCACTTCGCCGAGTCGATCGAGACGGTGACCTCGAACCTACGGGAAGTCCAGCCCACCCTGTTCTTCGCCGTCCCACGCATCTGGGAGAAGCTCAAGGCCGGAATCGAGATCAAGATGATGTCGGCCTCGAGGCTGAAGAAGGCCAACTACGCCCTGTGGATGAAGGTGGGCACCTCGATGGCCCACCGCCTCGTGGCCAACGGCGGCGCACACACCCTCACCACGCGACTGATGTACGCCCTGGGGTACGTGTTCCTGTTCCGTGCGCTGCGCGACCGGGTCGGGCTGCGCAAGGTACGTGCTGCCTCATCGGCGGCCGCGCCGATCGCGCCCGAAGTTCTGTTCTTCTTCTTCAGCATCGGAGTAGTCATCAACGAGCTGTACGGGATGACGGAGAACTCAGCCGTTGCCACGACGAACCGTGCCGGGCGGATCAAGCTCGGCACAGTCGGCGAGCCGCAGCCCGACACCGAGGTTCGCATCGACGAGTCGTCCGGGGAGATCCTGACGCGCCACCCGGGGGTCTTCGTCGGCTACTGGAACAAGCCGGATGCCACCGCCGAGACGATCGACGCCGAAGGCTGGCTGCACACCGGCGACGTCGGAGAGTGGGTGGACGGCACCCACGTCAAGATCGTCGACCGGATCAAGGACATCATCATCACCGCGGGTGGCAAGAACATCAGCCCGTCGGAGATCGAGAACTCGCTCAAGGCCTCCCCGTTCATCCGCGAGGCGATCGTGATCGGTGACAAGCGGCCCTACCTGACCGCCCTCATCGGGATCGAGGAAGACACCGTTGGCAGCTGGGCGCAGGCGCAGCGGGTGCCGTACACGACCTACCGCGATCTGTCGGAGAAGGAAGAGGTCATCCGACTCGTGCAGGGCATCGTCCGAGACGTCAACGATCGGTTCGCGCGGGTGGAGAACATCCGCAAGTTCCGCATGGTGCCCAAGGCCCTCGACCACGAGGACGGTGAGCTCACCGCGACCCAGAAGGTCAAGCGCTCCTCGCTCATGTCGCTGTTCGACACGCTCGTCGACGACATGTACAGCAATACCGACGCCCTCGCCGGCGGCGACCAGAGCTCGATCATCGTTCCCCAGCGCGAGACCGCAGCCGCCTGATGGAGACCTTCGTCGCGGCCGTCATCGCCGGGCTGGGCGCCGGCGCCGTCTACTCGCTGCTTGCGGTGGGCTTCGTGATCATCTACCGGGCCACCGAGGTGATCAACTTCGCCCAACCCGCGCTGATGATCCTCGGTGCCTACGCCGCGAGCGCCCTCGTCAACGAGGCGGGCCTGCCGTTCTGGTTGTCCGTCCTCGTTGCGATGGTGACCCTCGCCGGGGTCGGCATGCTCACCGAGCGCATTGCCCTGCGTCCGATGATCGGGCGCCCGTCGTTCTCCGCGGCCACCGTGACCGTGGGCGTCTTCATCGTCCTGCTCATCGTGGCGTTCCGGCTGATCGGGCCGGACATCATCACCGCCGGGGATCCCTGGGGCCTGAGCACCACCGAGGTGCTCGGGGCCACCGTCTTCACCCTCGATCTGGCCAAGATCGTGATCTCGCTGACCGCTGTGGCGGCTGTCGGCCTGTTCCTCGCCCGTTCCCGGGTCGGTCTGGCCATGCGCGCCACCGCGCTGGACCAGGAGACCGCACTCGCGCAGGGGGTCAAGGTCGGTCGGATGTTCGGCCTGTCGTGGGGCATCTCGGCCGGGCTGGCCGCCCTCGCCGGAGTCCTGGTCAGCAGCGGCGGCAGCGGCGTGGACGCCACCATCGCCCTGGTCGCGCTGAAGGCCCTGCCGGTGATCATCCTGGGTGGCCTGGACTCCATCAAGGGCTCGGTCATCGCCGGTCTGCTGATCGGACTGGCCGAGGGCCTGACCAAGGTCTACCAGCCGGAGTACGCGCCCTGGCTCGGGGCGAACTTCGATCTCGCCCTGCCCTACCTGATCATGATCGTGGTGCTCATGGTGCGTCCGTACGGCATGTTCGGCACGAAGGAAGTGGTGCGGGTATGAGCGACGTGCGCACCTCCGAGCGCACGATGCGCGGTCGCCCGCTGCTGTTCACGCGCTACTCCGACGAGCTGAAGATCTTCACGACCGCCACCAAGCGCAACTGGACGATCGTCCTCGTCGCTGTCACCGTCGCCCTTCCGTTCGCCCTCGAGCGCGACATGGTGAGCCTGCTCAGCACCGTCTTCGTCTTCGCCATCGGCGGGATCGGCTTGAACATCCTGACCGGGTACGCCGGACAGGTATCGCTGGGGCACGCGTTCTTCCTCGGGCTGGGCGCATACACCGCAGCCGTGCTCGGCGGCGAGCAGTCCGGGGGCGTCGTCGGGCTTGGCCTGGACATGGCGATCTGGCTGCCGATGGCCGGCATCGTCCCCGCTCTCGTGGGACTGGCCGTGGCCCCGTTGGCGGCCCGGGTGCGGGGCCTGTACCTGGCGATCCTCACGCTCGGACTCGTGTTCATCGGCGAGCACATCTTCAAGGAGGCCGACTGGATCACCGGCGGCGCCGGAGTCGGCCGGGCCCCGGCCGAGGCGGTGCTGTTCGGCTTCGACCTGTTCGCACCGCACGAGATCCTCGGCTATCGGTTCGACCGCTTCACGGTCTTCTACTACGCCTGCTTCGTGATCTTCGTTGTCATGGCCTTCGCCGCGCGCAACCTCACCCGCTCCCGATTCGGTCGATCCTTCGCCGCCGTTCGCGACCGCGACGTCGCCGCCGAGGTGATGGGGGTCAACCTGCTGCGCACCAAGACCTTGGCCTTCGTCGTCTCGTCGTTCTACGCCGGCATCGCCGGTGCTCTGCTGTCCATCATCTACGGACGCATCACCCCGGAGAACTGGAACCTGTTCCTGTCCATCGACTTCTTGGCCGTGGTCTTCATCGGCGGACTGGCGACGATCAGCGGGTCGATCCTGGGTGCTGCCTTCGTCGTGATGCTCCCCAAGCTCGTGCAAGAGCTCTCCGACTACGTCCCCCTTGCCTCCGACGTCGGTCAGGGCGGGCTGTTCACCATCTTCCAGCTGCAGTCGATCCTGTTCGGCGTGCTGATCGTGGTCTTCCTCGTGCTCGAGCCACGTGGCCTGTACGGGTTGTGGGTCAGAGTGCGCAACTACTTCAAGGCGTGGCCGTTCTCGTACTGACTTCCGGTCGGGACCAAAGTCCCGACCGCGTAGCCGTAGCGCCCTGCCCATCGTGGCCAAGGACCGGGGCAGACTGGGAGCAGCGGGCTCGCCGACCCGAGCAGCACCGCGCGGTGACTCGGTGGCCTGCGGGAGCGCAGCATGCCGTCGTCACGCGGGTTCCTGGACCGGTTCCGGGCGAGTGGCACGCCAGGTGCCGCCGCCGGGGCCGGGGTGCCCGCCGACCGGGTCACCGAGCGCGACGTCGAGCTGGCGGCGCTGCTGGAGCAGTTGAGCGCCACCGAGCAGGCCGCTGACGAGATCCGTTCGGACGCCCGAGCGCGCGCCCGGTCCCGTCGGGAGGCCGGAGCGGCGGAGAGCCGCCGACTGCTGGCCGCGGCCCGTCGTGACGCGGAGTCGGACCGACGTGACGCCGCAGCCCGAGTCGCTGCGCTGTCGGAGAAGGAGACCGCGCAGACCCTGGCTGCCGCCTCCGCCGAAGCCGACCGCATCCGGGAGCACGCCGCCGACGCGCTACCCAGCTACGCCGAGCGGGTGGTGGGCCTGGTGCTCGACCGGCTCGAGATCGACCTTGACGGACACACCGCCGGTGCGGACCGCGTGACGTCGTGAGCCGGGACTGGGTCGCTGCCAGCGTTCGCGCACGCGCGTTGGCCCGCCGACGACTCGGACCGGCGGGCGCTCGACGACTGGCCGCCGCGGCCGGCGCCGACGAGGCCATCAGCCTGCTCGCCGACACGTCCTACGGCCATGACGTCCGCGTCGGTGACAGCATGGCAACGGCCCAGCACGGAATCGGGGCCGCTCTGCTGTGGAACCTTCGCGTGCTCGGGGGCTGGGTGCCCCGACAGGGCGTCCCTGCGCTTCGCGCGCTCGCCGCCGCATTCGAGGTCGCCAACATCGACGAGCACCTGCGGGCGCTGCACGCCGAGCCCGCAGGCCCGACGTATCGCCTCGGCTCCTTCGCGACCGCGTGGCCACGTGTCGTCGCGACGACCAACGTGCACGACCTGCGGACGGTGCTTGCGACATCGGCATGGGGCGACCCCGGCGGTGACGGAACACGCACGATCAGCCTGTACCTGCGCGCGACCTGGATGGCTCGCGTCGCGGCCACGTTGCCGATGACCAGGTCGTGGATGCAGTCCGCGGCTGCGCTCCTGGTCACCCGCGAGCGGATGCTGGGATCGCGAGCCATCCCGGAGTCGGTGCTGGACGCGGTCGAGCCGCTTCTGGGTCCCGGATGGTGCGACGCGCCGCGATCATCGGCGGGGATACCCGAGCTGCCCCTCGACGTCGGCTGGGTGCTCGCCGGTGTGAGCAGCCCGGACGAGCTGTGGCGGGCTGAGGCGTCCTGGTGGCGGCACGTCGAACGCGAGGCGTTCACCCTGCTTCGCGGCTCGTCGTTCGACGACGTCCCCGCCGTGGCAGCCATGGCCGTGCTCGCCGCGGACGCTTGGCGGGTGCGTGCGGCACTGGAGACAGCAGCAGGCCACCGCGACGACCTGGAGCTGTTCGATGCCGTGGCGTGAGACGGTCGAACCGGTGCGCATGGAGCGGGTGGCCCTGCTCGCCCCCACCGCGACGTGGCGCCACGTGCTGGTAGCCGTCGCGGACGCCGGAGCCATGGAGATCGACCGGGTGTCCGACGCTGCCGAGACCGCGCCCAACGAGGCGGAGCGGCGGCTGCAGGGGCTGAACGTCGACGGCGACCCCGAGCCGAGACTGCTGCGCGAGGTACCCGACCTCGACGAGATCATGGCCACGCTGCCGCCGGAGGATGCAGCGGCGCTGCTGGCCGGTGAGTCAGCGCTCGGTGACGTCAGCGGCGATGCCGTCCGGCGCGGCTCGGTCGCCGCACTCACCGGCTGGGTGCCGGCCCGGCTGCGTCGCGAGCTCGCCGAGCGGATCGCGACGGACGGTGGAGCGCTGGTTCCGCTTCCCGTGCCGCGCGGAACCGACCCACCGACCCAGCTCGTCACCCGCGGCCGACTCGGTCAGTCGTTCGAACCGCTCGTGCGCACCTACGCGACCGTTCCCTACGCCGACCTCGACCCCACGATCGTGGCCGGGCTGGCCTACGTGTTCATGTTCGGGATGATGTTCGCCGACGCCGGTCACGGGCTGCTGCTTCTCGTCCTCGGCCTGCTGCTGCGCGCGGGGCGCCTGCCCGGGGTCGAGCGGTTCCGCAAGGTGTGGCCGTTCGTCGTGGGCGCGGGCATCACATCCACCATCTTCGGTGTGCTGTTCGGCGAGTTCTTCGGTCCGACCGGGGTGCTCGAGCCACTCTGGCTCGACCCGCTGGAGGAGCCGATCACCCTTCTCGGCGCCGCCATCGGGGTAGGGGCGGTGCTGCTCGCCGGCTCGTACCTGTTGGGTACGGCGAACCGCTGGCGGGAGAACGGCTGGCGCACCGCGCTCGTCGCCCAGAGCGGACTTGCCGGCATCGCCCTGTTCCTGGGCCTGGGCTTCGTCGCCTGGGGCGTGGCCGTCGACGCCACCGTGCTCGTCGTTGCTGGAGCCGTCGTCGCCGTCGTCGGGGTCGTGCTCACCTACATCGGGCTGCTCGCAGCCTCGGGAGGAGGCGGAGCCGGGGCTGCCCAGGCGACCGTGGAGGTCTTCGACGCGGTGATCCGCCTCGGCACCAGCCTGGTGTCCTTCGCCCGCCTGGCGGCGTTCGGCCTTGCCCACGCCGCCCTCACCGCCCTGGTGTGGGAGGGGGCGACGGCGTTGGCCGGGTCCGGACCCCTCGGCTGGTTGGCAGGGGCCGCCCTCTTCCTCGTGGGGAACGCCGTCATCTTCGGCTTCGAGGCCCTGGTCGCCGGCATCCAGGCACTGCGGCTGGAGTACTACGAGCTCTTCTCGCGGGTGTTCGAGTCCGAGGGCCGCCCGTTCGTGCCCTGGCACGTCCCGCTGCTGTCCACCGACAATCGATCGGAGGTGTCTGAGTGACTGCGTGGCTGATCGCCCTGCCCGCGCTCGTCGTCGGCACGGTGGTGGTGCGTGCCGTGGTTCGGCGCCGCGGCCAGAGCGCGGTTCGGCTGATGCTGGGGTTCAACGCCGCCCTCGTCGTCGTCGCGCTCTCGGTCTTCGGTG
>Ga0316197_10000573_pt1 | contig 25471 bp, 24 predicted proteins | sample OudBiesiAoxic_MG_FD_204939 | JGI IMG/M metagenome (GOLD analysis project Ga0316197, IMG submission 204939) | Coastal sediment microbial communities from Oude Bieten Haven, Netherlands - site A oxic | ecosystem: Environmental > Aquatic > Marine > Coastal > Sediment | place: Netherlands... | reverse complement strand
GCTCTCCATCCTGTTCCACAATAAAATGCCAAATGATTTTCAGAATTTATTTTCAAGTCTTTCCACATTTTTTGAATCTCAGTATATGGTCTCATATGAAATTGATCCATTCCTCTATAATCTTCTAAATGCCAAGGATCAGATCCTGCCATTCCCCATTTAGCTCCTTCGATTCTTCCTCTTGGTTTAATATAGTCATATCCACTAACTTTTCCTAAATATTCTTTCCAACTTCTGATACTGATAAGGTCTCCATCTTCAGCCTTTAATAATTCTACAGCTTCTGGTAGGTCTACTATAAGTTCTGGATTTTGAGGAACAGTTGCTCCAAATTCTTTTACTGGTTCTGGAGTTTTCATCTCAGTTTCTATAGGATATCCAGCGTCTTTCCAAGCTTTTAGTCCACCATTTATAATTCTTATATCATCTACACCTGCATATTTTGCTATGACTCCAAATCTTGCAGCAGCCATAGGATCCCCATAAATAAGGACAAGGGTATCTGTAGTTATCCCAGATTTTTCCATCTCAGCTTTAACTCTCTCATCGCTAACTCTATTCCATAAAGGCCCTTCTTCTATCCAACCTGTATGCATCCAATAAGTTCCAGGAATATGCTCTTTCATATGAGGTTTACCTTTTTCACTCCATCCTACATTGAATACTTTTACAGGTCTTCCATCATAGTGAGCCACTTTTTCCCCCTCTAAAAGATCTTTAACCCAGCTCACAGGTACGATAGTTTCATATCTTTTTAATTTTTCAAAAGATAATGATTCTTCTGCCCATTTTTCTACTCCTCCATCAAAAATAGATACTGTATATCCTTTTTCTATAAGAACATCTTTCATAGTTTCTGAATTTTCTCCATAAATAATTATCTCATTTTCCGCTACAATCCCTTTTCTTTCAAGAGCTTTTTCTACATCGCCATCTTTGATAGCACTTGTAGGATAGTTTACTGCTCCAGGAATATGCCCATGAATTCCATTTCCATCTAGATCCCAACCATTATATTCATCATAACTTCTAGTATCCATGATAACTATATTTTTATCTTTTTCTGCTTTTTGAACACCATTTACACCAATAGAACCTACCTTAATAACTTGTTCCTTTTGTTCCACTACTCCACTACCACACCCTATTAAACCAATCGTCAGTGCCAGTATAACTAATAACTTTTTCATCTTTTCACCCCAATTTATATTTATATTTTATTACTAATTCTTTAGTCCCTTTATTCTTATCCTAATTAAGTATATCTTAATTATTTTATCATTTTATTCTATTTTATAGAAGGTATAATTTATACTATTAAATATAGACTATTATAACCTTCTTAAATTATCTAAAATTTAGTTTTTAAAGCATTTCTATAAATGCCTCTATCCTTGTTTTTACCTGTCCTGTATCCCCTGTTGAATAATCTGTTTCAAGGGACATATACGGAATATTTCTTTCCTTAGTTACCACTCTTTTTATCTTGTGAGTTTCCACATTATAAGTATGGCAAGCTTGAAGAATCACTTCTACTACTCCATCTACTTGATATTCTTCAATAAGTCTTTTTAAAAGATCCTCTCTATCTGTATTTGGAGACATTACTGAACAAGGAATAGATATATATTTTTCTGCCAGTGCTTGAATAGGATCTATCGTTTCATCCACAAGTCTATCCAAATTCTTAGCTCCTCCACAATTTTCATATGAAACAACTATAGCTCCTGAATCTTCAATAGGTTTTATTATTTTTTCTGCTACCCCCCCTATAGGACATCCTGTAATTAAAATTCTCGGTGACTTTACAGAAACTTTAGAACTCTTAGTTCTATCAATCTCCTTTAGGTTTTCTATTATCTCTCTTATTTTTTCATTTTGTAATTTTTTATCAAAAGTATAGCTTACACCATTTAAAACATTATGCATCTCATATCCTGAAAGTGGAGGAGGAGTTAGTTTCCCCAGACTATAAAATTCTTTTAAGAGCTTTCTTTCCTCATTAACTTGTGATATAGCTTCAGATATTTTTTCCTTTGATATAGTTCTATCAAATTTTTTCTCTAACTTATCTTTAAATCTTGATATCTCTTTCTTCCATAGATCTAATCCTCTTTCTTTATCTTGGGTTTGTGGAAGTTGCATTACATAGGTATCTTTTAACTCTCCTAAAAGTTCATACATTTTCTTCTTTCCATCACAAGTTGTTTCTCCTACAATCATATCCGAAAAATACATATACGGGCATTTATCTGTAAGAGCATAACCGTAACTTGCCTTTATCAAAGGGCATAAGTTTTTAGGTAGATGTTTTTCTGCTACTGATATAGTCTCTTCACTGACAGAACAAAGTGATACAGGGACAGCTCCTACTGCATAGATTAATTCCTTTGGTGTATAGGTACAAAAGGTTCCTACTATATTTTTCCCGCTGTCTTTTAATTCTTTTATAGTTAAAAAGCCTTCTCGTCTAGCTTCTTCAAAATCTTGGAAATTTTCTGGTAATTTATTAGTGCTTTTCATCTCGACTCCCCTTTTTTAATTTTTTAATTACGCTGTCATAGTCTCTTCATAAAAATTTCAAAATCATCATAAAAATCAACTTCTATATTTATTTTCATCAATGATTCTTTCAATATCTCCATAAAAACTCCAGCTTCATTAACTTCTCTCAAACTTTTTAATTTTTCTCCTATATCTCCACTACCTAGACTCCCATTCCAGTCACCACGACAGGTTGTAGTTATTCCACAACTAGGACTCCCTTTTATCCCTATTACTCCTAAAACCTCATATCCATTGCTTTTATACTCTATAAGGTTATCTAATATATTTTCAATCAATAATTTCGACTGTTTTCTAAAATGAGGAGTTTCAAATTGATCCTTAACATGTCCCCATCTTTTTAAACCATATAGAGAAATTTCTGGACAAGGCAGTTGTATTATCCCTATATTTTCCTCAATCAGCTTCATCAAAAGATTTTTAAAATCCTCTGTTTTTCTCCCATATGGTTTCACTACTGAATTTTGATTCAATATACAATGACTTACTAATACAATTTTTTTTCCTCTATTCATGATCTCACCTATGCCTTAAGTGGCTTTAGTATCTTTGCTGGCATAGATTTAATTAACGTTACCACCAATATTCCACTCATAGTTTTATCTATTAAATTAGCAAAAATTCTTGGAACAAATGCAGATACAAATATACTTTGACCAGATTTTGCCATCCAAGCAACAATGATATCTAATGGATCTCCTACAAATCCTCCACTTAAAAATACGGCAATTGGAGTTCCAATCAATGGACAAATAATTGCCAATAGAATTCCTGAAATAATTGCAGTTTTAATATTGAATCCAAACTTTTTAGCTATTATTCCCACAGTTAATCCAATGGCTACATTTACCAATGCAAATGGCATTCCTTTAGGGTTCATAATCAAGGCTTTTAATATGCTTGATAATCCTCCTGTTGCCATTCCGTAGAAAGGACCTAAAACTGCTGCGGACAATATAGTCCCCACTGTATCTAAAAATAATAAAGGTATTCTTACTGTATGAGCTATCATCCCACCTATGATATTAATTACAATACACATTGAACAAAATGTTATTTTTAACATCTTTGCATCTCTCATTTTCTTCCTCCTACAATTAAAACTAAATATACTACTAGCAATAAAAACATTATATAATCTACCTTTTCAAAATTCCATTCTACTTGCCTTTCTTTTTTTCTATACCCCTTTACTTCCATTGCAATAGCTAAATTATATGCATGTTCTAATGACAATAAAAACATCGGTAAGAAATATCCCAAAACATGTTTTACTTTTTCTTTTAAATTCATGTCTTCGATATAGATTCCTCGACATATTTTAGCTTTTTTTATTCTTTTATATTCCCTTATAAACATTGGTAAAAATCTCAAACTTACAGTAAACATAAGAGAAATTTCATACGCAGGAATTATTTTCTTAAAAGGTATCATTGATTCTATAGCTTTAGCCATCTCTGTTACTTTGGTCGTCATGACAAAGCAACTAATAGAAACAGTTGAAAATATAAGCACAGAAGATATCCTTACAATTTCAAAATTTGTTTTTTCTAAAACAAATTTATACATAATAGCAATAGATATTAAAGCTGGAAATGTTGTTTTCATAAAATAAAATATTTTTTTCATCCCTAATTTTGAAAATAATAATAAAAATACTAAAATTATAAAACTTATAAATACCGTAAGAAAATTATTCATCAGCATTAAAGACAGAACATATCCAAATGTATAAATAATCTTTGTTTTTATATCTATCCTATGAACAATAGATTCTTTTTCACTGTATAATTTATTTAACATAATCTCTCCAATAAAAAATCTTCGATCTCTTCTTTTTCCAAATTAAACCCTTTTTTTGATAATGCATCTAATAATCTTCTTTCAAATGGAATATCTAACCTACAATTTTTTAATATTTTCCTCTCTTTGAAGACGTCAGTTCCATCATACATTACCTCTCCACCTTTCACTACCACATATTTTGTAGCATAATCCATAACTTCTTCCATTATGTGAGTTGTTTGAATTATTGTCATTCCATTTTTATTTAATGTCCCTAAAAATTTCATTAATTCTGCACTACTCTTACCATCTAAACCTATTGTCGGTTCATCAAGTAATAATATCTTTGGATTTTTTAAAAGAGCTATTGTTATAGCTAATTTTCTTTTTTCTCCTCCACTTAACTCAAAAGGAGATTTTTCCTTGATTTCTTCATATTCTAATGAAAGTAATTTCAAGATTTCAATCCCTTTTTCTAAATCGCCACTAACTTTAAGTTCTTTTTCTACTGTTGTTTTAAAAAAATGAGCTTCACACCTTTGAAATACATATGAAATTTCTTTTTGAATAACTCTTTTATTTTTTTTACCAAATAATTTCTTTTTAAAAATTTTAATCTCATTTTGTAGTTGATTTTCCCCTATCAACCCCATTAATATTTCTAATATAGTGGTCTTCCCACTTCCAGTTTCTCCTATAAGAAAACAATACTCTCCTTCATCTACATGAAAAGACATATTTTTTAATATTTTTTTTTCATTTTCACCTTCATAAGAAAGATTTTTTATAGATATTGACATATTTTATCCACCACACATTGATTATTTTCCAATTTATATTTTTCTTCATCTTTATTCAATTTCATCAATAATTTCAAATGAAATGGGATTACTAAATTATATTTTAAAAGGTTCCCTTCTAAAAATTTACGAGGAGTTTCTTCTATAACTTTTTTTCCTTGATCTAGTAACAGACATTTCGAAGCACACATAACCTCTTCTACATAATGAGTTATATAAACAATAGTTACTCCACTTTTATTCAATTTTTTTAGTAACATTAATAACTCTTTTCTACTTCTTGGATCTAGCATTGCACTTACTTCATCTAAAACTAAAACTTTAGGTTTTAATAGTAGAGCCGAAGCCAATGCAAGTTTTTGTTTCTGTCCACCTGAGAGATTATTAATAGATTCATTTTTTTTATGCATCAAACCTACTGAGATCAACGCTTTATTTATTTTTAAATCTATATTTTTCCCATCATAGTTTTCCAATATAAAGGTCATTTCCTCTAATACTGTAGATCCTACAAATTGATCTTCTGGATTTTGAAATATAACCCCTAATTTTTTCCTTATTTCCCATATATCGTCTGTGCCAGTATCCAAGTCATCTATCATGACTTTACCAGTAGTAGGAAGATCTATTCCTGATATTAATTTTGCTAAAGTAGACTTCCCACTACCGTTTTTCCCAAGCACCATAAAGAATTCACCTTTTTTTATAGAAAAATCAAAATTCTTAAATATTATTTTGTCCTCATAACCATAGGTTATATCTGATATCTTTATCATTCTCTACTCCATTTCCCATACCCACGGTTTTTTTCTCATCAAACCATCTGCAAAAGGTATATGAGTCGAAACTATTACAGATAATAACAATAATTGTTGATACCATAATAGTGGCATAACTTCTAATGGAGTTACTTTTCCACCTGCAAATCCTACTAAAATTAGCATCTGTGCTCCATATGGTATAAACCCTTGAGCTATACATGAAAAAATATCTAAGATAGCTGAACTTTTTCTAGGATCCACATCATATTTTCTACATAGTTTTTTAGCTATAGGTCCATTTATAATGATAGCAACAGTATTGTTGGCAATAGCCATATCTGTAAGTCCTACCAATGCCCCTATCCCTAATTGTGCAGTCTTAGGTCCTTTAATACTCTTTTGGATTTTATCAAGGAGCCACTGAATTCCTCCGGCTTTAGCAACCATAGTAGCCAAACCACCTGTAAGGAAAGAAAGAAGAAAGATCTCATTCATCCCTGTAAATCCATTGTAAATTTCCTTTGAGAAACTAAGAAGATTAAAACTTCCATAGGCAAACCCAAGTATTCCTGAAAGAGCAATTCCCCCAGTTAGAACAGTAAAAACATTCAGACCTATCAAAGAAAATACCAATACAAAGATATAAGGTAAAATTTTAATTAAATTGAAATCATAGTTTTGGACTTCTGGTAAGATTTCTGGTCTTCCAAAAATAATTAGGAGTATAATAGTAAGAATAGCTGCAGGTGCTGTAATCAAGATATTCACCCTGAACTTATCCTTCATCTCTACACCTTGTGTTCTCGTCGCAGCAATTGTAGTATCTGAAATTATCGAAAGATTATCTCCTAACATGGCTCCTCCCATAACAGCTGCAAGAACCAATGGCAAAGAAAGTCCTCCCTTTTCAGCTAGTCCTACAGCAATAGGAGCAATAGCAACAATGGCTCCAATAGAAGTCCCAGTAGCTGTGGAAATAAACCCAGCTATAATAAATAATCCAGCAGCTATATATTGTGCAGGAATATAAGTGAGTCCCAAATTAACCGTAGAATCTACTCCTCCCATGGCTTTAGATACTCCAGCAAAAGCTCCTGCAAGTAAATAAATTATACACATGATTACTATATCTTGGTGGCCACATCCACTGATAAATGTGTTAAATTTTTCATTTATCGTTCCCTTAAAAAGAATAAACGCACTAACAATTCCAGCAAAGGCTGCAATAGGAGCAGGTAACTGATAAAATGCCAATTCTACACCCTGAGATTGAAGAACCAGACCACTTCCTAAATAAAGACCGATAAAAATAAAGAAAGGTATCAACCCCTTAAAACTCCCTTTAATATTTTCTTGTTTCATAAATCCCCCTGTACTTTCTCTTTCAAATACTGTTAAGTAAATATAGTTAAGTAAATAAATTTAAGTCTATCTACTCTCAGATAGACTTAAATCATTAATAATATTCTTTTAGTTTCAAATAAACTCTAAAAAAAATTATTATAAATATCAATTCATTTATAATTAAACTTCCTACAACATCTCTACAAATGCTTCCATCCTAGTTTTTATCTGTCCGGCATCTCCTGTAGAATAGTCTGTTTCAAGAGCAATATATGGAACATCTCTTTCTTTTGTTAAAAATCTTTTTACACTATGGCTTTCGATACTATATGTATGACAAGCTTGAAGGATCATATCCACTACACCATCTACCTTATATTCATCTACCATATCTTTTAAAAGTTCTTCCCTTCCTTTGTTTGGTGTCATTACAGAACAAGGAATGTTAAGATATTTTTTAGCAATAGCTTCTACAGGATCTATAGTTTCATCTACTTCTTCATGAAGTTCCTTATATCCTTGACAGTTTTCTAAAGCTACTACTACAGCTCCTGCATCTTCAATGGCTTTTATAACTTTTTCAGCTACCCCTCCTATTGGACACCCTGTTACTAATATTCTTGGTGTTGTTTCTGTATATGTAGTAGTATTTTCTTCTTGTTTTTTCTTTAAATCTCCTATAAGTTCCCTTACATTACTTCTCATTTTTTCCTTATCAAATGTATAGTTGGCACCATTTAAAACAGTAAACATATCAAATCCTGATATTACTGAAGGTTTTACCTTTCCTAATTCATGGAACTCCTTTAATAATCTTCTATCTTTATTACATGATTTTATAGATTCTCTCAATCCTTCCTCTGTAACCACTGTATTAAATTTATTTTCTAATTTTTTTATTAAAAATCTGATCTCATTCTTCCAAAGATCCATAGCATGTTCCTGGTCTTGAGTCTGAGGTAACTGCATTACATGGGTATCTTTTATCTCTCCTAATAGCTCATACATCTTCTTTTTCCCATCACAAGTTGTTTCTCCTACAACCATATCAGCAAAGTACATGTACGGGCATTTATCGGTAAGAGCAAACCCATAACTAGCTTTTACTAATGGACATAGATTTTTTGGTAGATGTTTTTCTGCAGCAGGAATTGTTTCCTCACTAACAGAACAAAGTGATATAGGATGAGCATTAGCGGCATATATAACCTCTTTTGGAGTATATGTACAAAATGTTCCTACAACATTTTCCCCTCTATCTTTAAATTCCTTTACAGTAAGAAACCCTGCCCTTCTTTTTTCTCCAAATTCCTCAAATTTTTCTGGTAAACTGTTTTCATTTAAATTTTTCATTTTTATCCCCCTTAAAGTTTATTTTTCATTATATAAATAATTATAATTTTCTCAATAAATTGTACCTATATAAAGCCTTATGACTCGTCAAATACAATGTAATTTTACTTTTTCACCTAAATATTTGCAGAAAAAATAGAGGGGGGTGAAAATAGGTGATATCCACCTCTCCCTCTTTTTCAGAACTACTTTCTAAAAGTTTCTATTTTAAATTATTTAACTACAACTACATTTGTAGGTACTTTCCCCCATTCTTTCATACTTCCTTTGTAATTATTTATGTCAGTATATCCCACTCTTACTAATTCTTCTGCTAAAACTTGACTTTTTTTACCTGTATTACAATAGGTAATAATCTTAGTTTTTGAAGTTAACCCTTTAGATTTAAGTAATTCTAATTTTGCTGCATCATCTTCCATAGCCATAAATGAATCTAATGGTACATTGATTGCACTTAATATATGACCACCTTTTATCCCTCTTCCCGGTGTTTTTCCGTTATATACCTCTTCACTTCTCACGTCTATAATGACTGCATTACTGTTTAATTTTTCTGTCACATAGTTCATATCTACAACTTTAACTCCATTTGACGCCATTACTTGAACTGCCATTATAACCATAATCCCTAAAACCAATAATATTTTTTTCATCTTTGTTCCCCCTTTATTTTTTTGTTTTTTTATTTTTTTGTCACAAATCACACTAATTTATTATAAAATCTATAGAATGCGGATCTCTTTTGAGATATATTAGTGTTGATTTGTGTAATTCGTGACTAAGTCTTCTTATTTCACTAAAGCTTCGGTTTCCCTGATCTGAGTTCACATTAAAAATTAAGTTTTAAGTACACTTAACTTTTATACTCATGAAAACCACCTAAGAGGAAGAGTTGACTAGTTTTTTTCTATTTTCTTAGCCAGAATAGCAGCTCCTATAGCTCCTGCATATCTTCCTAACTCATGGGTTACAACATTTTGCCCAATAGCTTTAGATAGTTCTTCTAATATATATGGATTTCTTGAAAGTCCCCCTGTTAGAAAATATGCTTCTGATTCTCCATGTCTAGAACACAGTGAGTTTACTTTTTTTATCACAGAATCCACTATTCCAAATGCTATATTTTCTCTTTTCTCTCCCCTACCGATGAGACTAATAACCTCTGATTCAGCAAAAACAGTACACATAGAAGTTATCTCTACCCCACTACCTTTTCTAGCTAAATCTGTTAAAGTATCTATATCAACCCCTAGAGAATTTGACATAACCTCTATAAACTTACCTGTTCCAGCAGAGCATTTATCGTTCATGGTAAAATCTTTAACCACTCCACCTTCAAGAGAAATAACCTTGGTATCTTGTCCACCGATATCTACAACAGTTGTATTTTCTCCGATAAAGTGTTTTGCTCCTACTGCGTGACAAGTTATTTCTGTAACTGTTTTATCCGCAAAAGGAACCGAAACCCTTCCATAACCTGTAGCAATGACTTTAGAGTTTGATTCTTCTATCCCCATATCATTTAATCTTTTTTTTATACTATTAGCGGTGTCTATACTACTCCATCCAGTTGGTAGAACAAAAGTTTCTAATATGTCTTTTTTTTTCATAACTGCAACTTTGGCAGCTGTAGATCCAATATCTATTCCTATTTGATACATCATATCCTCCTGTTTTATTTCTTTTTAAAACGACTATATAGTCTGGCTGCTTCCATGAAGTATTCTACATTTTTAGGAGAAGCATTCATAGGAATATCACATCCTGTAGCCAATACAAATCCCTTGGGATTATCGTACGCTTTTTCTATACATTCCTTTACTTCCCTATGAATACTTTCTCTCGTTCCATTTAACATAACATTTACAGGATCAACATTTCCTATGATACAAAATTTGTCTCCTAAAATCTCACACGCTTCTCCAATATCATCGATATTATCTAAACTAAGAGCTGACAAATTGAGTTTTTTTATCTCAGGCCAGTGTTTTCTCGTAGTTCCACATATATGAAGAGCCGGCCCCCTTCCCATCCTATTTCTAATATGCTCTACACATATATCTAAATAAGGCAGGGCAAATTCTCTAAAAGTTTTTGTACTTATGAGGGTTCCCGAAGCTACAGGATCAGGCATACTAGGAACTATACCCATATCCATCACAGCATCCATATAGTTAAGTACACTTTGAGTGACTCTCTTTAATAATCTGTGGATCCCTTCTGGATTTTTTCTTATATCCTTTAAGAATTTTTCTGTCCCTATAACCGTTGCAGCAGTACTAAATGGCCCTGCAACACTGCTTCCTACAGAAACTTCATCTGAGACTTCATCTATGAGTATTTTTACCCCTTCCAAGAAAATAGGCAACCTTCCATCTAATTTAGAATCACATATGGGTAACTTTTCTATATTGTCATAATCTATTTCTACGCATTTTTTTACATATGGATAGCTAGTTTCTGGTAAATCCAAAACTACTCCTAAAGCCTCAGGAACTCCATATAATCCAGGACCTACACTGACGCCATCATGACCAAATTTTCTATAAGCTACTATCTCAAGATCTGCCATGAGTCGGGCCGATAAATTTACTTCCCTAATATTTTTATCGATAAGTTGAGCCCCAAACATATCTATAAATGGACAAGTTAAAACTCTATCTGCACTCCCTGTTTCCTCTATCATCTTTTCTCTTTCTAATGGATTCACACTCTCTCTCCCTTTTTTCTTACTGGTTTACACATCCAAAATACTTACCTAGTTTAATTTTAAAGGCGATATCACTTCTACAAAAGTTATTCTACCGAGAGCGATATACAATTTAAGTTCCGCAGTGTAACGAGGACTGTATCCCTAAAGCTCGTAGTTATGCTATCTTTACTAATTTTATTTTTTGTTTTCAAACACAGATTAACTAAGTTTAAAAAGAAAAATACACTGCTTCTTTTTTATTTTTAATACAGCTCCCTCCTACTACTTTAAACCCTTCTTCATTTAGAAATTCACCTTGATAACATTTAACTTTTTTATTTTTTATATCCATTGTTTCTCTTAAATTCTTAAATAAAACTGGACATATATGAATAACTATATCTAGGTGGCTCAATTTATCCAAAAGAGTAACAAACCTCTCTACTATCCATTTTTCATGATGCTTTCCTAATATTTCAGGCATGGCAGATGGATCTGCATAGGAAAAATGCCTTACCTCATTTAGATTTAGTGTCTCTAAAAATAATATGAAATTTCTTTCGATTTTTTCAAAAGCTCTTTCTAATTTATCCACATCTTTTCTCATAAGTCTGAGTACCTTACTCATTTCAACAAATGAAATTAAAGTAGTAAATATCCCATCTAGAGAATATACTTTTGCCTTTGAAACTGCTTCGATATTGATATTTTCAATTTTTAGATCTTCTAAATTTAAAAATTCATCTATATCTTTACACATTATTTCTTTTACCTTGTTGTATTCTGTCGTGCCTCCTATAGCAACAAATATCGAGTTAGAGAATAAAGGAAAAAAACCTTCTTTTTCTTTTATAATATAATCTAACCTACCCTCAGGTGTTTCTAAATTATATCTATCCATTATTTCTTTTGATATTTCTAGATCGTTCTGTCTGATACATTTCACAACATTCTCTCCTTTTTTGATACTTTTTTCTTTTTAAAATCTAACATCAACGCCACCCATTCTCACCTCGGTTTCTCTTAATCTAAGAGAAAACATAAGAAGGAAGAGTTATTAAAACGCCAGTTCTTTTATAAAAACTTCTTGAAATTTTGCACTCTTAGATAATTCCATTACATCGATTTTAGTAGTCCTTATTTTTTCTTTCATCTCTTTATTGACCAAATATCCAATACAACCATTTAACGATGTGTTCCCTGCAAAACTAATTTTCCCGTCAAAATCAGATATAAGACCTATATTCAAGATACTTTTAGGATTAAGATGGTACCCAAATGATCCAGCTATTATTACCTCGTCCATATCAGATATCTCTTTTTCTACTTTTGAAAGGAGTAATTTTACCCCTGCTGCAATTGCTCCCTTGGCTAATTGTATCTGCCTGATATCTCCTTGACTTAAATAAATATTTTCGGTTATATAAAACTTTTTATCTCTTAACTTTTCTTTAAATTCTGGTTTCATTCGAGGATTTAATTTTCCACTTTTTAAAACGATTTTATGTTTAACAAATTCAGACATGATATCTAATAATCCACTTCCACATATCCCTGTAGGAGTTTCTCCTATCGTTTTTATGTTAAAATTATTTTCTGTTATCTCAAACCCTTCAATAGCACCATTTCCTGCTCTCATTCCACACTCTATATTCATTCCTTCAAATGCAGGCCCTGCAGCAGTCGATGTCCCATGTAATTTTCCATCAATAGATAACACCATCTCACCATTTGTTCCAATATCTATAAATAAGGTATTATTCTTCTCCTCTAATTTTATAGCTGCTACACCGGAAACTATATCAGCTCCTACATAGCTAGAAGCATTAGAAAGTAAAGTTGTCTCTATATCATCTATAAAAAATGATTTTTCTTCTAAAAATACTGGCTCATATGGAGATATTGCAAGAGATTTAGGATTTTTACCATAGATTAGATGTTGCATGGTGGTATTTCCTGCAATTGCTATCCTATCTACAGATCCTACTTTTTTTACTATATCTTTTATTTGACTTAATATAGCATCTTGTAATTTTGAAACATCATTTTGTATACAATATGTGATTCTAGACAAAACATCTGCTCCATACTCACTCTGATAGTTTAATCCAGAATATTTCCCAACTATTCTTTTTTTCTCTAAGTCAATTAATCTAGCTGAAACACCTGTAGTTCCTACATCTATAGCAAGCACTCGCCCCTTATCTTTAGTGTCTATATCTAGGTTTATCTCTTCTTCAGATATTTTTAATTCTGAATCTGTCAGTTCAAAAACCTCTACATCTCCTAATACCTTCGTTATACAAGCTAATCTAATTTCTTTAGGTAAACTTTCTTCTATTTTTTCTTTAGGAGATAAATCTCCACTTACTTTTATTTGACATTTTTTACAGATTCCCATACAGTTACAAGGTGTTTCTATTTTTTCTTCCATAAGTCTTATGGCATCACTTAATATCGTCCCTTTTTTTACCATTCTTTCTTTATTTTTATATCTGACTATTACCATATTTGGATTTTCTTCATTATGATTATCTTTCATTTATATTCACCCTTTATTTTTTACTGTGTCTGTCATTGCTTTCAAATTTTTAACAGATGTACTCATAGCCAGCCCACAGGCAGGTGATACAATACTTGTTCCATCATTTATTACCATTTTTGTATATAATTTAATTTTTTCTTTCTCTCCTTGGTCTAAAAGTTGAGTACTTACATTTCCCATTATTGGAGCTATCAATACTTTTTTAGCTTCTTTAATCCCTACAACCGAATCAAAACTAAGGGAATCTGCTCCTGATTCATTTAAACTTTCTAAAATACTTTTGCTCTTACCGCATATATGAATAATTATTTTGGTTTCTTTTCTATGTACCGCTTCTGAGATCTTTTTATACATAGGTATCATAAATTCTTCAAAATTTTTCTTCCCTAAGATCTCTCCTGTGGCACTAGGATCTGACATAGCTATAAGATCCGCACCATTTTCTATCATCTCATTGGCAAAATCAATCAAATAATCTGTAACAATTTCTAAAAATTTCATGGCCTTAACTTTATCTTTTCTCATCATCTTATAATAATCCGTTGGTTCAATAACAGATGTCACTACACTCATAGGACCTGTTATATTACCTATTACTGGAATTCCATCATTTTTTAACCTTGAGATTGCTTTTAATACAACTAAGGCTCTTTTAGAATGTTTTACTTTTATATCATCTAAGTGGTTTAAAATATCGTCATTATATTTAGTTATTCTTGGTTCGACTAATTTACTCCCTAGATCTACTTCTACATCAAAAGGTTCACTCTCTATTGTCATGCAAAAAGGCACACCATAATTTTCAAATCCTGTTATTTCATGTACTTTTATAGCTGCTTCTACCATTGCATCTACATCGCTATTATGATTTTTATTCATCCCTTCTACAACTTCTGTCACCGCTGCATTCATCATGCCTCCTGGACATATAACAGGGGGTCTGTCTGTGCTTTTTCCATTTAAGACATCTAAGAGTCTTTGTTTTTCAGTCATATTTCCTCCATATTCAAGATAAGCACTTATGATTATCTTATAAACCCTTAATTTTTTTTATTCTTCTAAAATTATTTTATGTCACTCTTAAAATCATAAGCACCATAACTTCTCGCTGCATCCATCATTGCATCTATATTTTCAAATGGTACTTTTTTGGGTATTTCGCAACCTGAAGACAATACAAAACCACCAGCGTACCCTTCCATCTCCTCTAATACTCTTTTACAGGCACCCATTATGTCTTCCCTTGTTCCAAATAATAATTCATCTGCTGGAGTTATATTTCCTAGTATTGCTGCTTTACCAGCTACCTTTTCCCTAGCAACACTTAAATCACAGATATCTATACTTAAAATATCTGCTTTTGTATCTGCCATAAGATCGATAATTTTATGTGTTTTTCCACATATATGTAGAGCTATGAGAGAATTCATCTCATGAGCTAAATCTACTAATTCTTGAGTAAATGGAGAGGAAAACTTCTTATATAGTTTAGGACTTAGTATACTCCCAGAAGAAATCGGCTCTAAAATTATAGGCAATGCATTATGCTCTACACACTCCTTCATGAAGTTTTTACAACTTTCTGTTGTCATTTTAAGTAAATCCATACAAAGCTCAGGGTCGTTATACATCTCCTTTATAAAATTCTGAGTTCCTCTCAAAGTAGCAGCAGTAGATAATGGACCAGAAAAACATACTGCTGTAATTACCTCCTCTCCTACTTTTTCATTTAATATATCCAAAGCTTCAAATAAAATTGGAAATTTTCCGTCATTCTTATCTGCGACTTTAATCTTATGTAGATCTTCTCTTGATTGTATAATAGGATTATGAGTACATGCAGGTTCATCGTCATAGTAGACTAATTCCTGTCCCATGGCTTCTGCAACATAAGATGTATTAGTAAATAAATATGACAAATCATATTTATACCTTTCATATGCGGCAATGTAGGAGTCTGCCATAACCTTTGGATCTAATTGAAATTCATTGATAGTTTTACCTATTAGATAAGATGCATTAGATGTTACTATGGGCATACAAGGGACTCTATCAATAGGCTTTCCTTGTAAAAATGCCATAACTCTTTCTTTAGATGTCAATATATCCTTTTTTATTACCATCTATGCTGCCTCATGTATTTCTTTTATTTTTCTAACAGCTTCATTGGCATCCTTTGTATATAGATCTGCCCCAATCTCAGTTGCAAATCTTTGGGAGATAGGCCCTCCTCCGATCGCAACTTTTACAGAATCTCTCATTCCTTCTGCTTTTAATTTTTCGATAACAACTTTCATCCCTTCCATGGTAGTTGTCATAAGTGTAGACATAATAATAAAATGAGCGTCGACTTCTTTTGCTTTATTTACAAATTCATCTAACACTACATCTCTTCCCAAATCATGGACTTCTATACCACCGGCTTCTAACATTATTTTAACTAAGTTCTTTCCTATGTCATGGGTATCTCCTTCTACGACACCTATTACTGCTCTTATTTTATCTGCAGATACATCTCCTTCTAAATGAGGCTTTAATACATCTATTCCGATATTCATAGCATCTGAGCAAATAAGTACTTCTGGTAAAAAATATTCCTCTTCTTCATATAGCTGACCTACTACTTCCATTCCTGCGATTAAACCTTCTTGGATAGTTTCTTTTGCTGGTATTCCCATTTCAAGGGATTTTTTACAAAGTTCTTCTACAATCTCTTCTTCCATCTCTATTAAGTTGTTTTTTATCTCTTCAAATAATTCTTTTTTAGTCATTTTTTTATCCTCCATTAAATAATTACTTTATATTTCCTGTGTCCGTTGCTCTTTAGGATGGGTAGATGTATTCTGTTAGAGTCATAGTCTATTTAGCTAACAACCTGTTAGAATATTTTGCCGCTTCATCTAAAGATTCCTTAGCACTTTTTTCTCCTGCCATCATCATTTGAAGCTGTTTCCAAAGATATTCATATATCTCTTCTCCATGGGGTCCTACTACAAGCGGTCTATATACTCCCTCTTCTGTTTCTATCATTTTTTGTAGTCTAGGATTTCCCTGATATGGCTCTCCCTTCGTAATTGGTGCTCTTGGATGGTGTTTATGGAATTTAGTCATAGATTCTGTACTGAGCATATATTCGATCAATCCAAAAGCCAATTTTTTATCTTTAGCTCCTGACATTAATACTAACTGGTCTACAGCTGCAAAAGTACCCTGATCTTCTTCTTCAAGAGAAAGAATTATTCCATAGTTTAAATCAGGAAATGATTTATCTAAGATCTCTCCTGCTGCTGAAGATAAGTATATAGAAAATAATGATTTTCCAGGACCAAATGTTGTTTGTAACATCTCTTTATTGGTTTGTGCCATATAATATGGAGGTAATACATCATATTTAAATTTTAAGTCTTTTAAAAATCCAGCAGCTTTTAGTCCCGCGTCATTGTTAAACTTTACTGATTTTAAATCCTCGTTAAATATGTCTCCTCCTGCTTGCCAAAGGAATCCATACCAGTTCCAATTTAGATCTCCGAAATAAGGTGCTCCCCATCCTTGAGAAAATCCCCATTGATCTTTTTTTCCATCTTTATCTATATCTTGAGTAGCCTTTACTGAACATCTTATGAAATCTTCCCATGTTACAGGAACATCTTCACCTATAGATGCAAGGATATCCTTGTTATAGTAGATAACTGCAGGGTTAGCTGCTCCCATTGCCAGTCCATACATACCACCCATCATCTTTCCGTGTTTAATGTATATATATTTATCATAATCTTCCTTTGTAAGATAAGTTGTAAGATCTTCAACTGCTCCCATCTCTATAAATTGTGGAAACATTTCAGCATACATATATCCTATATCCGGTCCCTGCCCCGAAGCAATCCCAACAGCATATTTCTCAGAATAATTTTCCCACGGGATAATCTCTAATTCCACATCTACATTGTTTGCTTCTCCATATTCTTTCATGATCGGTTCCCATACAGCCTTATCATTTTCCCCAATAGGTGGTAACCATACAACCAATTTTTCCTTCTTCTCTTTTTTACCCCAGAAAGCCATAGCCTCTGTACTTGTTACTGCAGTCAATAAAATTATTGACAATATTAATGCTAATATTTTTTTCATTTTTTTCTCCCTTTTTATTTTTATTTTCTTCGTGTAATTCGTGACTAGTTTTTTATATTCTCCATCTATGAAAATTGGTGTTCATTGGTGGCTAAGTTTTTTCTTTCACTTTTTTATATTTTTGCATTAAAAAAGGTGACATAAATAACTACTATAAATTAATAGTTTCATATGTATTGTAATTTCTTTATATTTTTGCATTAAAAAAAATACAAAAATTTCTATTCTAACCAATTGGATATAACTGGTTGTAATATTATGTTATTTAGTTGTTTTATTTTTGATTGTTGGAACTAGGCGTTCCAGAAATAATTATTTAGGAATAGATAAAATATTAAGGTCAAAATTTCTCGTTAATATTTTTATTGTCTCCACAATAATTTTTAAAATGGGTTGAAAGTTAAAGAGTGAAAAGAAATATATGTTTATTAGTTGAAACAATAGGTATAACCTAATACATCATTTTTTCAGATTCTAAAAGCTTCATCACAACTTCATCCAGAAGTTTATAACCTATTCAGGCTCAATTAAATCTTAATTTAAACACATTTTTCTCCTTTGAAATTTTATTTACATAATTTATACCATTTTTTTACCATTTTGTCACTAAAAACTAAATTTTTCTTACTGAATTTTAGTATTTTTTAGCATTACTTCTCTAAATCGAATAATTTGATAATTTTTTCCTTCTCCAAATTTCCAATAAAAACTAATTTATTATCTCTTATTATCTTTTCTTCGACTATTTCATATTCTCCATTTACAATATCAAATGAATAATTTCCTAAAACTCCCTTTCCTCGAAGAATTTTTCCATATTGCTCAGAGGCCAATGTTTCCAATATCTCCCTCAATCTTTCTATATCTATCTTAAAATCTGTTATAGACATACTTTTTATATCTTTAATCTCAAAAATAGTTTTTGCCCTATAATTTATCTCCTTCAGTGATTCTTCTATTTCAGAAATAAGCTCAACCTCTGTTTCTTCTATTTTACTTATATAAAGAGTTTCGGCATTTTCTATTTGATCGGTAAAAAAACTACCAAATATCTCCACTTGTTCCAAATAATTTCTCCCATCAATAACCGTAGTTACAGAGGTTATTTCACATTTTTTGGATATCTTTTCACTTTTTAATATTTTTAAAATTTCTCCTAACATCCCTAACCCTGTAGGTTCAATTATGATCCTATCAATATCATTTTTTATTATCTTTTCTATAGATTCCCTAAAATTTTCCTTTAGTACACAGCATATGCATCCACTAGAAATCTCTTCTATTTTTACCCCTTCTACTATGAATTCATTATCTATGGATATATCACCAAACTCATTTTCAATTAAAACTATTTTTTCTTCACTAATTTTTTCTTTTAGTTCTTTTAATCTCTTATTTATAAAAGTTGTTTTGCCGGCTCCTAAAAAACCAGAAATAACTTCGACCTTAATCATTCTCATCACCTACTTTGATATTGTTATAATTCCATCTATAAAGTACCTATTGAACACACATACCAATATTATTGGAATTATTAGCGTTACTATCCCTGCTGTTGTCATAATACTATAATTAACACTTGATTTGCCTACAAATTCAGTTATAAAAATTGTAAGCGGTTTGGTTTTTTTCATGGAAAAAATAAGTGGCACCACAAAGGAACTCCAAATATTAAAAAACATTATTAAACTGGCAGCTACAATTCCGGGAGCTATTAATCTGGCCGCTGTAAAAAACCTTCTTAATTTAGATGCCCCCTCTATCATTCCGATCTCTTCTAATTCAATGGGCACAGCATCAAAATATAATTTCATTATTAAAAATGACATCGGAGAATAACCACAAACATATATTATAATCAATATTATTTGAGTATCTATTATAGAATAATCAACAGCCAGTCTATATAACGGAATCATTATTGTATAAAAAGGTATTGCCAAAACCAGTATTATTAAAGCATAAAGAGTTTTTTTCAGTATAAATTCATATTTAGAAAAAACATAGGCACAAGGAATAGTTATAATTATCCCTGATATTGTTCCCAATATTGAAGTCTTAAAACTATTTTTTGTAGCCATAAAAAATTTAACTGCAATCTTTCCAAAAAATAATTCTCTATAACTACTCATATCCGTTCCAAAATATTTTAACGGCCTCACATATAAATCATTGTTGCTGAGTAGACTTGTTCTTATCCCCCAAATAAGTGGGATTAGACTCCAAATCAGCATAAAAATTATAAAAAATTTTCCTTTTCTATTCATATTTTTTCCTTTTCTATTCTTATTGATCTATATAATAACATTGGCAGAGTAGATACAGTCATCACGATGAGAGCCAGTGCAGTTCCTTGCCCCATCTTTAAATTACTAAATATCATCAAATAATCTTCTATCATCAATGATCTTGTATCTAGACTAAATCCAGTCAATACATAGACCTCATCAAATATCTGTACTGCAGAAATAATCCCCTGTAAGGCCATCAAACATAAGGTGCTTTTCATCATGGGTATAATTAATTTTACCAGTATCTGATTTTCCTTTAATCCATCTACCCTTCCGGCTTCATACAACTCTTTTGGAATTTTTTGCAGTTGTGATAGAAAAACTAAGGTCATAAATGGTATTACCTTCCATACATGAACTACCCCTATTAAAAGCAATGAACTTAACCTACTTGCTAACCATACTTTTGAATTGTCTATGATACTTAACTTCATTAAAATATCATTTAAAAGGCCATAGGATCCGTCATATATCCATCTCCAAATTACTCCATTTACCGCCGGTGGTGTGATCCACGGTAAGATCAAGAGAGCTATCACTAGCCCTCTTCCCTTAAATTTATTTTTTAGTATATACGCAAGTGGGCACGCTATAACTATCTCGGTTATCACCGAAAAGAAAACATACATTGCTGTATTAAAAAATGTTTCCCTGTGTACTTCCTTTATTACCCTTATATAATTTTCTATTCCTATAAACTCCCTTGTATTAAAGTTAAAGTTGTAGAAACTATTATAAATACTTTTAAAAAATGGATAATATATAAACACCATTAAAAGTGTTATAAAGGGTAGTATCATAAAAACTATAAATTTATTTTTCATCTCTCACTCTAATCGAAAAATCAGATAATTTATTTAGACCTTCATCTACACTTATACTTCCTTTTGCCATTTGATTTACCACTGTAACTGTTTCAGTTACAAATTGTGAATACCAAGCTGGTTTAGCATTTACAAACAAAGTTTCTATCCTAGGTAATGTTTCTGCTACTACATCACCAAAGGGTAATTTACCTTCTTTGCTTAATTCTTTTATTACAGATATCCTGTTTGGAAAAATTCCCATCTCCGTAAATGTTTTCTTCATTGTGTCTTTTCTATTCAACCATAATAAAAATTCTATAGCCTCTGCTTTATTTTCAGCCTTTGCCGGTATACCAAAACTTTCTGCCAGACTGTATGTTCTGCTGTTTCCATCCAATCCTGGTACCAAAATAGCCTGTACATCATCTTTTATCTTAGAATCTTCTGCTGTATAAACAGTTACATTTCCAGACCATCCTGCTAAATCTACTGCTCCTTTTCCATTTTTAAAGTTAGATACTATATCGCTTCCACTATATGTAACTGCATTAGGATCTACTAATTGATTTTTATATGAATTGATTAAAAACTCCATGGCCTTATATCCTGCAGAACCTTTTTCAGCAAATAAAGGGTTCCAGTTTTTATCAAAAACCTCTCCCCCATAAGCCTTCGTCATTAGAAACCATGGAGTCGCTGTAGCCGATGTAGCCGAATAAGGTACCATCAATGATCCTTTTTCTACAGTATTTAATTTTTCCAATGAAGCTGATAACTCTTTGATTGTCGTAGGAATTTCTATTCCAGCATCTGTAAATTTTTTCTTGTTGATATAAGTCAGTCTGAAATCATTATACGTAGGAATTCCAAATAATTTACCCTCATATGAAAATAATGGAATATTTGCCATATCTTTTTTATCCTCTTCTGTTAAATACCCAGATAGATCCTCAAAATATCCAGCTTTTCCTAGAGATCCTACCCATCCGCCAGTAAATTGAGCCACATCTGCGGGACTTGTTCCAGCAGAAACAGCCGTTACTACCTTATTTTTCATACTGTCCCATGCAAGATTTTCTACCTCTACCTCTATCCCTGATTCTGCTGTAAACTCCTTTAATAAAGTTTCTGGAAAACTATACCAAGGTGCTACTAAAACAGTAATTTTTTTCCCCTCTACTTGTTTCTCTTTTTTTTCTCCACATGCGATGAATAACCCAGCCAACATGATACACAAAATAATTTTTTTCATTTCTCCCCCTGTTTTATATTTTAAATTTAGTTATTTATTAAACTTTATTTTTTAAAATTATTAACTTCTTCTACCAATATCCTCAAATTTTCAATAGGTGTTTTAGTTACACAGTCGCATCCTGTGGAAAATACAAAATTAGGATATCTTGACATCTTTTTTAAAAATTCTTGTATTTCTTGTTTCAGTTCAGTAGAACTTTTTTTAAACACACTGTCCACCGGATCTAAATTTCCAATAACAGTTACATCTTTATTTTCTTTCAGCACTTTTTCCATATCCATTATCTGATCTATACTTATCCCGTGACACCCTGTAGCTTTCATTCCATTTAAAAGTTTTGTTGTATCTCCACATACATGAAGTATCCTGTAGCAGTTTAAATCGTCCCATATTTTCTTTACATAAGGAGTTATATATTCAGCAAATCTCTTATTGTTTAAAATTACCCCTAGAGGTTCTGAAATCTGAACTACTGTGGCACCGGCATTTACTCCTGCCGCAGCATATTCTTTGATGATAGACACTGTGTATTTTAGTAATTCTTTTACGAATTCTTTATCTTTTATCAGTTTTCTAGCTAATTTTTCCGGTGATGTTAGTTCACCTGCCAGGGTAAAAGGTCCCTCAAGGGAGAGGATTATTTCTTTTTCCGGATATTTCTTTTTTAACCTTCTGATGACCTCTAAATTTTTTTTCATCCTCGGTTCTTTTTCTATAATTATTTTTTTGGCATTCTTTATGTCTTCTAACGTAAACATGATAGCTTCCTTTGAACTTGGAGAATCTTTAGGGAACTTAATAAGTGGTACTCCTATTACTTCTTTAAATAAAACTCCATCATCCAGCGGAGCAACAAAATCCGTAGGAAAATATTCTGCCATATAATTTGCAACTTCCATCTGTTTATCCACAGAATTATATACTTCATATAATTCTAAATCTAAAATTTCAAGGGGAATAAATGCAAACTGCGGATAATTCAATATTTTTTTCCCTACTAAATTAAACATTCTACCTCCTTGTATAATTACAAATTAATTCTAAATGTTCTACCGGTGTATTATTTACTGCCGAGCAGCCAAAAGATAATAAGAAGTTATCTCCCATTACATCATCTAGTCTTTCAATTTCATTTTCTATCTCTACCCTGCTACCGTTTCCTAATAATTCTATAGGATCTAGATTTCCAATTATCACCTTGTCGTTAGGAAATTCATCAGAAATTTTAGATATATCCATTATCTGATCAAAACTAAATGCATCTATTGGAGTCTCTAATATATAAGGATAAATCTTAGTTGTATCACCACATATATGTACACATTTCCAGCAGTTTAAATCTTTAAAAATTTTATTTAAATTATCTAATACCATCCCTGGAAATTTTTTAGGTGCTAACATAACTGTAGATGGTTCCGCTATAGATACCATATTTACACCGGCTTCTACTATGGCCTTTGCATATCCATCTACTACTTCTCCTGTAAATTCTAAAAGTTTTTTTACAAAATCAGGATTTTTTATAGTTGCTTTGAGTAATTCTGTAGCTCCAGCTAACTGTACAGCCATTGTAAAAGGTCCCTGGAGCGATGTGTATATTGGTTTATCTATGTTTTTTGAAATAAGGTTGAATGATTCTAAATTAGTTTTCATCCTTTTATTGGTATATGGATTTGGAATTTCTAATCTTTCCAAATCCTCTATAGTTTTTATTGGATGGTCCATTACCATGGAAAAGTCATAATCTGGTTTTTTTAACATAACTCCTAAAACATCACAGAACAGATTCCCTTCATCTAAAGCATATATAAAATCACTGGGAAATTTTTCATCCATCTTCTTTGCAAGTATTAACTGCTCTTCAGGAGAAGCATATATTTCCTCCATAGTCTTCCTTGTCATAATAGGACCGTTTGCTCCCATAAATGGTAGGAGATATCCCCTCTCTTCTTGATTTATATATTCCATTAATGTCATAATCTAGCTCCTCCAGGATTTTTTCTTAAATCTCAAATAACAATTTACTTACTTTAAAAGCGTCTTTTACCGAAAGAGAGTATACCCCATCTTCAGTATTGTTCTTGTCCATCCAGTTTTTCAATTCTTTCTCCCCACGGAAGAAGTTCATAATATTTCAGCAATTCCCTGCCCAATTAGTATGATTGTTTAAGTCCACATGAAGTATATGAAGATTCTCTGGTGAATATGAAACCAGTTTTCCATCTGATAATTTCAAATTTATATTTTCTCCTGTTTCAGAGCATATAGAGTTGATCTCAATGTCTTTGTGAAAAGTAAAATGAGTTCCTATTGAATCTATTGCACACATAGAATAAAATTCTTTCCCGTCTTCTCTTTTTATCCTATGAGATGTAGGCAGCGCTGAGACAGGATATATAATTTTAATATCTTCATCAGCTACAAATACTCCTTTTTCCTGCATCTCTATTAAAATATTTTCTATATCTGGATATTTATTTTTTAATTCATTTTTTATACCTTTTAAAGAAGTTTTAGAGTCAATTACAGACTCCATAATAAAAACTCTAATATCTTGATGTTTTTTCTTTAAATTCATATATCTATGTTCTAAATATAACTCCTGGCTAGTATAATTTTCAAACTCTAACTCTAAAAATTCTTCTTTTGTATACATTTATTCTCCTTTTATATCCCTTTTAATGCCATTTCTAGCAATTGTTCTAATTCTTTTTTATAGTCTTTATATTCCTCAATTTCTCTATTACGAGGTCTTTTCATCTCAACTTTAAAATCTTTTATGATTTTCCCCTTATCTTTAGACATTACTATTACTCTATCACTGAGGTATAGAGCTTCTTCTATGTCATGGGTAACCATTACAGTTGTAATTTTAGTTTCTTGCCAGAGTTTTTCTAGCTGTACCTGTATAGATTTTCTCATTTGAAAATCTATTGCCCCTAAGGGCTCGTCTAAGAGTAAAATTTGAGGATTACCAGCTAGTGCTCTTACAAAGGCTGTTCTTTGTTTCATCCCTCCAGATAACTCCTTTGGATATAAGTCTTCCTTTCCTTCAAGATGAGCAATTTCTATTAATTTTTTAAATCTTTTTTTCATCTCATCTTTGGCTAATTTTTGTTGTTTCATAGGATAAAGTATATTTTCTC
>Ga0316197_10000572_pt1 | contig 25510 bp, 19 predicted proteins | sample OudBiesiAoxic_MG_FD_204939 | JGI IMG/M metagenome (GOLD analysis project Ga0316197, IMG submission 204939) | Coastal sediment microbial communities from Oude Bieten Haven, Netherlands - site A oxic | ecosystem: Environmental > Aquatic > Marine > Coastal > Sediment | place: Netherlands... | reverse complement strand
TGCTCGACTTTGCACGGAGCCAATCTGTCAACCTGACCATCGTCGGACCCGAGGCACCATTGGTAGCCGGCGTCGTTGACCGTTTCACAACAGCCGGTCTGGCCTGTTTCGGCCCCACCGCTGCGGCGGCTCAACTTGAAGGCTCGAAGGCCTTTGCCAAGGATTTTATGGCCCGCCACGATATTCCCACCGCTGCATATGGAAACTTTACCGATATCGACGAGGCGATCGCGTTTATTCGAGCCCATGGTGCCCCTATCGTCGTCAAGGCGGACGGACTTGCTGCTGGCAAGGGCGTTATCATCGCCCATACCGTGGAAGATGCGGAAATGGCCGTGAAGGACATGCTGGCAGGTAACGCGTTCGGTGAAGCCGGACATCGCGTGGTGGTTGAAGAGTTTCTCACCGGCGAGGAAGCCAGCTTTATCGTCATGACCGATGGTGAACACATACTTCCACTGGCCACCAGCCAGGACCACAAGGCACGGGATGAGGGTGATCTTGGCCCCAATACCGGTGGTATGGGTGCCTATTCGCCCGCACCGGTGATCACTGATGCCTTGCATAAAACCGCCATGGAAACCGTCATTCGACCCACCATCCGTGGTATGGCCGAGCAGGGTATGCCCTTTACCGGTTTTCTGTACGCGGGTCTGATGGTGTCCCCGGGGGGCGAAACAAAAGTGCTTGAATTCAACGTACGTTTTGGCGACCCCGAGACCCAACCCATCATGATGCGCTTACAATCAGACCTGGCAGATCTATGCCTTGCTGCTGTCAACGGAACGCTGGACGAGGTGGATGCAACATGGGACCCGCGCCCTGCCCTTGGTGTGGTTATGGCGGCAGGTGGTTATCCCGAAGCCTACACAAGAGGTCATGTCATTTCCGGTCTGGATGATGCGAGCGGCACAGGAGCCCGGGTTTTCCATGCCGGCACAGACTTGCTCGATGATAAGGTCGTCACCTCCGGTGGAAGGGTATTGTGCGTTTGCGCTATGGCCGACAACATTCTTGATGCAGCGGCAGCGGCCTACGCCGGCAGCGAAAAAATTCACTGGGATGGTGCCTTTTACAGACGTGACATCGGTCACCGTGCAATTGCGCGGCTTGTGCCGGCAGAGTCTGACTGAATATGGATGTATCCCACCTGCTTGACGAGCTGAACGAAGCACAGCGAAAAGCAGTCACTTCCGAATCAAAACACACACTCGTGCTGGCCGGTGCTGGCAGTGGCAAAACCCGTGTCCTGATCCATCGTCTTGCCTGGCTGATACAGGTTGAACATGTCTCGCCGCTGAGCATCATGGCGGTGACTTTTACCAACAAGGCCGCCGGGGAAATGCGTGAACGTGCACAGGACCTGCTGCAGGTTTCCGCACGTTCCATGTGGATTGGCACATTTCATGGCATCGCCCACCGTTTATTGCGTATGCACTGGCATGAAGCCGGTCTGCCCGAGAACTTCCAGATTATCGATTCCGACGACCAGCACCGGATACTACGTCGTCTGATCAAGGAAGAAGGTATTGATGAAGCCCAATGGCCGGCAAGACAGGCTCAGTGGTATATCAACGCCCGCAAAGATGAAGGCCAGAGACCGGACGCCATCGAACATATGGGTAATCCGATGACCGCACAGTGGGTGCGAATTTATGAACTCTACCAGGCCAACTGTGACCGGGCCGGGCTGGTCGATTTTGCAGACCTGCTCCTACGTGCGCATGAGCTCTGGTTAAATCACCCAACGCTGCTCGATCACTACCGTCAACGCCTGACTCACCTGCTGGTGGATGAATTCCAGGATACCAACTCTATCCAGTATGCCTGGATTCGTATGCTGGCCGGGGATAACGGTAGTGTACTGGTGGTGGGTGATGACGATCAGTCCATTTACGGCTGGCGTGGCGCGCAGGTCGCAAATGTGCAGCATTTCCGACGTGACTTTGCAGACGTACAGGTTATTAAACTGGAACAGAACTACCGCTCCAGCGGGAACATACTCGAAGCTGCCAACGCCCTGATTGCCAATAACGAAGACAGGATGGGTAAAAAGCTCTGGACGGCTGACGACAAGGGTGCCCCCATCACCCTGTACTCGGCCTTCAATGAGCAGGATGAAGCCCGTTTCGTTGTTGAACAAATAGAGCAATGGTTGGGAAAGGGCCGTCGTGCCGATGAAGTTGCGATCGTTTACCGAACTACCGCGCAATCACGTTTGTTCGAGGAATACCTGCTGAAGGCTTCCGTTGCCTATCGGGTGTATGGCGGCCAGCGCTTTTTCGAACGGGCTGAAATAAGGGATGCCCTGGCCTATCTACGCCTGATACAAAACCCGAATGATGATGCCGCGCTTGAGCGTGTTATCAATACCCCTGCCCGTGGCATTGGGCAAAAGACAATTTCCGTTTTACGTCTGCAGGCACGCGAGAGCAGTTTACCCATGTGGCAGGCCACGCAGGAATGCGTGCGGCAAAATCTCCTGCCCGCCAGGGCCCTTACCGCGCTGAACGGCTTTATGAGCCTTATAGCCGGTATGCGTGAGCGTATGGAAAACTGGACGCTCGGTAACCAGGTGCAAGGTCTGCTGGAAGACAGCAAACTGGTCACCCATTACGAAAAAGAACCACGTGAAAAAATGGAGTCACGCGTCGAAAACCTCCGTGAACTGGTCAATGCAGCCACGGCCTTCGTATTGCCCGCCGAAGATGCAGATGCCGGTATGAACGACCTGCAGTCATTTCTTAGTCACGCTGCACTGGAAGCCGGTGAAACGCAGGGTGAAGCCTGGGATGACTGTGTGCAATTGATGACATTACACTCCGCCAAGGGCCTGGAGTTTCCTATGGTCTTTATCGTGGGCATGGAAGACGGTCTGTTCCCGCACCAACGCAGCGTCATGGAAGCGGGTGGTCGTCTTGAGGAGGAACGCCGGCTTTGTTATGTGGGAATCACCCGTGCACGTGAACACCTGTGCCTCAGCCATGCCGAGGTCAGGCGAATGTTCGGCTCGGAAAACCACTGCCGGCCATCACGCTTTCTGAATGAAATACCGTCAGGGCTCATTCAGGAAATCCGTCCACGAATGCAGGTTCAACGACCGTGGGTTAGTCCCAAGGCACCGCAGTATCCCAAGGCCGGTTCCCAAACCAGTCAGGACTGGCCATTCCGGCTTGGAGAATCGGTCAGTCACAAAAAATTTGGCAATGGTACGGTCATCAGCTTTGAAGGCTCCGGCGAACACGCCCGCATACAGGTCAATTTTAACCGTGCAGGTGCCAAGTGGCTGGTATTGGCCTATGCCAACCTGACCAGCTCATGAAAGCCGCACCGGTAAACATTCAGCTGGCGTGGGGCACACTCGAAGGTCTGCACTGGTCCAGACCCGGGGCACCGAAAGTTCTTTGTCTTCATGGCTGGCTGGACAATGCTGCGTCATTTGTTCCACTGGCGCCATACCTGGAAGGTTTTGATCTGTTGGCGCTCGATTTTGCCGGTCACGGTTTCTCCTCGCACCGGCCCGAAACCAGTCGCTACTATTTCACCGATTACCTGTTTGATCTCGATGCGGCAATGGACGAGCTGGGTTGGAATCAATGTCATTTTATCGGTCACTCGATGGGTGGTGGTGTCGCCAGCTGTTTCGCAGCGGCCATACCCGAACGGGTGAACCGTTTGGTATTACTGGATTCCCTCGGCCTTTTGACACTACCGGCCAACCAGGCTGCACAGCAATTACGCCTGTCGATGCTATCGGTACGCAAAGCCCGAAGTTTTCTGAGGCCATACGAGTCGGTAGAAGAAGCCATGCTCGCCCGGCAAAAAAAGTCACCGTTATCCGATGCTGCTGCGCGCCTGCTTTGTGAGCGCTCACTGGAGCACACAGGTGACTATTACCAGTGGCGCACCGACCCGCGTCTGAACTGGCGTTCGCCGCAATTGTCCGGTGATAAACAATCACTGGAAATGCTCGCCGCCATCAACTCACCGACACTGCTGATTAGCTCCGATATGATTATCGATTATTTTGGTAAGGATATGGCACATAAGCGGCTTGCCGCCATACCTGACAGCAAGCATGTCGCGACTGACGGTCATCATCATTTTCACATGGAGCAACCAGAGCAGGTTGGCAACCACATTACTGAATTTCTGCAACAACCGGACTAAAGCCAGGGGGCTCATCATGTCGACAGTAAATACCCATATACCCAACACAGAGCGTTTGATATTTGCGCTCGATGTTCCAAACCTTGAAGACGCTCAATCACTGATTTCCAAACTGGGGGATTCAGTTGAGTTTTATAAACTGGGGCTGGAGGTGTTTTTATCCGGTCACTATTTCGAACTCATGTCAGAGCTCAAGGGAAAAGGCAAAAAAATATTTGCAGATTTGAAGCTGTTTGATATCCCGGCGACCGTGGCTGCGGCCGTCAGGCAACTGGCCCTTCATGAAGTGGATTTCTGTACAGTCCATGGTAATGACAGCATGCTTAAAGCAGCAGCCGATGCCAAGGGCAATATGCAAATACTCGCCGTTACCGCCCTGACCAGCCTTGATCAGGGTGACCTTGATGATCTCGGTTTCCAATGCGATGCACGAACATTGGTCCTCTCACGTGCAAGACGTGCACTGGCCCTTGGCTGTGACGGTGTTGTGTCGTCCGGTCTGGAGGTGAGTACGCTGCGTGAGCATGCCGACCCCCGCCTGATTACGGTTTGCCCCGGAATCCGGCCTATTCATAATGACGACGACCAGCAACGTGTCATGACACCGTATCAAGCCATCCGCGATGGGGCAGATTATCTTGTCGTTGGCAGACCCATACGCGCCGCCAGTGACCCTGCTGCTGCCGCAGAAGCGATACAGGCTGACATTGCACGCGCCCTCACAGACCCTTGATCAAGGGCGAAAACTTTACTTTACCCTTGATTCGTTGTAAAAAGAGTGTCCCCTTTTGATTTGCGAGTGTTGACAAATGTTAATGTCTAACATTAAGATACACCCCTAACTAATTAATAGAATAATAATTTTTATTTTTATTCAATTAACCGATCCTCTCCGGCTCCGCCGGATTTTCCGGGCAGACCTCGTGTCTCGCCCGGATTTTTTATGTGTGCTCGCAAATCCAAGTTAGAATAGGTCCCGGATAAACAAAACTTAAAATCGATGGGTAATCAAGACACCAACCATAACTGGGTCGCCAAATTGAAGTTACGCTGGTACCTGGTCCTGCGGGATATCCTGAACCTGTGGGTCAAGCCACGCATCAAGGCAGATCCTGATGGCAATTTCGGCAGCAACGGTGACAGGCCAGTGTGTTATGTCATGGATTCTTATGCTTTGTCATCCATATTGATTCTCGACAAATTCTGCGAAAAACAAAAATTGGCACGTGTGTTGTTACCAATGACCGGTATCGGGGAAACCCCGCTTCGGTCCTATGCGGTATTAAAACGGCTCAAGGGTCTTTTTTTCCGTAGCCCGGACCCGCGAAGCCATTCCAGGATGTTGCAACTCATGATTGAAAAGAGTTGGGCAAACCCGGAACTGGATATTCAACTGGTACCTGTGACCATCCTGGTAGGTCAAAGACCGAGCAAGGACAGTGGTTTAACACGTGTCATATTCACTGAAAACTGGGAAATCGGTGGTCGGCTTCGTCGCCTTTTCAATACACTGGTCAACGGCCGTAAAACCTTTATTCAATTCAGTCGCCCCATATCCCTGCGGGATTTGGCAGAGGAAGGCCTGGTTGAATCCGTAGCACTTAGAAAGGTGTCACGCATACTCAGGGTGCATTTTAAGCGTGTACGGACTGCCGTCATTGGCCCTGATCTATCGCACCGCCGTACCATGGTTCACCTGGTTGTTAACTCGCCAACGGTTCGGGCGGCCATAGAAGAAGAGGCCCGCCGTTCCGGAATAACACTGGAACAGGCCCGCCGTCAGGCGACAAAATTTGTCCGTGAAATCGCGGCCAATTACTCCTACTCGGCGATAGTCATCGCTGAAATCCTGATAAGCTGGCTTTGGAATCGAATTTACAACGGTATTGAAGTCAAAAATTTTGATGGTCTTCAACACCATGCACTGGGGCATGAAGTCATCTATGTGCCATGCCACCGCAGCCACCTAGATTATGTGCTGGTATCGTACCTCGTGCATGAACACGGTTTTATTCCACCGCATATCGCGGCTGGAATCAACCTGAATTTGCCCTTTGTGGGGCCACTGATGCGGCGTTGTGGCGCATTCTTTTTGCGCAGGTCATTCCGTTCCCAGAAACTTTACGCCACCGTTTTTTATGAATACCTCAGCATGATTCAGACACAGGGTGTCTCAATTGAATATTTCATCGAAGGTACCCGCAGCCGCACCGGTCGCTTGCTGCCACCCAAAGCCGGCATGCTGGCCATGTCAGTCCGGAGCTACTTGAATGCACCGGTCAGGCCGATCATGTTCCAGCCGGTCTACATCGGTTACGAGCGACTGGCAGAGGGTGACAGTTACACCACTGAATTGTCCGGAAAAGCCAAGCGAGCAGAGCGATTTTCCGATCTTGGAAAGATTTTCAGTATCACCCGTCATAATTACGGTAAGGCACATGTCAGTCTCTGCGAGCCTATATTCCTGAACGACCTGCTCAGTGAACAGGATCCGCAATGGCAGGAAACCATCAGAAAAGAAGCCCGGCGACCCGACTGGCTCACCGGAGCCATAGACGATCTCGGGCAGAAGATCATGACAAGCATCAACAGCAGCGCCGACGTCAACCCGGTTAACCTTCTGGCCCTGGCATTACTGGGTACACCGCGGCATTCGATGGGAGAGAAACAGCTCGAGAGGCAAATAGATATTTACCAGACTTTATTGAGGCATAAACCGACACCAGAACGGGTAACTATTACCAAAAAAAGCGCCAAAGAGATTATCGCCTACGGGTTTGAATTGAAAATTCTCCTACGTCAGGAGCACGCCCTGGGGGACATCATTTCCCTTAAGCCTGATCGCGCCGTGAGCCTGACTTATTTCCGTAACAACATCGCTCACCTGGTGGCCTTGCCCTCTCTGGTGGCCTGTTGTTTCCTCGAACACCGTAGCTTTCTGGTTGAGCACCTGCACAAATTCGCAATTATCATTCAACCGTTTCTGAAGGCTGAATTATTCACCCCCTGGGGGCAGCGTCAGATCACCAGGGCCCTGGATGAATCCATAGATCAACTTGTTGATAATGGCTTGCTGATCAGAAAGGCCGATGGGAAAACACTTTCACGAGCAAAAGACAATCCCGAAGCGGTATTGCAACTCAATACCCTGTCACACAGTCTTTTACAAACCATATACCGCTACCTGATCACCATTTCAATTTTGGCCAGGTACGGATCGGGTGTACTGAGCAGATCAGAACTTGAGAAACTGTGTATTCAAACGGCCCAGCGCATATCCATGCTACATGAATTCAACGCGCCGGAATTTTACGACAAAGCCCTGTTCAAGCAATTTATTGCAGAATTGCGCAGCATTGGTTACCTGTCGCCAAACCAGGATAACAGGCTGGTATTTGATGAACGTCTGGAACAGATCAGCCAGGATGCAAAATTTATACTCGGTGAAGCAATCCGGCTCGAAATTGACCGTCAGACACCCGCTGCGGAAGTGACTGACCAGGTGGAGTAGCGGTCTTTTTAGGCGTCCATATCAGGAATTAACCTGGATTCCAGACGTGTAATCCAGTCTTTGAGCTTCAATTTACGTTTTTTCAATCGCCTCAAATGCAATTGGTCCTGCAATGGATCCAGGGCCATACGATCAATTGCCAGGTCGAGGTCGCGGTGCTCTTCACGTAGCTCCAGCAATAGCTGTCTGGTCTCTGAAGTATCCTCTGATTTCATGAATTTCTGATCTCATATAAACTTCTGTGTTTCACTATACCATCAAGCGCGAAGAAATTGATTCTTACTGGGAGCATCTGATCTATGGATCGTAGAAAGTTTGTAGCGGCCACGAGTTTGGTCGGCGTAACGGGTCTGTTGAGTGCGTGTGGAAATCAGACCGGATCGCAAACCGGTTGCGAAGGCCAGACGGGCACAGAAAGCTTCGAATGGAAGATGGTCACCTCCTGGCCACGGGACTTTCCCGGCCTCGGTACCGGAGCCAACCGCCTGGCTGAGAACATTGACAAACTCAGCAATGGCCGTTTGAAAATCAAGGTATATGGCGGCAATGAGTTGGTACCGGCATTCGAGGTTTTCGACGCCGTACAGCAAGGCACTGCAGAAATGGGCCACTCTGCGACCTATTACTGGAAAGGCAAGGCCCCAGCGGCACAGTTTTTCGCAGGTATACCTTTTGGCATGACAGCCCAGGAATTGAATAGCTGGATTTACTACGGCGGGGGGCTCGAATTGTGGCAGGAAGTGTATGCACCCCATGGTCTCGTGCCATTTCTGGCAGGCAGTTCAGGCCCCCAGATGGGTGGTTGGTTCAACCGCGAGATCAATAGCCTCGCTGATCTCCAGGGCCTGAAAATGCGGATACCCGGTCCCGGTGGCGAAATTCTTAAACGGGCGGGCGGCACACCGACCAATATCCCCGGAGCCGAATTATTCACGGCCTTGCAGACCGGAACCATCGATGCAGCCGAATGGATTGGTCCCTATAACGACCTGGCTTTCGGTCTGTTCAGGGCAGCAAAGTACTACTATTCCCCGGGCTGGCAGGAGCCTGGATCAGGGCTGGAATGCATGATCAACCAGTCAGCCTGGAATTCATTACCTGCTGACCTGCAGGCCATCGTGAAAGTAGCCTGCCAGGCCGCCGTGATGGATAGTTTGTCTGACTTCACTTATAACAACGGAGTGGCTTTGCAAAGCCTGATCAATGAGCACGATGTCGCACTGCGCCGTTTCCCTGATGAGGTGCTGAATAAGTTGAGCGCTATCAGCGATGAGTTCATGGGCGAACTGGCAGCTGAAACAGAATTATCGGGGCGAATATATGCATCCTTCCGGGCCTTTACGGATATCGTAAGACCATGGACAGCCATATCGGAGCAAGCCCTGCTCAATCTGCGCCCTGAGCTTTAAAATTCAGTTTATTCGATTCAACACACCACTAATCGAAAGCACAATCATCCCCCGCGAAAGCGGGGACTATGAATAAATGGTCGAAGGTAACCACGTCGCCAGTTCCGGCCACAGTGCCAATAACCCCAGCATTAACACCTGGATAACGATGAATGGGATCACGCCCCTGTAGATCGAAGAGGTCGCGATCTCAGGCGGTGCCACACCACGCAGATAGAATAGAGAAAATCCAAAAGGAGGTGTCAGAAAAGACGTCTGCAAATTGATGGCAATCATGACACCCAGCCAGACCGGGTCGATACCCATGGCCAGCAATACCGGCCCAACTATGGGGATGACCACGTAGGTGATCTCGATAAAATCCAGGATGAACCCCAACAGAAATAATACCAGCATGACGATCAGCAAAGCCCCGGCTTGTCCACCCGGCAAACTCGTCAGTAAAGACTGAACGTATTCATCACCGCCATACCCCCGGAACACCAGGCTGAACAGCGAAGCGCCAATCAGGATCATAAAAACCATCGCACTGACCCTGGCAGACTGATAAACGACAGCGCGCAGGGTTGCGACCGACAACTGCCGTTGCTTCAAGGCCAGTAACATCGCACCGGTCGCACCCACAGCCGCCGCTTCGGTGGGCGTCGCCAATCCCATCAGGATTGATCCAAGCACCGCCACTATCAGTAGCAAGGGTCCCGTCAGTAAACTCAAGAGATTGAATAGAGAAACATCCTCACCCTCATCCTGCTCTATTGCCGGCATGGCGGATGGTTTAATAAATGCCATCAATGCCAGGTACAGCATATAAAGAACCACCAATGCCAGACCCGGCAACAGCGCCCCGGCGAACAACTCGCCGACCGATATCGTCTCAGGGCTGAATATGCCGATTTGCAACTGTGCCTGCTGGTATGCATTGGAAAGCACATCCGCAAGCAGTATCAGCACAATGGATGGCGGAATGATCTGACCAAGCGTCCCCGCCGCGCAGATGGTGCCGGTAGCAATTGACGGCGCGTAGTTATTCCGCAGCATGGTCGGTAAGGACAACAAACCCATAGTGACGACGGTAGCGCCGACGATACCGGTACTGGCGGCCATCAGGGTACCCACCAGCATCACCGCCAGACCCAACCCTCCCGGAATTCTGCGCATCAACTGTGCCAACGCCTGCAACAACTGATCGGCAAGCTTTGAGCGCTCCAGCATGACCCCCATGAATACGAAAACAGGTACGGCAATCAACGTTTCATTACTCATGATGCCAAATATGCGACTGGGAAATGCACTCAGGAAAGCAGGATCAAAAATACCGGTCATGATACCGATCAGGGCAAAGATCAGCGCGACACCCGCAAGGGTAAATGCCACGGGAAACCCCGCCAGCAAGGATAAGCCGGCGGCAAGAAACAGGCCCAAAGACATCAGGCCGGACATATCAGTGATTCACCATTTCGGGTTTGAATACTGGTTGATTGGACTTTATATGAGAGATAGCAACAACTTATGATTTTATGCGCAAAAAACGCACCATTAGTATGAACGACACGTTGACCACGTTGCCACACCATATTTTTATGCACAGATAACGACGTCATCAAAAAAACAGAGGGTTAATGCATGTGTTGAAAATAAACTATGCAAAATACGCTTTATCTGTTTGTTTTATAAAGTAATTCATAGAATTATAATTTGAGTCAGGATGCAGGTGATCTTAACACGCCCGGTAAAGTGGGTGCCCAAATCAATTTTACTCACAGAGTTATCCACAGGCCAAGTGGTTTTAGCACCCAGCCAGGCATTCACGGGAAGAACGCCGCGATCGTTTCAACCCGATACCAGTCAGAGCGATAAATCACACGCAACTGTCGTCAATCGTTTTCAGCGCTGGTTCAAACGTTTACAATAGTTCGCTTTCGTGTTGCCTTTTTGCGACCGCTCACAGGATTTTTTCTTGAAAGAACACATTGAAGAGTTATTGAATCAGGCTCTTTTACACCTGATACGCGACGGCGTTTTAAGCGCAGATTGCGATATTGTGCCGCAACTGGAACGCACCCGTTCACCAGAGCATGGTGAGTTTGCGTCCAATGTGGCTATGGTGCTTGCCAAGCGCACAGGCATGGCGCCCAGGGAACTGGCAGAGATCATTCGCGATAAGTTACCGCGTTCACGCCAGCTTAGCCATGCGGAAATCGCCGGCCCGGGCTTCATTAATTTTCATATGAACCAGATCGCACTGACCACCGTCGTCAATGACATCCTGTATCACGGCGACAGCTATGGACACCTGCCGCCCGATTCCATGCATGAGGTCACCGTCGAGTTTGTTTCTGCAAACCCTACCGGTCCATTGCATGTGGGTCATGGTCGTGGTGCTGCCTATGGTGCCAGCCTTGCAAGCATCCTCCAGGCGTCGGGTTACCAGGTTCAGCGTGAGTACTATGTCAATGACAACGGCCGGCAGATGGATATCCTTGCTGTCAGTGTCTGGTTACGCTACCTGGAACTGTGCGGCGAACAAATACGTTTCCCTGAAAACGGGTACCGCGGTGATTATATCTATGATATTGCCCGGGAGGTTCGCAATGAAGTCGGTGACAAGTGGCGTTTTAAAGGTCAGGAAGTCACCGATGGTTTAGTGCTTGATGAAAGCGATGGCGGCAATCGCGAAACCCATATTGATGCACTCATTGACCGGACCAGGGAGTTATTGGGGCATGCAGGTTACCTGGTTTTCTTCGAAACTTCAGTCAATAGCATTCTCACTGATATTCAAAAAGACCTGTCGGATTTCGGGGTTAACTTTGATCACTGGTTCAGTGAAAAAGAACTTGAGGACAGTGGCGCAATAACACGGGCCGTTGAACGACTTGAGGAAAACGGTCATCTCTATATCAAAGATGGCGCAACCTGGTTTCGCGCATCGGCACTTGGCGATGAGAAAGACCGTGTTATCATCCGCGAAAATGGCCGAACGACCTACTTTGCATCCGATATCGCCTATTTCCTGAACAAGATGGAACGTGGTTTTGAAAAGGCACTGTATATCTTTGGCGCCGATCATCATGGCTATATCGCCCGCCTGAGAGCAGCAGCCCAGGGCCTGGGTGAAGACCCCGACCGTCTTGAAATATTACTGGTCCAGTTTGCCGTGCTTTATCGCGATGGCGAAAAAGTCTCCATGTCCACCCGCTCCGGCCAGTTCATAACTCTTAGGGAACTGCGCGAGGAAGTCGGTAGTGATGCTGCCCGGTTCTTTTACATCATGCGCTCACATGAACAGCACCTGGATTTTGATCTTGATCTCGCGAAATCCCGGACCAACGAAAATCCGGTTTACTATATCCAGTACGCGCATGCGCGTATCTGCAGTGTATTCCGGAACCTCGAACAGATGGATGAAACACACAATCCGGCCATTGGCGAGGCCGCATTGAACCTTTTGACCGAACCCAATGAGGTGTTGTTGTTGCGTGCCTTGAGTCGCTACCCTGAAGTTATTGAGGCTTCCGCCCGATTGCGCGCGCCTCATCAGCTTGCCCATTACCTGCAAGCGCTGGCTACCGAGTTCCACGCCTATTACAACTCACAGCAGTTTCTTGTCGACGATGAAAACATCAGAAATGTGCGCTTGAACCTGATACTCGCCACACGTATTGTCCTGGCCAACGGCCTGGCATTGCTCGGAATTTCAGCACCGGATACGATGTAATGGCAGCGAAACGCAGATCAGCAGGCAACCGACGCGGAACAAAAAGGCAATCCCCAAGTGGAATCCCGGCATGGTTCTGGTTACTGGGAGGTATACTCATCGGGTTGGGTGCGGCCGTCTTTTTGATGGTAAAGGGGTATTTGCCGGAGATTAAACAGCATCTACCCTCTGTGGACAGCAAGCCCTCCACTTCAACCGAGCCCGCACTGGCTGAAGAAGAAATCGCCGAGCCAAAGAAACCACGCTATGACTTTTTTACAGTATTGCCTGAGATGGAAGTCGTCGTACCTGAGCAGGAATTAAGCCGCAAAGCTGAACCGACAACCCCTCAAACGGCCGTCGACGACAACCAGGATCAATATATTCTGCAGGCTGGATCATTCCGCAACGCAACAGATGCCGAGCAGATGAAAGCACAACTTGCGTTGCTGGGGTCAATGGCAACCGTACAGAAAGTTACAGTTAATGGAAAAACCTGGCACCGCGTGCGACTCGGGCCTTTCCCGAACGCCCGTGAGGCCGATGAAATGCGCCGCATGTTATCCGCCAACAGGATCGATACCCTGGTACTGAAAGCCAACCCCTGAAATCAACCCCGCTTATCCTCGATGCAGAATTCACCTGCTAGTGAGCGTATAAATCCGGTTTGTCGCCAACTGCAGCAGTCTGTGGCTGCTCTGAAGCAGCTTGCCAACGTTTGAAAGCAAGCCACAATGCCTCACCTTTCCACTCGCCGGTAACCTGGCCGGCAAACCCGCTTACATCAAGTTCGGCAATTGACATCTGCAGTGCCGTGTCACCACAGGCTGCACCGAAATCGCGCATACTGCCGCGTTGCTCCTGCGGTGCATAATTCCTGATCCAGCGCGCAAGATCTTTGCGTGCGGAGGATGCGTCGCCTTTTTGGCAGGCTTGCTGAAAATGTTTTAGCAGTTCTTTTTCGCTCTGTGAACCTGACCCGTTTGGATTTGATGACATTACCCTGACTGCGCCACGCCGGAAATACAGGGTGAGTGTCAACAGCCACAAGACTGCAAAAGCGAGCGTACTGACCTTCCATAGGTATGTATTAGCCGAAGAAGCTGAACCTTCGACTGATACACCTTGGGGAACGCCGGCTGTGACATCCGCTTTTGGTGGTGGCATGCTCGCCGTCGGCGTCAGTTCAGATGGCAGGACATTAACCCTGTGCGCCGGCAACGTGGCCGTCCGCTGCCGATGGTTAACCGTATCCCACCAGTCAAGCTGTATTTCCGGTAACACCAGTTCACCCGCCTGTTCCGGGACGATGGCATAGCGGAACTCCTTGTGACCAAGCACCCATTCTCCGTCATCACGGCTGATACCTTGAGGTTGGTCAGGGTAAATACGTGTTGCGGGCAATTCGGGCCATACAGGCTCTTCCAGCATGTTTTCTTCCAGACCCTCAGCATCCACTATCACCGTGCGTGTAATCGGCTCACCAACACGTAGTTTTTCACTGTCTGAAATTTGCTGCGAAAGGGTGATCCGCCGCGCTGGCAACCATGAATCTCCTGTGAATGACGCAGGGCGCGGACTGATTTCCAGTACCAAAGGCTCACTTTCAACCTGTACGCGGCGACCACGTACCGTCGGTTGCCAGAGACGGTCGGATGGCCTCTCTATCAACCGGCCACTGAGTTGCATCGCAGGGATAGTCAGTGTGCCTGAGCGCTCGGGGAAAATAGCATAGCGTCTCTCCAAAACACGATAACGCTCACCGTTCCGGTCAGACTGGTATGGCACTTCATCCAGCAAACGCACCGAAGCCTGGGCGGGTGCCGGCGGGTTGATGGCCGCTTCAGTCAGGTTGGCCTGGTAGAATATTCTGACCATCAGGCTAATTTGTGAGAGCACGTAATACGGACCCTCACCAGGTTGTACTGTGACCTCGATAAAAACGGGTTCGGCGGCGCCCGGAGCCAGTGCCGGTGCTGCTGAAACCTTTAATACCACGGGGTTTGAACTGGCACCGGGAAACCTTAAAGCGGGTATTGTCAAATTACCCTCACGCTTCGGCTCAAGTGTAATAACAAGCCTGACACTTGCAGTCTGGGCTCCATTCACAAAGGACATCTGTGTCTCGGAACGCCGATTCAACACATCGAAATCTGCCTGTAATACCGAAAAATCAGCATCCAGGCTCTGGTTCGTATTGCTGGTTTCCAAAATAAGGGTAACAGTCTCACCTACAACCGCACTGCTTCGATCCAGCTTGGCCGTGACTCCTGCTGCCTGTGCCTGCGAATAAACCAGCAACAGAACTACAGCCAGAACCAGGCTACTGATCCACTTGTGTAATTGATTAAAAACCATCTTTTCCATTCCTGATTACCATGTCTCGGACTCATTTGCAGGTGCACCCCGGCGTTCATGCTGATTGCGAAATTTGCGCCTCAACAAGCCACCCGGGTCATCTGGAATACGCCGCAGCCATTGCTCCATGGCCTGTGCATCTTCCTCTGACCAGTTTTGCTCCATCTCGGACTCTGAAGGCTCCCCGTTTTCCTCGCTCTCTGATTGCTCATCAGACTCTTCATCACCCTGTTCACCTTCCTGCTGGTCTTCAGAGGACTCTTCATCGCCTTGTTCACCATCTTCAGACTCGTCACCTGACTGTTCTTCATCGGACTCACTTTCTGAATCCTCCTGCTCCTGTTGCTCCTGCTCCTGTTGCTGCTTCATCTGCTCCACCAGGTCGCGGTTGAAGGCGGCGTCTTCCATCTCCGGGTCCAGTGCAAGTGCGGCGTCATAGGCGGCAATGGCCTCATCAAACTCACCCAGCTGGGCCATGGAGTTTCCGCGGTTGTAGTGACTATCAGCCTGATCCTGATCCAACTGAGACCACGATTGACCGGCGTTAACGAAATCACCACTCCGGTAGAAGGCCTCACCGGCAATTCCTGGATCCTTTGCGAGAACCGCAGCGTCCGCAGCGCGCTCCTGCTGCAAGGCTGACTGGGCCTGCTGATCCCGGGTGGCCCACAGATCATCCCAAAAACCTGCTTTTACATCCGTACTTATCAGTAATCCAGGCATTAGTACCAACGGCAATAAAAACAGCAGTCCACGCCGGAAGCTGAATGCAACCAGGGGTAGCAAAAGCAAAACCAGCCACGGCCCGGCATCTTTCCAGCGCTCACCCAGCGAATCATCTTTGCGTGCAAACTCACTGCCATCAACCGCTGCCCAGGGCGAGATTGCGGTACTACCTTCTGTCAACTCCGAGTACTTTCCGCCACCGGCGCGGGCAATGGCTTGCAGCGCAACGCGCTCAAGACGCGCAACAACGATGTTGCCACTGCTGTCACTAACGAAACCTTCGCCACTGGGAATCGGCGCACCCTGAACAGTGCCAACTGCCAGCACCGAAGTGAAAATACCCTGCTTCGCCAGCTTCGCAGCAACACTGGCGGCCGCCTGGCTGCCACTATCGGAAATCAAAAGGATTTCACCGCGGGCCATACCTGAGCGTTTCAGCAGTTCAGATGCCAGTTCCAGCGCCCGGTCGGGACGACTGCCCGAAACCGGAATAACATCCGGACGCAGGGCCGGCAACATATTCTTGATGGTATTGGTATCGCTGGTCAGTGGTGAGACAACAAATGCATCTCCGGCGTATGCCACGAGGCCTGTCTGACCTTCAGAAGTCGCCTCGAGCATATCGGACAACCTGAAGTGTGCCTGCGCCAATCGATTGGGCTTCAGGTCTTCTGACAACATTGAAAGCGATAAATCCAATATCAACACACGTGCATCACGGGATGTAAACGAGCTATCCGGTAATTTTTGCCAGCTCGGCCCAGCCAGGGCAATCGCCGCAACCAGCCACATCAACCCTGCCAGCCAGGGTCCTAAACGGGATGGTTTGGCTGCCGCATTGCCGACACTGAGCCAGCGCAAAAGATGGGCATCGCAGACCTTGCTCCAGTCGCCGGAAGGACGACGCAATCGACGCCATACCAGGGGCAGGATCACAGCCAGCGGCAGCAGGGCAAGCCACAAGGGACGTATGAAATGCAGTGGCAGCGTATCCATCATGATTTCACCGTACGCAGGTTGAAAGGACGGATCGAAAACAATGCCGCCAACAGCGCAATGATATAAGCGATACCCAGGGGCCAGTAAAACAACTCATCTACGGGGCGAATGGTTTCGACATCGCTCTCCACCGGCTCAAGCTCATCCAGAATTTCGTAAATTTTTTCAAGGCTCTTGGCGTCACGCGCCCTGAAATAACGACCACCCGTCTGGTCAGCAATCGCCCGCAGGGTGTCCTCATCAAGATCAGCAGAAGGATTAACCACACGGCTGCCAAAAAAATCCTGCACCATCATCTCATCCGCGCCGACGCCCACGGTATAAACTGTCAGCCCATCATTGGCCGCAAACCCGGATGCCTGCAAGGGCTGCACCTCACCGGAAGTATTCGCACCATCGGTCAACAAAATCAGCACCCGGTCGGCTGCGGCATCATCACGCAAGCGTTTGACCGCCAGTCCGATGGCATCACCGATGGCCGTCTCGCGACCGGCAAGTCCGATTTCTGATTCGTCCAGCAAAGTTGCTGTCGTCTCGGTATCAAAGGTTAAAGGTGTCTGCAGATAGGCCCGACTGCCAAATAATATCAAGCCAACACGATCACCATGGCGCCGCTGGATAAACTCACCTGCGACCTTTTTTACCACCCTAAGGCGATTAACGGCCGTCTTATTCAGAACCATGTCCTGGGTATCCATGCTGCCTGAAATATCAACAGCCAGTAGCAAATCCCGGCCAGTCACCGGCAAACTCTCGATGTCACCAATCCACTGCGGCCTTGCTGCAGCAATAACCAGTAATAACCACACCAGTGTAGCGACCAGGGCCAGCAAAGGCCTTCGCATCCAACCGCCCTTGCCCCCCACCACGGACGAGAACCAGGGCACACGCAGGGCCTGTAAATCGCCCGACGCTGAGGCCGGCAACAATAATCGCAACAACCAGGGAACCGGTGCCAGCAGCAATAGCCATGGCCATGCAATGGCAAACCCGGTGGTGAGTACTTCTTCAGCCATGTTGTTTAATCCAATGGCGGGTCAGCTCACTCATCTGATCAGGATCAAACTTCGGTGCAGGATCATATGGGCCCGAAGCCAGTACACCAAGTGATTCCGCTGATGGCTTGCTTTTCATTTTCTCAATCAAAAAATCTGCCCATTCCTGACCATTTAACACAGCGCATTGTTGATCGGGAAACGCTCTTAACGCGACCAGCTTGAATATACGATTCAGTGTTGATAAATATGCTTGTGGATCACGATTGGGATCAATATTTGCATTGAGATGGTCAACCCAATTCAACATCTGCTTACGCCGTTGATGAAGTCTGTAGCGCGCGAGCATGCGGCGACCTGCCCAAACCAATAGAGCCAGCAAGAGCAACGCCAGCACCCACCAGCCCGGCGCCGGTGGCCACCACGGGACCGGGGCGGCTGCATGGATATCGCGTAACTGTGATAGAAGGTCGGGATTCATGCGCCCCGTCCGACCAGAAAACGCAATTCCCGACCCAGGACTTCGACCGGGTCATCAGATGTTTTTAACACCATCCAGCCACATTTGTGGCGCTGAAACATGCGTCGGGGTATCTCACCATGCTCACTGCTCATTTGAGCAAACTGCCGGCGGGACTGCTCCTGGTGCGTATCGAGCATGGCGCTGTTTTCGCCGTCAGAAATTGGAAACCTGCCCGCTGGAAGAGATTCCTCCGCAGGATCCATCACCTGGCAACCAATGACATCATTATGCTGACGTAAACGCGACAGGTGACGATGACACTGTTCATCGAGGTTAAAGAAATCACTGATGATCAGGACCAGGCTGCCGGGACGCACAGCATGCCGGACCCGTTCAAGTGATACGGAAAGCGGCTTTTGACCAGGATGGGCAGTGTCCGGGTTCAACCAGTCCACCAGCCCCTGGATAACCCGCATGGCACCTCTGCGACCACCGGTCGGGCGAAGCTCGCGGTGATCATCCGATGTAAACAGGAACGCACCAATGCGGTCGCCGCGCCGCACCGCAGCCCAGGCCACGGCAGCCGCCAGCTGCCCGGCGGCAACGGATTTCAGACGTGTACGTGTTCCAAAGTAAAGACTGGGACTGGCATCCACTACGACCAGTACAGGCCGTTCTCTTTCTTCCTGAAAAATCTTGGTATGCGGCTTTCCGGTCCGGGCGGTAACACGCCAGTCCATATTTCGAATATCGTCACCGGGAAGGTAGTTGCGCGACTCTACGAAGTCGACACCCCGGCCACGGAAACGTGACCGGTAAGCACCCGCTAGCGATGACGCCGCAGGGCTGTGCATCGGCAGGCTAAGCGCGTTGCAGCGGGGTTTTAAGGCAATTAGCTCGGGGGCACTCAGATGAATGCCATCCCCTGGGGTCTGGGTCATGGAACAGGAACCAGATCCAGCAAGCGGTTGACCAGTTCGTCAACGGTGACACCATCGGCTTCCGCTTCATACGACAGCAATACACGGTGACGTAAAACCTCGTGTATCACCGCGTGAATATCATCCGGTGAAACAAAATCACGACCATCGAGCCAGGCCCGTGCGCGTGCGCAACGATCCAGTCCAATGGTGGCGCGCGGACTTGCGCCATAGCTGACCATGCGGCCCAGGTCTTCGTCCCACTTACCTGCATTTCGGGTCGCCAGCACCAGTTGCACAATATACTCCTGCAACGCCGGTGCCATATGCAGATCCAACACCTGTCTTTGTGCGGCAAATACCTGTTTCTGGGTCACGAGCGTGGTGGGTTCAGTCTTGCTTCCCAACTCGTCACGGGCCTGGCCACGGGCCAGTTCAAGGATATCCTGTTCCGCCCTGGCATCCGGATAGCCAATTGACACATGCATCAGAAAACGATCCAACTGCGCTTCGGGCAACGGGTAGGTGCCTTCCTGTTCGATCGGGTTTTGTGTGGCCATTACCAGAAAAAGAGGCGGCATTTTATAGGTGACCCTGCCAACCGTTACCTGGTGTTCGCCCATGGCCTCGAGCATGGCAGACTGAACTTTGGCCGGTGCACGGTTCACTTCATCTGCAAGAATCATGTTATGGAAAATCGGCCCCTGCTGGAATTCGAAAGTACCTTCCTGTGGCCTGAAAATTTCAGTACCTGTCAGATCGGCCGGTAACAGGTCGGGTGTAAACTGGATTCGGTGAAAATCACCTTCGATTCGTTCCGCCAATACCTTGATTGCCGTGGTTTTGGCAAGACCAGGTGCCCCTTCTACCAACAGATGTCCATTGCAAAGCAGGGCCATGACGAGGCGCTCCATCAATCTTCCCTGGCCGATGATGAGCTCGTTGGCTACCTTGCTGAGTTCTTTGAACGCCGCGCGCTCCGGATGTTGTTCAGTTGTTGTCTGTGGTTTTACTTCGGTAGATTCCATGTGCTAAACCTGCGGTTGCCGCTCCATCAATGAAGCTTTGTGTTTTATAGGTACGATACAACAGTTTTTCAACCGTTCATCGTCTCTCATTTACATGACGTCACATCAGTGTCATTGGTCACGAACGAGAACAAATTGACCCGTTTTTTTCCTTTAAATTCAATAATCCTGCGGATCGACATCAACAGACCACCGCACCTTGCGGGCAGAAGGCAGTTTTTGAAGCTTCAACACCCAGTCATCAAGCTGCCTGTGCAAGCTTGAACGCGTACTTGCCTGTACCAGCAAATACCAGCGGGTGCGCCCGCTCCTGCGCTCCATCATGGCCGGGAAAGGTCCGTAAATCACCGCCTCGCCTTCCGGAAAAACCTGCTTCGCCTGATCCAAAAAACACCTGACATCATCTATGAGGGGGGCATCTGAACGCAATAGCGCCTGGTAACTGAACGGTGGCAGACAGGCCATGCGCCGGTCAAAGCAGATACCACCGGCAAAAGCTTCATAACCGGCTGTCAACAGAGTGAGTAGTGATTCATGTTGCGGATAATGGGTTTGCAGAATGACCTCACCGGGTAGCTGGTCGCGGCCGGCACGGCCAGCCACCTGTACCATCAGTTGCCCCATACGTTCCAATGCCCGGAAATCAGCACTGTAAAGAGCCTGGTCAAGGTTCACTATGACGACAAGGGTTACTCTCGGGAAATGATGACCCTTTGCCAGCATCTGGGTTCCCACCAGTAAACTGGACTCTCCGGCTTTGACCTGTGCGGCAAGTCGCTCGAACTCACCCTTTTTACTGACACTATCGCGATCAAAACGCAGTATGGGTGTTTGTGGAAAGTTTTTGGCCAATACCTGTTCCAGTTGCTCGGTGCCCTCACCGGCGCCCTGCAAGGCATCGGCACCACACGCGGGACACATCACCGGCACCTGCAAGACACTGTCGCAGTGATGACATAACATCCGACGACTGGCCTTGTGCCAGGTCAGGTTGGCATCGCAATGCTGACAGGCACCATGCCAACCACACTCATGACACAGTATGACAGGTGCATATCCCCGCCGGTTGAGGAATACCAGCACCTGCTCACCTTTCCCCAGCGTATCGGCAATGGCCTTCATCGCAGTTGAAGAAATGCCACCGGTCATGGTTTGCTGTATCAGATCGAGCACCCGCCAGCGCGGCTCTGCAGCACCGGTCGCACGTTTCCTCAGGCGGTGCCATTGGTAGCGGTCGTTCACGGCATTACTGTATGTCTCAAGCGAGGGTGTCGCGGTTCCCAACACCACGGGTATCTCCAGCCCGGCCGCTCGCTTGACTGCCACATCGCGACTGGAATATCGAAAACCATCCTGTTGTTTGAATGAAGCATCATGCTCTTCATCCAGAATGATCATCTGCAGCTCAGTCATTGGAAGAAACAGTGCTGACCGGGTACCGATGACCAGTCGCGCAAGACCGCGTCTGGCCATTGCCCAGGCTTGCAGGCGTTGCCCTTCACTGAGACCGGAATGGGTCACCACCGGTTCAATACCCAGGCGCTCCCTGAAACGGTTGACCAGTTGCGGGGTCAGACCGATTTCTGGCACCAGCAACAATGCCTGACCGCCCTCACGCAGCACCTCTTCAAGCAACTGCAAATAAACTTCTGTTTTGCCACTGCCCGTAATGCCATCGAGTAAATGACATTGAAATCCACCCCTGCTATGACTGATGGCTTCCACAGCAAGTCTTTGCTCTTCCAGTAACGTTGGCCCGGAAGAAGGGTTCAACCCGGTCGGTTTCTGTGTTTCAGAATAGATCCATTGCTGTTCAAACAAGCGGGACAGGGTTTTACGCCACGTGGGTGCAAAACCACGTAACCGGGCATCTGTGGCTGGCCCCGAATGTATCCTCTCAAGCAAGGCAAACTGAGCCTTTATCTTTCCTGCGGGTTCCAACAGACGCGCTTCACCCGCCGGTGTCAGGCGGTATTGCACGGGTGCTGCCGGTATCATTCCACCGACCTTCCTGAGCCGTGGCGGTAATGCATTGACAACCACCTCGCCTGGTGCGTGTTTGTAATAGCGCCAGCACCATTTAAGCAATCCCAGCAGTTCAGTGGTCAGAACCGTTTTGTCCCCGTCGGGAAAGTCGATGACCTCGACCAGCTTATCAGCCGATAAATCACTGTGGTCAGAAACCCCCACGATCACACCTACGAGTTGGCGACGGCCGAACGGCACAACTACGCGTTGCCCCGTTTGCGGAGCAATGCTGTTGTCAGCAGGCAGGTAGTCAAAAAGTTGTCTTAAGGGCAGCGGCAGGGCAACCTTTAATACCGGCTTTATTGAAGTGGATTGCATAGCCGTGAATTCTAGCAGTCAGTGGCGGCAAGTTTGGATATTTCGTCAGTCGGAATGCTCCCGGCGGGAAGAAACTATATGATGGGATTGGGGGTCACTACAGCAAGACGTATTAAAATTGATTCGATTCTTTGATTAATTACTTTATTTAATTGGAACAACCCTATGAAACATCGAAAATGGAACTGTCTGCGGTGCTCCGGCAATGAGTATGAAACCGGTGAAATACGTGTGTCTGGTGGCTTTTGGTCGCGAATATTCGACGTACAGAACAAGAAATACAGCGCGGTTACCTGTGACAGGTGCGGTTTTACCGAGTTTTACAAACGTGACGCATCAACGCTTGGCAACGTGTTTGATTTTTTCACACGTTGATTTTCTGAATACAACATAGATGGAAAATAACAGCATGAAAACTCATCGAGCCCGGGGCGCGGTAATTATATTCATAACCATGATCAGCGCGGTAATCACTCAAGCCGGAATAACCAGTGAAAAGAAACCATTAGTCGCCGGATTGGAAGCCGCCACTTACACTGGAATTGAAGACGCACCGGTCACCCTGTCGAACGGGCTCTGGGAAGGATCTCCCTATGTGGAAGACGGTTCGTCCCGGCCCCGTGTTGGCCTGCTCAAAGACATCTATTTCAGCGGTGATCTGGATGCAGACGGACAGCAGGAGCTTGTCGCGATCCTGTGGCAAAGCGCGGGCGGAACAGGAAGCAATATCTATGTCGCCGTGATGAAACCTGAAAACGACGGATTAGAGAACATCGCCACCGCCCTGGTTGGTGATCGCGTTAAACTCAGGGCTGGAAAAATTGACTCCGGAAAAATTTACCTCGAGGTTTTGCAAGCGGGTGAAAGTGACCCGATGTGCTGCCCTACCCAACTTGCGACACGCAGCTGGAGTCTGAACGACACGCAACTGGAAGAAAATGTAATGGAAGTAACCGGCAAACTGTCCCCGGATGCACTGCAAGGAAGTGAGTGGCTTCTGACCCGCATTAACAACGGGCAACCATTGGCTGAGGATACCGAGGTCACCCTCACGTTTGATGCCGGGCGAATTTCAGGCAAAAGCGCGTGCAATCGTTATTCCGCAAGCATTGAAGAAGGTGAAAATCCGGGTGATATCCTCATCGGCCCCACCATGGGTACACGAATGGCATGCCCGGACCACCTGATGGACATGGAGAGCCTCTATCTTGCGTCACTGTCACAGATAACACGCTTCAGTTTTGACTCTGGCAAGCTGGTATTAAGCGGACAGGATGAGGATGGAACCGCGATTTCGATGTTTTTTACAGCTGCAGGAACACAGGGTAAATAGGGCCATAAATCAACGCGGTGGTTTTGATAAATAGACGTGAAACTTTTGCTCAAGTTGTTTCTGATCGTATGCCTGTTTTGTGCAGGTATTTACCTGGCAACACCACTGTGGTTACCACACATGCTTGCCAGGCAATTGCCGGCAGGCTGGCAACTGGATGAACTGCAAAGCCGCTACCCGGGTTTTGTAGGAATCAATATTGACCTGTTGCGTGTCAGGGGTGAGCTTGGGGTTGCCGGCATATCACTTTCAGCATCTGACCTTCGTTTTGAATACCAGGGCCTAAGATCAGATATTGGCCTCATTGTCCTTGACGTCTATTTGCAACCTTCGGAAAAGCCGTCCGCTGACTCTCTCACGCTGAATGATTTATCACTACCTGTTACGAACTTAACCGGCAAACTGCCGCAGCTATCAATCAATAAAATGCGCGTGGCCTTGCATCAAACAACCGGCATACCGGATGAGGCCGCCCGTCCCTTGCTACTGGACTTCGAGGCTTTTGATCTAACCCCCCGCACAGACCAGGCCTTTCACCTTGCAAGCCAGGTGACTATCGCAGAATCACCGCAGATCAAGGGACAACTCGATGTCGATGTGAGCCCGAAGCTGATCAATGCCATCATGCGCCTCCCTGCCCGTTCGGATTTGACGCCATGGCTGACGCTGGAGATGGAGCAGCAGGAACTGCAGGCTAACTTCACGACCCGCATAAAAGCCATGCTCGATGCCAGTTCCGCCAACCGCGAATGGCTGGATGCGTTACTGGCAGGCGGCACCGGCCAGGTATTCACCCAACTTGACGGCAAACTCGAGGTCGATGCAAACCTCACTGGTAGTGAACAGCAAAACATTGAAAACCTCTCACTGACCAGCGAAAACCTGCGTTTGGTATCCGACAGCGGAGCACTTGATATCAGTGCGGAGATTCAGGCAAACCGTGAAGGGGAAGATATAGTCATTGACCTGCTGAGGCCGGCCATGATCAATTATCAAGACGAAACCGGCTGGGTTGACATGTTACTCAGGCAGACTGTTCCGGAATTACAACTGACACCCGGTTCGGGGGTCAGGATTGCATCAGAGATTGGTTCTGACAGCAGGTTTTTATATCGGCCCGGCATTGATCCCTCTTTCAGGTTTAACGGTGATATCAGAGTCGACCTGAACTCCAGTACGGAAAACCTCACACTACAATCCAGTGGTATCCAGATAGAGGCGGAAGACCTGCACAAACCGGAATCTACAACTGCGGATGGTGTCATTGCACTGGCCTGGGAGGTGAATGCACCCTGGTCCTACACATACAATGACCTGAGACTGGAAGCCGACAGGTTGACCCTTGTGGCCGAACTCAAAACACAGGGCGGGGAGCTTGTCAGCAACGGTAGCGGCACTTTGACGCAGGTTCGTTTACCGGTACAGGATGTCCGGGCAGAAGAAGTTGAAATCACATGGCAGAATCTGGACCTAATCGACCTGACGGGAGAACTGGGTACCCGTACGCACGGTTTTTCCTCCGAGTTTGACGGCCAGATCTGGACCGGTTTCGACT
>Ga0316197_10000571_pt1 | contig 25510 bp, 20 predicted proteins | sample OudBiesiAoxic_MG_FD_204939 | JGI IMG/M metagenome (GOLD analysis project Ga0316197, IMG submission 204939) | Coastal sediment microbial communities from Oude Bieten Haven, Netherlands - site A oxic | ecosystem: Environmental > Aquatic > Marine > Coastal > Sediment | place: Netherlands... | reverse complement strand
AACCGATCGTTGGGGTGATTCTTCCAACGACAGGCGCAGCGGCCTCCTATGGGGAGTCCATTGAAAGTGGAATTCGACTCGCTCTTTCGGATGCCCGTGGGCGCGAGGGGCTGCCGACCGGTTTCGAGGTTGAGTGGGCCGACACCGGTTCCGACCCATCCCGTGCTGTGGCTGAGTTTCGAAAGATGGTCGAAGAGCGCGGCGTGAAGTTGGTGATCGGCGGAGCGACCAGCGCCGAGGCGATGGCGTTGATTCCCGAACTCGATGAACTCGACGTTGTCTGTCTGTCACCGTCGGCTTCGGCGCCCGGCCTCGCTCAGCGGTCAAGGCTGTTCTTTCGGATCTACCCGTCCGATGAACTCGAAGGTCACACCGCGGCAAATTTCCTTTTCGAGCGGTTGGGCAAGCATGATGTGCTGCTCTTTACCGGTGATACCGAATACACCCGTGGTATCAAACCCGAGTTCCTCAAGCAATACCAGGAGGCGCTGGGCGGAACTGTGGTCGAAGATGTCGCGATCACTGAAGAAGGATGGGAAGAGGTAGCCGCCGAGGCGCTCGCTCGCGAGGGTGTTGAAGCGGTCTACGCCATCGGCTACGCCGAGGAGATTCTCAGTGTGGTCAAGTTCCTCTCGGCTCAAGGATTCGAGGGCAGAATCGTGACCACCTCAGCGTTCTATAGCGGCCAGGTGATCCGTGAGGCTGGGGAGGCTGCAGAAGGAATCCTGTTTCCGTTGCCGCCTTTTGACCGGACATCGGAGAAGGAGCCGGTGCTGGGCTTCGTCAACCGCTATATGGACACATATGAGCGTGCCCCCGACGTCTTTGCGGCGCATGGCTTCGACGTCATGGGCCTGGCAATCCAGGTCATGAGCCTCGCCAACCCGCCGGAAACCCTGGAAATACTCAAGGCCCTCAACTTTGGTGTTGCCGAGTTCATGGGCGTTACCGGTCCGATTCTGTTTGACGATCACGGCGACGTGAAACATTATCCGATGATGTTCATCGTCAAGGGGGGGCAGGTTCTGAGCTACCAGCGATACCTTGATACAGAACGTCGGCGCATCCTGAACCAGGTGCAGGATCTCCTGGCGTCGGGCGATTAGCCCCGCCGGATCCGCACAGGCCGAGATGACCGTTATTCGTATTTTGTGGCGCCACCGCGCGCTGATCGCGGTTTTGGTGAGGCGAGATCTCGATGCCCGCTACCGGGCCTCGGTCCTCGGGTTCTTCTGGTCGTTGATCAATCCACTCCTTCTGCTGGCAGTTTATGCGGTTGTCTTTACCTACATCTTCAGCCCCCGCTTTCCCGGTGGTGATCCCTACCCACTTTTCCTTTTCAGTGGTCTGTTGCCCTGGCTTTTCTTCTCTGGTGCGGTCCTCGATGGGTCGGCAACTCTGATCGACAACGGCCCCCTTCTGGCTAAGGTGATGTGTCCGCCGGAACTGTTCCCGGCGGTGACCGTTCTTTCACACCTCATCCACCACCTCCTCGCGTTACCCATTCTCTTTCTGGCGATGGTCGCAAGTTCGGTGGCCGGCCTGCATGCATTCCCCTGGACTTTTCCGTTGGTTATGGTGGCCCTGGTTCCCTGGCTGCTGACAACAGGGGGCGCAGTTTTCGCGATCTCGGTTTTGTCCGTTCACTACCGCGATATGCGTGACCTCGTTGGCCACCTCCTCAATCTCCTCTTCTTTTCATCACCCATCATCTACAGCCTCGAGGGACTCCAGGTGCCGGTATTGTTGCACCGGATCTTGATCCTGAACCCGCTGGCCAGCCTGGTCACGGTCTATCGCGATGCGGTTTTCGCTGGTCGGGTGTCGCCACCGCAGCTTTGGCTGACAGCGTTTGCAGTCGGAGGCGTTTCGTGGTGGTTGGGAACGCGGGTCTTTGCCGCGTACCGGGAGACCGTGGTGGAGGCTGTGTGAAGGGCTCTGTGCGTTTTTCGAATGTCAACAAGGCCTTCCGGTGGAGGGGACCACGTTCTCCGCATGAGACCATCAAGGGCGCCATCTTTCACCGCAGGACGCGCCGTCGGGAACCGTCATGGGAACAGTACGTAGCTCTCGACGGCATCGACCTCGAGGTCACAACAGGCGAAGCGGTAGCCGTGATCGGGCCCAACGGGTCGGGCAAATCAACCCTGCTCAAACTTATCGGCGGCATTCTGAAACCGACATCGGGCAGAGTCGAGGTCTCTGGAAGGGTCACGGCTCTGATCGAAGTCGGTGCCGGCTTCCATCCCGAGATTACGGGTCGCGAGAATGTCGTCATCAACGGCATGTTGCTCGGCCTCAGCCGGCGCGAGATCGAAGAACGAATGCAGGAGATCGTGGATTTCGCCGACATCGGTCCGTTCATCGATCAGCCGGTGAAGATCTATTCCTCCGGAATGTACGTGCGCCTCGGCTTCGCGGTGGCGGTGGCGACGGACCCGGATATTCTCCTCATCGATGAGGTGTTGGCCGTTGGTGACGAGGCCTTCACCCGTCGATGTCTTGATCGTCTGGCACGAATGCGACAGCGAGGCGTGACCATGGTCCTCGTTTCTCACGATCTTGATCTCGTTACGAGTTTCGCTGATCGTGCCCTCTATTTGGACCGGGGCAGAATCATCACCGAGGGTCCTGCCGATGCAGTCGCCGCACGTTATCGCAGTGACGTGGCCGAAGGTACCGGCCGTGATAACTCGACGCTTCCGGCTCGAGAGGACGACGGTGAAACTCGGTGGGGCAATGGTGATGTGGAAATCGACGGAGTCGAGCTTCTTGTTGGCGGGAGGGGGTCCCGGATAGTGGCGGGTGGCAGTCCCTGCAGCATCCGTATTCGGTATTCAGTCCACAAGCCGACGGAGGATTTCGTTTTCGGTGTCGCATGGCACCGTTCCGATGGCATGCAAGTCAGTGGTCACAATACCGATCTTGCAGGCCTCGAACCGATCCGATTGGTGACCGACGGCGAGGTGTACTGCGAATACGAGTCGTTTCAGCTTGCCCCTGGAGAGTACCTGGTAGATGTTGCCATCCATGCGCGCGACGGCCTCGCCTACGATTATTGGTGTGACGCTCTCAAGGTACGAGTAACCTCCGAGGTCGAGTGGCCGGGGGTGTGGTCGCCACCTCTGCGCTGGCGGTCCACCGGCCCCGAGTGGGGAAAAAGCACAGAACCTCGTCGACGGATACCGGTAGACAACGACGAATGACGTTTCGCGGGACCGTTGCGGACCTCGACTGACGTAGAGCGTCATTTTTTGAGTCGAAACCCAGCGCGAAAAGCTGGCACAGCCTTTGCAGAAGACTGTTTGCGAAAAAGGAGGCAGCATTATGCGCAAGAACCGTGGTTTCACTCTGATCGAACTTCTCATCGTGGTTGCGATTATCGGCATCATCGCCGCGATCGCGATCCCCAACCTTCTGAACGCCATCAACCGTGGTCGTCAGAAGAGGTCGATGGCGGACATCCGGACAATCGGTACTGCGGTCGAGGCCTACGCTGTGGATATGGCGTTCTACCCGACCTTCACTCCTCAAAACCCGCTTCAGGGAACCGCCACGATCCTGGGAAATCTCGAGCCAACCTATGTCAAGACGGTGCCGCGTGAGGACGGTTGGCGGACGCCATTTTATGCCGTCTCCGTGTCGCGCTTCTATACTCTAGGTTCAGCAGCTCGAGACAAGCAGATCGGCGCCCTTGATTCCTATGGTCCAGGAATCACGTCCGACATGGACTGCGACATCATTTACTCGAATGGAAGCTTCGTCCAGTACCCAGAAGGTGTGCAGGACGACGGTTGATCTGATCTTGATCCGCCTATCAAGTTCAGCAGAGGGCACTTCGGTGCCCTCTTTTTTTGTCTTGCTCCCGCGGGAATACCGCGCGGTAAGATATTGAGGTGATCAGCGCCTCGATTCACACCCGCAATTCTCACCGACTCGAGATACTTCAGGGTCATTTTCCGTGATTTCTCAAGAGGTATCGTCTGAGGCCCCGCAATCGCCGGATTGGGCGATTGGGAGTTTGAATCTCCGGCGTGATGCAATCGCCCAGGGATTACTCCTCAGTCTTGCCGGGTGGTGTGTCTGGCGCCCGGTCGAGATCTTTCCGTCTTCGGCGATTTTGGTGGTGGCGGCCGTTCTCGGTCTCGCGGTGTGGGCATGGCGGCGCACCTCGAGACAGACGAACCCGTGGTTGTTCACCTGTGCAGTCGGCTGTGGGCTTTTAGCTTCGGGCATAGCTGGCTCGGACCCCGCGTCGGCCGTCGGTGAGATTTCGTTGCTCATGGCGGCGGTAATGATGGTCTGGCTGGCGTCGCGAGTCTCTCCGCCGGAGCGGTGGCCCGCGTTTCTTGCGCTTGTGATTTCGATGCTTGCCCTGTGGGGCTTGTGGCAAGTAGGCGGGGGCATGGACGAAGCGGTCTCTTCGGTTGGGCAACTCTCGATCGGAATCCGGAATGCCGCTTTAGAGCGCCTGACGAGCGGCCGTGCCTTCGCGTCGCAACTCCTCCCTTCACACCTCGCTGTCCTCCTCGCCACCTCCTTGCCCCTGCTCCTGTGGCGGCTTCGATTTCGCTGGTCGGCGCTACCGTGGTTCGTGGGCTCGGTTCTCTGTGTGGTCGGAATCGTGCTGACCAGATCACCGGTTGGGGCTGCGCTTGCCCTCAGCGCGTGTGGCGTGTTGGCAGTTGGTCGAAAAAGGAGAGTGTTGCTCCTTGCCGCTTTGGTGCTGGTCCCGGTTCTGCTTTCGGTGATCGCCGTTCGCGGTGATGTCATCGAACTCGAGCCGGTGCAGCTCCGTCTTGACAACTGGCGGACCGCGATCTGGGTGTGGTCGACGGCGCCTTCGGCAGGGGTCGGTGTCGGGGGTTTCGCCCAGGCCGCACAGGCGGTGCCCTTCGAGGTTGGCAACCGCCCCCGCCACGCCCATTCGCTGCCGCTCGAATGGCTTGCCGAGCTCGGTCCGATCGGACTGTTGGCGGTATTTTATGCGGGCATCGCGCTGTGGCGGCTTCTTTGTAGACTGTGGCCGGAACGCCCCGAGCTCGCGGTGGCGTTGGCAGTGATTCCAGCCCACAATCTGGTTGACTTTTCGTTCTATGGGTCCGGCATCACCCTGGCGTGGGCAGTGCTGGTTGGATGGTCGATGGCATTTGTGAAGGTGTCGTCTGAAGCGGAATCGCCGCCGCCTCGAGGGAGGGTCGTCTTTATAACCGCGATTGCTGGAGCACTGGCGGTGACGGTCCTCCACGTGACCTCGCTCTTGGTGGAGGAATCGGCGCTCGAACGACAGATGGCCTCCGAGAGGCTGGAGGGGGCGATCGAAGCTCGGCGGCTGGCGCCGTGGCGAGTCGATCCGCTCGGTCTCGTTGCGACGGCTGCGTTGCAGACTGGCGATCCACAGAGAATCTCGGAAGCTCGTGAAGAGCTCGATCGCGGTCGCTGGTTGCGGCCTCGTTCGGCGGCATTGGCCGGCCTACGTACCGATTTGGCGATTGCCGATGGCATGGCGCCGACGGCAATCTCAGAGGCGTGGGTCTCCTCATTCGAACAGCCGTCAAACGAGGCGCGAGCCGAGTACTTCGAGAACCTCCATGATCGTCTCGAATCGGGAGCCGTAGATGACGATTCGTGAGGGTCCTGTCTTGATCGTGTCCATGGTGGTCGCGTTGGCGGCAATCCTCGGCGGAGCCTTCTATCCAGGCCCCCGGGTCGTGATCGGCGTTTTGCTGGCGATGGCGCTGGGTTGTGCGGTGGCCGTGAGGCGAGCGAGTCTGGTATCAGAGGAGTGGGTCGGTCTCGGTTTTATCGTGTGGGGTGTCTTATCAGCGGCTCTCGCGGTTGCCGCACCTCTTGCCGCGCGGGAGGCTGTTGCCGTATGGGTGGTGGCCTGGGGGCTGTGGATGGTAGCCCGGAGAGCCCAGGAATCGAACCTGCCGGCGGCCTTGCTCATTCTCATTGTTTCCGCGGTGATCCTGGCCTTCGGGGTCATGCTCGAGGCTGTTGGAATGCGCAGTCTACGGGTCGGAGGGTTGCTCGAAAACTCCAATGTCACCGCCTCGCTGCTCGTAGTGTCGCTGCCGATGGTTTTCGTAGTTCGTGGCCCTCGAGGGTGGCGATTCGCGGCTGCGGCGGTGTTGACCTTGGGATTGGTGCTCACGGGGTCCCGGGCGGGTCTGCTGGCGTTGCTCGTAGTCGTCGCAGTTGTTCTCCCCAGGGGACCGGCGAAGGTCATGGGTCTTCTGACCGGCGGTGTCGGGGTTGCGGCGGTTCTGGTGTGGCGTTTCGTTCAGCAACCGGACATCCTTGCCTGGTTTCGGCCCGCCATCTGGTCGGCGGTGCTGCGGTTGTGGGCCTCCCGTCCGCTGTGCGGAGTAGGCCCGGGTGGACTTGTTGACGCTGCCGGTGCCCAGCGCTTGCTCCATGCCGATCACGTAGGACAACGACAGTTCCTGATAGCTTACGCCGAATCGAGTCCCCTTGCGGTTCTGGTGCAGACAGGGTTGGTAGGTTCTCTCATCGCCTTTGTCGGCTTCGTTATCTGGTGGCGGCGCACGGCTGAAGGCCGAGGATTGTCTCGAAACATGATCGCGACCTTGGCGGCGATGGGGGTGATCGGCGCTTTTCACGACATGTTGACTATGGACGTGGTCCTGTGGTGGTGGGCCCTCACCATTGGGCTGTTGGAGGTACATGTCGCCCCATCGGCACCGCGTAACATCTCTTCGAGTTCTCCAATGAGCGGGCGAGTCATTGTCGGTATGACTTTTTCGCTCGTTGTTCTCTTCGGAGTTGTGCAACCCGCCTGGGCGCGATGGATCTGGCGTTCCGAAGGACCGGACACGGTTGTCATGGAAAGGGCGATGCGGGCCGAACCGTGGTTCGACACGCCCCTTGAGTGGCGCTCGCGGGCGCTTTTGAAGAAACCCAATTGGAGCTGGGAAACGGTCGCGGAGGCGACTGCCGTCAGTGGCAAAGCGATCCGCGTTCATCCCGGCGCAGCCCGCCTGTGGTCGATCTGGGCTACGGTCCACGCTCGCGTGGTGGCGGAATTCGGCCCCTGGCCAGACAGCGTCAACGCTGCGCGGGAGGGCTTTGCCCGAGCGGTCGAGCTCGATCCGCACCAACCGTGGTCATTGCTCGAGTGGGCACGCTTCGAACGCAACCTCGGCAATGTGGATGAGGCCGCCAATCTGGTTCGACGAGCTCTCGACGAGGAACCGCACACGGTGCGCGCAAGGCTTTTCCTGGCCCGGCTCGAGCTCGATCGTGGTTCGGTGGTGGCGGCTCGGGAGGCGTACGAGGCGGCCGTGGAGTCGGCACGCCTTGGCGCGCGTCTCGACCTGAACGCCTACGAGCGCGAGCTCCTGGCTGCGCCGGGGTGGCAGTTCCGTGAAATCGCGGAGGCCCTCCGGTGAGGAGAGCAGATCTGGTCGGCTTGTGGTGGGTGCCGCTGCTGCTGATGTTGGCACCGCTTGTGGGTTGGATGCCGGCCCACCGCGACCTCATTGACTTCTTTGCCCCCATGCGTGGATTGACCGCGGAGTTGATCGGGTCGGGTGTCGGGCCCTGGATGAACCTCGCAAACGGCTGCGGGGAGGCGTGGTTCGCGAATCCGGAAACAGCGGTCCTCTACCCACCTGCCTGGTTGCATCTCGTGCTTCCCGGACCATGGGCGTTGACGGCGGAGATTGCACTCCATCTTGCTCTGTTTTCCCTGGGTGTGGGTCTGGTGGCACGGGAACTTGGAGCGAGCCGTGAGGGACGCACATTTGCCGAGGTCGCGGCCTGGTCGGCGGGCCCCGTGCTGGTTACGGTCGGTGTTCTCAACAACCTCGAAACATTGACCTGGCTGCCGTGGATGGCGCTCGCCTCACGTGTTGACGGCCGCAGATCGGTGCCGCTGCTGGCAGCTGCAACCGCTCTCGGATGGCTGGGGGGTGAACCGCAGGTTTGGGCGATGGGTGTGGTTCTGACCGTCGCCACTGCTCGGCGACGCGCTCAGGCGTTGAAGGGCATCAGCCTCGGCACGGCTGTAATCGCGGTCCAACTGGTGCCGTTCCTCGCCTGGGTGGCCGAGGGAGACCGCGGATCGGAGGCATCCTGGCTTTTGCGGGGAGCCGTGACTCCTGTCGAGTGGAGCGGGGTGCTGGTTCCCTGGCTGTCATCAACAGCAGGCCGAATGGTTTATGCCGAGAGCCTGTTTCTGGGTGCCCCGGTGCTGGTGTGCGCATTGATCGGAGGCTGGCGACGCCGATGGCTGTTGGGAGCAGCGGTAGTGTGCGTAGTGATCGCGACCCTTCCAGAGATCGGTGCGGGTCGACTCTACGTGATTCTCACTGGTGGGTTGGTGCGCTACCCCTCTCGGTTCGCCCTGATCGGCCTCGCCCTCCTTCTGCCGCTCGTGGGGAGAGGAGCCGACGATTGGCTCGAGGGTCGAGGGAGGTGGCTGGCGGTTGTGGCTTCTGGCCTGACGCTTCTGATTTGTGTTGTGAGTCATCATCCGTGGCGCTGGTGGGTTGCGGGTGCCCCCGCTCTTCTGATGCTGATCGCGGCCCTGGCACCTGCCCGGCGGCCCCTGGGGGCGGCCGCGTTGGTTGCTGGTTTCGCCGGGATGGTGGTCGCCGGATTGCCCTTGATCGGACTACGTCCGCTCAGCGATATTCTTACCGCACGGCCGACCTGGCCGGAAGCGATTGACGGCGGGCGTGTTTACGTCCCAACGCCCGCTCATGACGTCATGCCGTGGCTCGCCTCCGGCCTCAATGCGCGCAGGCTGTGGCCCGTCGGTTACCTCAATATCGAAGAGGGTCTGACGCTTACTCGGACCGACGCACCGGTGGCCAACCAAAGGCTGGCGTCGCACATTGCGATCACCGACCAGGGGCCGGCCAAGAGGTGGTGGCTCGATGCTCTGGCGGCTGATTGGATTATCTTGCCGGAGGGTGGGGGTCTTCCGAAAGGCATGGAACAGGTTGCCAGCCGTGGAGGAATGCGTCTTCTCCGTAACCACAATGCGATGCCAGTGATGTGGCTCGCGGATCGGCCGCCGAATCCCGACCATCCGGGGAGCAGTGTCGGTGAAGTGACGGAGCAAACCTTGATTGAGAACGTCTGTTCAGTCAAGGTTTCGACACCAGCCGAGGGTTGGTTGTCGCTCTCACTGGCACCGGTCAATGGTTGGCGGTGGCGTCTTGACGGAAACCCGGTTGAGCTCGAGCGGGGCCCTGGCATCATCCAGTATTTGCAGACGGCGGCGGGGGATCACCACCTCGAAGGTCGCTACCGGCCGCCGCTTCTCCCGTGGACGAGCATCTTCAGCGGATGCGCTTTGTTGGTGGTTGTGGCGGGGCTGGCGGGTCGACGGCAGGACACGTGAGACGGAACGTCCCAACACGCTGGTTGATGTTGTCGATATCGTCGACCGCCGGTGTGCTTGCCTTGATTGGCGCCTGGTTGCGGCCGCTGTGGCACGACGAGCTATATACCCTGGAGCTGGCTCGTTTACCGATTGGCGAACTGTTTTCGGCGTTGGTGGTGGATTCGGGGCCTCCTCTCCACTACCTGCTCTGTCACTACCTCTTCGTCCTCGTGGGTTGGCAGGAGGCTTCGATGCTTGGCACCCTGATGGTGCGGCTGCCGTCGGTGCTTGCGTTCGCGCTGCTGCCGTGGGTGGTGTGGCAAGCACGACCGGTCGATGGCCGTGGCGGGGCGTGGGGGCCCCTATTGGTCATTGCGTGGTTGCCCCTTCTCTATTTCGGCACCGAGGCTCGAGCTTACGCCCTTCTCGCCCTTGTCAACGCACTCCTGTGGATCTGCGGACCCAAATGGATAGGGCGTGGAGGAAAATGGGCTTTTTTCTTCGCAGCCCTGGCAGCGTGCCTGCCCCTACTCCACTACGTGGGTTTCATGAGCTTCGTTCTGCTGCCATCTCTCGTCTTCTTCATGCCCCGCCAGCGGCGACGCGTTCTCGCCTTGGTGCTCGTCCTGGCTGCCCTGCCCGTCCTGGCGTGGATGCCGGTGATGCTCGGTGCGCCGTCAGAATCAATGGCCTGGGTTGCGACCGAGGCGGGTCCTGGTAGGCCTGGTATAGCGACGGTGTCTGTGCTCGCACCGGCGGGCCCCTTTCCCGCTCTCTTCGAGTTTTTCGGTTCGCCGGTTCCACCCTGGATGTCGTTGTTGGCACTGGGTGTTCTGGCCGCGGGTGCGATTTTTGGCGCTTCGATCTTGTCGAGGAACCGTCGGGTTGAGGACGCCAGTTCGCAGAACGCAATCCGCCTATCGTTCGCGCTGCTGCCCGTCATTGGCGTCGGTTTGTTGGCGCTCAACGGTGTCCCAATCTACTTCGCTGGCCGCACTGAATCGATGGTCTGGGCGTTGGCTGCAACGTTGGTTGCGATATTCATCTTCGAACTACCACGGATTGTGCGGCGAATCGTGGCGGGTTCGTATGTCGTGATTGGTGTGACCACCATCGCAATGTGGATTGCCGATCTGCCATCACGTATGCCGGCGACCGGGGTGGAGGTTGGCTACGAGCTGTCCTCGATGATGGAAGAGGGTGATCGGGTTGTCGTGGCAGGGCTGTGGCAGCTGGAGGTGCGCCACGGGTTGGCAAGAAGCCTCCTCGATGGATCGGCGGCGGATTTGGAGATCGTCAAAGTGGAGACTGTGCCCAGATCACAGGCGGATCACCCCGGCTGGCTCGATCGAGAGGCAGTTACCTCACCAGAGATCTACGATGAAGCACGAGCGCTGAGAGAGAGTGCGGCGGCGGAGGGGAGCCGGATCTGGCTCGTCTGGAGCCCGGCCTTGCCGCTCGAGAGCAACTTCTTTCCAGCCTTTGCGGGATGGAATCGAGGGCGGGTCGCCGGTTCGCCGATCATCGCGGTCGATCTATTGACGCCCCCATCCGCCGGGGAGAGCTCCCTGTCAGGCATGGACGTCGTGCGATAATTATTGGGTGTAGTTGCGGTTATCCATGCTCGATAACCTGCGGCCGATGGTGGCAGTGGAAGAGAATGGCCCTGCGGCCAAAATTCTGACCGGTCGTGGGGGAGGCAGACCATGATCAGGTCGACACTCTTTGCTCACGGATGTACCTGGACGATGAGAAGGGGCCGATAACAACCGATGTCTAAATTGGTCATCGAAGCGGGCAAGGCGAACCGGCAGTACTTCAAGGACATCCTGTCGTACCGGGAGTTGTTTCTCCTGCTCGCATGGCGCGACATCTTGGTCCGCTACAAACAGACCGTTATCGGCATTTCGTGGAGCGTCCTGCGCCCGCTCCTGACCATGATCGTTTTCACGATCGTGTTCGGACGACTGGCGGGGATGCCTTCAGACGGCGTCGCATACCCGATTCTGGTCTATGCGGCGTTGCTGCCGTGGCAGTTCTTCAGCAACACGGTGATTGAAGGCGGAAGCTCTCTCGTCAACAACGCGAGCATGATCTCCAAGGTGTATTTTCCACGAATAATCATTCCCACTACCGCGATGATTGTCAGTCTGATCGATTTTTTGATCTCGATCCTGGTCCTATCGGCTCTGATGGTCTGGTACCAGCATGTCCCGACCTGGAAAGTCGTGTTTTTGCCCCTGTTCCTGGGGTTGGCCGCGATAGCCGCGCTTGGCGTCACCTATCTGATTTCGGCCCTAAATGTGAAGTATCGCGACTTTCGTCACGTACTGCCCTTCATCGTTCAGGTCGGGCTCTTTATTTCACCCGTCGGATTCAGCAGCTCAGTGGTGCCCGAGGAATGGCGTTTGGTCTATTCCTTGAACCCCATGGTCGGTGTGATCGATGGATTTCGTTGGGCCATCCTCGGCAACACGACGATGTATTGGCCGGGATTCTGGCTCTCCGCAGGTTTTGCAGTTCTTCTTCTTGGAGTCGGTATTGGATTTTTCCGACGCATGGAACGGGAATTCGCGGACGTCATATGAGCATCATCAAGGTTGAAAACCTCGGCAAGAAATACATCATCGGTCACGACCGAAGCGCGGGGAGAGCTTTTCGCTCGCGATCGCTGCGCGACACATTTACCCACACGGCGCGGGGCGTTTACCAGCGCATTCGCCATCCCCTGTCTCCGAATGCAGAAAACACCGAGATCGAAGAGCTCTGGGCCCTCAGGAATCTCGACTTCGAAATCGAGCCCGGTGATCGGGTCGGCATCATCGGCCGCAATGGCGCCGGCAAGTCGACCCTCCTCAAGGTCCTCAGTCGAATCACCGAGCCGACGACGGGTCGTATCGAAATCAGCGGACGCGTTGCCTCCCTTCTCGAAGTCGGCACCGGCTTTCATCCGGAACTCAGCGGTCGGGAGAACATCTACCTCAACGGGGCGATCCTCGGCATGACTCGTCGCGAGATCAAATCGAAGTTTGATGAAATCGTTGATTTTTCGGAGATTGAAAAATTCCTCGATACGCCGGTGAAACGATATTCCTCCGGGATGTACGTGCGGCTGGCCTTCGCCGTGGCGGCTCACCTTGAGCCGGAGATATTGATCGTCGACGAGGTGCTGGCGGTGGGCGACGCTCAGTTTCAGAAGAAGTGCCTGGGGAAAATGGAGGAGGTGGGGCTAGAGGGACGGACGGTGTTGTTCGTTAGCCACAACATGGCGATGATTTCCAATCTTTGCCGGACGGGCATGGTGCTCAACGAGGGCAGGCTGGAGTTTAACGGCCAGGTCTCGGACGCGGTCATGAGATATTACGAGGCCACCAACCAACGAGATGCCAACCACGAACGGGAGTTCAAGAGCAATACAGCAGAGTTGCTCGGCGCCGAGTTGATCGGGTTGTCAAACCGATCTGATATCACGATTCACGACGAGCTCACGGTTCGCATGAGGTACAGAATTCACCGGCAGGTTGACGGGAAATGCGTTCCGAACTTCCATTTCTTCGTATCGGATGGCGGTTACGCATTTTTGGACTCAGCAAGGGAAGTCACGAACATGCCTCCGGGAGTCTACCGCGCGGAATGCAAAATTCCGCCCCGGTTTCTCAATGAGGGAGCCTACTTCGTAGGCGTAGCACTGACCACCTATTTCGAGAGCAGTCCATTCGAGATCGAGTTCTTCGACAAGAACGCGCTGACTTTTAATGTCGTGGATCCGATGGACGAACGTTCAAATCGTTACGGCTATGGTGGGCCGATCCCCGGTGTCGTCAGGCCGCAGCTCGACTGGTCTATTGAAAAGGAATCACAATGAAAGCCGTTATCCTTGCCGGTGGTCTCGGTACCCGCATCTCCGAGGAAACCTACCTCAAACCCAAACCACTGATCGAGATCGGCGGCAGGCCGATTCTGTGGCACATCATGAAGCTGTATTCGGCCCACGGTGTCAACGACTTCGTGATGTGCTGTGGTTACAAGGGATATCTCATCAAAGAGTACTTCGCGAACTATTTTCTCCATATGTCCGATGTGACCTTCGACATGGCCAACAACGAGATGGAAGTCCATCAGCAAAACGTCGAGCCCTGGAAAGTCACCCTGGTCGATACCGGCGAGCACACTTTGACTGGCGGTCGGCTCAAGCGGGTGACCGATTACGTCAAGGATGAAGAGGCGTTCTGCCTGACCTATGGTGACGGTGTCAGCGATGTCGATATCCGAGCCTCGATTGAATTCCATCGCCAACACGGTAAGATCGCGACGGTGACCGCCGTCCAACCACCAGGTCGTTATGGCGCGATTGAAAGAAGGGGCGACCAGGTCACCGGGTTCATCGAAAAACCCCGAGGTGATGGCGGGATGATCAACGGTGGTTTCTTCGTGTTGTCCCCCAGGGTCCTCGATCTGATCGAAGGGGATCAGAGCAGCTGGGAAGGCACTCCGCTGGCACGTATCTCTGCAATGGGCGAAATGATGGCCTTCGAGCACCACGGATTCTGGCTGCCCATGGACACGCTGCGCGACAAGAACGCGTTGGAAGAACTTTGGGCCTCCGGAAAAGCCCCTTGGAAGATCTGGGAATGACCGGGCGAGTCCTGTTGGACGGCAACATATGGCAGGGCAGACGCGTTCTCCTCACTGGACACACGGGTTTCAAGGGTTCTTGGTTGACTCTTTGGTTGCGTCGTGTGGGCGCCGAGGTGACCGGCATCAGCCTGCCTCCGAACACCGATCCCAATCTCTTCTCGCTCGCCCGTATCGAAGAAATCTGCACGAGCAGATTTTGTGATATTCGAGAGCGAGCAGCGCTGAAGATCCTGATCGACGAAGCGGAGCCGGAAATAATATTTCATCTCGCGGCTCAACCTCTGGTGCGCCCGAGCTACCGCGAGCCCGTAGAAACATTTGAAACCAACGTCATGGGCACCTCGCATGTGCTGGATGCACTACGTGGGCTGGCTTGCGCGCGCGTTGCGGTGATCGTCACAACCGACAAGGTCTATCGCAACCACGAAGCGTCCCGGCCTTTCAGTGAAGAAGATGCACTGGGCGGCCACGATCCGTACAGTGCCAGCAAAGCGGCGAGCGAGATCGTGACGGCCAGCTATCGTAACGCATTTCTTGCAGAGCAGGGCATAGCCGTCGCCAGCGCCCGAGCGGGGAATGTCCTCGGTGGTGGTGATTGGTCGGAAGATCGTCTGATCCCCGACGCTGTACGCGCGTGGCAGAAGGGGCGGACGCTGAGGGTTCGTAACCCAGACTCGATACGCCCCTGGCAACATGTGTTGGAATCGCTGGCTGGATACCTGACTCTCGCCGAAGAGCTTTGGCGGCAACCCGCATTGGCGGGGGCCTACAACTTCGGTCCGGAGGCGGACCAGACAGCAACTGTGCGCGAGGTGGTGGAATCTGCCCGCAACAGCTATGGCAGCGGCAAGATCCATTTCGGAGACGGCGGCGATGGCCTGCACGAAGCAGAGTGGCTGGCGCTCGAAATCACCAAATCCAATCGCGTCCTTGGAGTCAAAACTCGTTGGGAACTGAAAGAAGCGATCGGAAAAACGATGTCGTGGTATCGCACGCTGGCTGAGGGCGCGGCAGCGCGAGATCTCTGCGAGACGCAGATTGCCGAATACGAGGGCCTGTTATGAGCCGACTGACCGTCACAGAGCTCCCAATCGTGGGGTTGAAAATGATTGAACGCCGGAGACTGGGTGATAGCCGCGGGTTTCTGTCACGCCTGTTCTGTTCTGAGGAGCTGATGCCCACCGGTTGGAGAATACCGATAGCCCAGATCAATCACACCGTGACTACCAAAATAGGCACGGTGCGAGGCATGCATTTCCAACTCCCGCCCCATGCGGAGATGAAGCTGGTCAACTGTCTGCGCGGCAGGGTATGGGATGTCGCCGTGGACCTGCGGCGGGGTTCGGAGACCGTTCTGCATTGGCATGCGGAAGAGCTTTCGGCTGACAATCAGAAGGCGCTGCTCATCCCCGAAGGCTTTGCCCATGGTTTTCAGGCGCTGACCGATGATGTGGAGCTGTTGTATTTCCACACGTCCGCCTTCCATGACGAGGCACAGGGTGGTCTGAATCCGCGAGATCCGGTTCTGGCCATCGAGTGGCCGCTCGAAATCACGGAGCTTTCTGACGCGGATGCTCAACATTCATTCGTCGAAGCAGGATTTACCGGCATCGTGGTATGAAATGCCGCCACTGTGAAACACCGCTCAAACACACGGTTCTCGATCTCGGGTCTGCGCCACCATCGAATGCCTATCTGACGGCGGACGATCTGGCGCGCCCCGAGATTACCTACCCTCTCGAAATAAAGGTCTGCGATCGGTGCTGGCTCGTGCAAACCGAGGATTTTGCGCAGGCTGACGAGCTGTTCAGACCGGATTACGCCTACTTCTCCAGCACGTCGACAACATATCTTGCCCATGCCGCGCGGTACGCCGAGGAAATCACACAACGACTGCAACTCAACAATAGGAGCATGGTCATCGAGGTCGCCTCCAATGACGGCTACCTGCTCAAAAATTTTGTCGCAGCCGGTATCCCGTGTCTCGGTATTGAGCCGACGGAGAGCACTGCCGAGGTTGCAGAAGGCTTGGGAATTCCAGTGGTGCGCGAGTTCTTCGGCCTCGAGCTCGGGCGGCGGCTTGCCGTAGAAGGTCAGCAAGCCGATCTCGTTGCGGGTAACAACGTCTATGCCCATGTTCCGGACATCAACGATTTCACGCGCGGGCTGGGTGCTGCGCTCAGACCCGGCGGAACGATTACGCTGGAGTTTCCCCATGTGATGAGGCTTCTCGAGCACAATCAGTTCGATACGGTTTATCACGAGCACTTTTCATACCTGTCGCTCTTCACAGTCAGGCGCATTTTCGAGGCGGTCGGGTTGCGGGTATGGGACGTGGAGGAGCTGCCCATCCACGGAGGTAGTTTGCGCATATATGGTTGTCACGCGGATGATCCTCGGAAGACGGCGCCCACGGTGGATGGGTTGGTGGAAGAAGAGCACGATCGTGGGCTGCAAACGCTGGCGCCCTATCGGGGTTTTCAGGCCAGAGCGGAAAAGGTCCGAGACGATTTGCTGGGTTTTTTGAACGAGCAAAAAATGAGAGGCAAAACTGTCGCTGCATATGGTGCAGCCGCAAAAGGGAACACCCTGCTGAACTTTGCCGGCGTGACCCCTGACTTGCTGCCGTTCGTCTGCGATGCGGCCGAGGCCAAACAAGGGAAATACCTGCCGGGCAGCCGCATCTCCATTCTGCCGCCGTCTGCGCTGGAGCAAGAATCCCCCGATTTCGTGCTCATTCTGCCGTGGAATATCGCTGATGAAGTGAGGCAGCAGAACGCGGAGCTGGTAGGGCGGGGGACACGGTTCGTCAGGGCGATACCGAGGCTGGAAGTTTTCTCATCATGACTCGTCCGTTGACCAAACCGTCTTTCATCGCTGAGTTGATCGAGCCGAATCTTGTGGGATTTCGTCCTCGATGAATGGTCCCGAAACTCCGCTGGTGAGTATCGGCGTCCCTGTGTACAACGGACAGAATGGGATCGAAAGAGCGCTGTATTCCATTTTGAATCAAACATATCGCAACATTGAGGTGTTGATTTCCGATAATGCGTCGACGGATTACACTCGTGATATCTGTGAGCGTGTCTGCGCTGAAGACGAGAGAGTTTCCTATGAAAGGCAGTCGGTGAACGTTGGTCCGACCGCAAATTTCAACGCGGTGCTCGACCCGGCTCGAGGCGACTATTTCATGTGGTTGGGTCATGACGACTGGCTGTCCGAGAGATATGTCGAGGTGTGCGTTGAAACGCTGAATGAGAATCCGGATGTCTCGTTGGCTTGTGGACGAACCGTCTATTACCAGGATAGAGGTGAACCGCACCCGGGCGTGGAAATGCAATTACTCCAGAATTCACCGCAAGACCGTGTTGCCGCGTATTACAGCCAGGTTTCCGAAAACGGCACGTTCTACGGTCTGATGAGACGCGAGCAGGTGGCAGATCTGAGAATGATCAATGTCATGGGTGGCGATTGGTTGGTCATCGCGTCGGTTGCATTTTTGGGCAACGTGGTAACGGTGTCGTCAATTTGGTTGAATCGAGCACTCGGCGGATCAACCGTTTCGTATACGAAGATCGCCAACACGTTGGGCGTGTCGAAGATTCAAGCGGTGTTTCCACATACGGTGACTGCGTTCTGTGCGTTCAGAGAAATTGCCTGGCGCGACCCGGTGTACTCACTGAATATGATTGAGAGAGTGCGTCTCGCCTGGAAGTGCCAGAGGATTATCAGGTTGCGCTATGACGCATCTGTTTTTAAGCTTCTTCGGAGGAGCCTGACTCTTGGCAGGCATTTCTTCATGAAACGCCTGTTCGGCTCGGCGACTGAGTGATGACAGTCTTGTTTTTCACGGGAGAATGGTTATCGGTCACAAGCTTGCGGTCTAATCGGTCGACGGGAGAAGATCTATCGTGAAGCGAATCCTAGTAACAGGCGCGAGCGGGTTCGTAGGTCGCAATACCCTGGCCCCTCTGTGTCAACGTGGATTCGAGGTGCACGGGGCTGTTGCGCCCGGCGAGACTCTGGATGTGCTTGGTGTGGTCGAACATGACGTTGACCTTCTGAAACCGCACCACGTCCGGTGTCTTTTCAATGATGTAACCCCCAGCCATCTGCTTCACCTCGCTTGGTGCACCGAGCACGGAAAGTATTGGGAGGCGTTCGAAAATCTCGATTGGGTTGCTGCGAGCCTTACCCTGGCGCGGGCTTTCCATGAACATGGGGGACGACGCATGGTGATGGCGGGCTCGTGCGCCGAGTACGACTGGTCGGCGCCAAAGGTCACGGTGAAGGGAACGAATTCTCCCGCTCCTCCTGGAGAGGGCATGTGTGAGACATCGACCTGCATCGAAGGGGTTACACCGTGCAACCCCGCCACCCTCTATGGAATCTCCAAACACGCGCTTCATACGCTGATGTCGGCGTTGAATGCCCAGGCCGACATTTCCGGAGCCTGGGCACGGATTTTCTTTCTCTACGGCCCGAGCGAGGACCCGCGCCGGTTGGTGGCGTCGGTCATCCAATCATTGCTGTCGGGCGAGCCCGCTGAGTGCACTCGCGGAGAACAGGTGCGGGACTTTCTGCACGTGACAGATGCCGGTTCCGCCCTGGCGGCCCTGGTGGACAGCGATGTGGAAGGTCCGGTCAACGTGGCCTCGGGGAACGCCCTGCCGCTGCGCGAGTTGATAAATGTGCTGGGCGAAATGCTGGGTCGGAGCGATCTCATCCGTCTGGGTGCGAAATCCACTCCAGAGAACGACCCACCGGTCCTGGCGGCGGATACCAGGAGGCTCAACCGAGAGGTTGGCTGGGAACCGTCAATAGACCTCGAAACTGGACTGGAAGCGACCATCTCCTGGTGGCGGGACCGGCTTCGCGACGGCGGTTTATGAACGGCCGGTTGCGTTGTCCCGTGTGCGGTGCTTTCGGTGGCACCGTGTTTTTGCATCGGCAGGGCGTCCCCGTGCACCAGAACCTTCTGCAGGGGGACGCCAGGTCGGCCCGTGCCATTTCCTTCGGCGAACTCGAAATGACGGTGTGTAATTCGTGTGGCTTCGTATTCAATCGGGCGTTCGATCCGGCCAAGCTGTCCTATGGCGGCGATTACGACAATGACCAGAGCGGTTCGCCCCGCTTCCAGAGGCACATGGAGTCGATTGCCGACGACCTCTTGATGGAGAAAGGGTTGCGCAATTCACGCATTGTGGAGGTTGGGTGCGGGCAGGGACAGTTCTTGCGGCTGCTGGTGGATAACCCTTACAACAACACCGCCATAGGATTCGATCCGAGCTATACCGGCCCCCAAGAGGCGCTTCAAGGCCGCGTTAAATTTGTTCCGCGGAATTTCGACCAGACCGCCGAAGGCGTTAAGGCAGACGTTGTGGTTTGTCGGCACGTCATCGAACATGTAGCCGACCCGGTGGATTTCCTGAAGGCCCTCCGGATCGCGATTGACGAGAGTTCGCGGATCTACCTGGAAACGCCGGATGTTGATTGGATCCTCAATAACCGGGTTGTCTGGGACTTTTTTTACGAACACTGCTCAATGTTTTCGCCTGAGTCACTTTCAACCGCATTAGCCCGGTCCGGCTTTGAAATGACCGAAAACCGTTGGGTCTTCGGTGGACAATATCTGTTCACGGAAGCCAGGGCGGTGGGCGTCGAGCGAGACGGTCCCAGCGCTCGCGGGGCTACAACTGAACGTGCCGCCCGGACCTTCGGTGCTCGCGAACAGAAACTTCTGGATGGCTGGCGCGAGGTTTTGTACGGGTATCGGCAAAGTGGAAACGTGGGACTATGGGGTGCCGGAGCAAAGGGCGCGACCCTAGCCAACCTGTTGGATCCGAACGCATCCCTGATTGAATGCGTGGTGGACATCAATTCCAACAAGCAGGGAAAATTTATTGCGGGTACCGGGCATCCCATTACGGACTTGGCGGGGGCAGGGGAACGGGGAGTAAAGACGTTAATTCTCATGAACCCGGAATACCGGGAAGAATCTGAATTCTTGCTGAAGACGTCTGGTGTGGATATTCTCCTGGCGGATGCCGACCATTCAATTGCTTGCGACAGCGATTGAGCCACCCGGTTTGCGAGATGAAATCTTGACCAGCCAATGATCGGATTGCTATGAAACTGACCATCGATACCGAAGCCAAAACGATTGTCTGGGAGGATGGCCCGGACCGAGGTTCCATGGACCTTTATGGTAAGGAGTCCTTCGAGGTTCTGTCCGATTTGTGGGTCAAGGTCGGCTGGAACCAGAAGTATTCCTATACTTTTTCGTGGCTCGGCAGGCCTATCATCCAGCTGCCGCAGGACATGATTCGCGTACAGGAAGCCATTTTTTCAGTGAAACCGGATGTGATCGTGGAAACCGGTATCGCTCATGGTGGATCCTTGATTTATTATGCCAGTCTGTGTCGCCTGCTCGAACACGGACGGGTCATCGGCATCGACATCGACATCCGGCCCCACAATCGCAGGGCCATAGAATCTCACCCGCTGTATACGCTGATAAACCTCGTCGAGGGCAGTTCTGTTGACCCGGAGACCATCGCGAAGGTCAAGGACCTGATCAAACCCAACGAAAAGGTATTGGTTGTTTTGGATTCTTCTCACGAAAAGGATCACGTGACAGCCGAATTAGCAGCCTATCAAGGGCTTGTTACGCCGGGTTCGTATTTGATCGCCACTGATGGACTCGCTAAGTTTCTGGCGGACGCACCTCGGGGGGATGCTAGCTGGATTTGGAACAATCCCATGGACGCTGCCGCGGAATTTGCCGCAACCCACCCCGAGTTCGTGCTCGAGACTCCACCCTGGCCCTTCAACGAAAGCGAGCTGACCAACGATGTCACTCACTGGCCCGGAGCCTGGCTGCGCCGACGGTAGGTGCGGCAACAGCGGGGTTCGAAGCGGTGGATGATCGAACCGCGTGGTGAACTGGTCCCGGGCTGGCCAAGCTTGTGTCTGTAAAGGGGTATGATTCAAGGGTATGGCTGAGATCCCGATTCTCCGCACCCGATCCAGAATCGAATGGATGGGGCACCACAGCGGCTACGATCGCGGGTGCGACTATCTCGAAATAAGCGCCGGGGACTGGCGTTTCATCGACGTCTACCGCCGAAACGCTCCCCTTGGTCCGTTCCGGAGGCGGTACCTCGACCGCCGCCGGCGGGGTTGTAGCGAGAGCCCGATCTATGATGCACACAGTTATCTTCTGGAGCGGGAGGTGCAGAGGGTGGTGGAGAAGGAACGACCCGACCTCATCCACCTCATGTACCTCGAAAAGGACTTCGGTCTGCTGGCGGACCGGTCGAGAACCGACGGTTGTGCTCTGGTCGCTACGGCCCACCAGCCCAGATCCTGGTGGACGCTGGTCCACGGAAATCCGAAAGCGGTGAAGCCGCTCGACGGAATTGTCGCGGTCACCCAACGGGAGGCCGAGTTTTGGGAGGAGATCCTTCCCGGACGAGTATTCGTTGCGCACCACGGCGTGGATGTCGATTTTTTCTGCCCTGCGGACGGGACCATCGGACGGCCCTCCGAACCGAGATGCCTTGTTGTCGGCCATTGGTTACGCGACCTTCGGACGCTGGCCAATGCGGTGGATTTGCTGCTCGAACGGTACCCGACGATCGGCTTCGATTTCGTCATACCCCTTGTCGCTCGTTCGGCCGATGAACTGCTCCGAGTCGCCCGCCACGACCGCGTGTTTTTTCACGCAGGCCTTAGCGACGAACAACTTCGAGACCTCTATCGGCGTTCAGCGCTCCTCCTCCTGCCGATGCTCGATGCGACCGCCAACAACGCCATCCTCGAGGCGCAGGCCTGCGGCATACCGATCGTCTCCACCGATGTGAGGGGAGTCGCGGAGTACGTGGATTCTTCGTTTGCAGACCTGCTACCCGTCGGGGAGGTGGACGGAATCGTGGATGCGGTTGTCAGGATTATCGAAAGCGACGAGGAGCGCGAAAAACGCGGACGTGCCGCGAGGGCCTACGCTGTCGAAAATTTTTCGTGGCAACTTCTCGCTCCCCGTTTGCCCGAGGTCTACGAACGCGTCCTACAGCGAGGAAAGTGATCATTGGGCTGGGAACACACCTCCATTCAAGCGCGACATGCTTGAGAAGAACCATGTCCAGGTGACCGGCGGGGGCGAGTCCCGCCGCAACGACCAGAGCCTCGATCCCTCCGAACCTTTGCCGGGTGAGACAATCCTGTTCGAGTCGTCCGCTTTCGTCAGAAGCCTGGTTCGACTTTCCGCCCGTTGTGAAATCGTTTATGACACGCTACCCGAAGAGGGGATCGAGATCCGCTTCCTGCGTTGGACCCCGAATGAACGCGACGCTTCCGCGTCGTTCACTTTTGCCACCGACTCCAGTGGTTTCGTCAGCGATGAACGGATGGGGACCCTGCTGACCGGGGGGGCGGATGGAGAGACGCCACTGCTGTGGCTGCCGCGAGGCATCGTCGTCGGCCGAATGGACCAGCACGGGCGCCTGAAGATCGTAGATGACGTCGAGGTCGAGAGTTGGTGGGAGCTCGATGATGCCCCGAAATTCAACCTTCGTTTGTCGACACCCGGAGATGTGACGGTTTACCTGCCGATGGTTGCGTTCACCGAAGGGTCCGCGACGCTCCGTGCCGACCTCTTCCAGTTCAACGACCTCGAGCTTCGACGGTATCTGAAATCTGACTGGTTCGATGCTTCGTCGCCGGCCGACCTTTGGAACTATTTTGTGGACGCCGGTGTCTTCGATCCGCGTGACGCGGGGCAGGGTCGTTTCAGGTGTCAGCAGTGCGCCTTTGCGTGGTGGAGCTATTTCATGGCCCTCCACAACGAAACCGGGAAGAAACTCTACCGTTCGCTGGCCAGGGCTGTGGCGTGGTCGGTCCGTGTTGATCTCGGTTCTGATGAATCGTGGCGCCACGGTTTCTGGAGCGAGAATCCGGAGGTCCACTCGCGCATGCTGTGGGATGGGGTGCGCCTTCTTCTTTCCGAGCACGAACTGGTGCCGCATCAAGATCTTCTTGCCGCCGCCGAAGAGGTGACTGATTTCGCGATCAGAAATCTCACCGAGGTGCTCGATGGTGACCGTCTCTGGTTCCTCCACGACTCTGACGAAGGATCCACACCATTGCGAGCGTCGGGTCCGGTACTCGGGCGCTCGAAGAATAACTCACTGTGTCTAAATACCCATATCCAGGCTCTCTGTGTGCTCGCGCAGATGCGGCGAATCACCGGCAGCGACCGGTATCGGGGCGAGTACCAGAAGGGCCTGAGAGCACTCGAGGAGGTGCTTGGGCTCGCCTGTGAGAGCACGCCGCTGAAAATCGTCGATCGATTTTTGCCGCACCTGCTGTCGTGGAAGGTTCCGCATGGGTTTGGTGAACGGGTTCTGCGGTTCATCGCCTACCGGGTTCTGGTGAGTGCGTACTGGTGGGTCCGGAAGCGTGCTCGGTGCCTCGTGTTTCCGAGAGGCTACATCGATCGCGATTATGGTTGCACGATGCTGGCGGACGAGTATCACGTGGTCAACCTCAAGGACCTGTGTGAGCTCCAACGCCTCGACCCGCAGCCGTGGATCGAGCAATCCATGTCGGCCGCGATCCGGTTTGTCGCCTCCCTCGATTTCGAACGTGCGCTGGAACGAAACCCGATTTGGGCCGAGTGGGCCGACGTCCTCGAGATAGCCGATCTGGGCAGCGAGGTCGACGCCATCCAGGTGGAGGCAGCGGTCGCGGAGATTCTGGGCGGGAAATCGCTCGACGCGTTCTGCGCAACGACTGGGGTATGGCGCTTTGAGGACCCAAACTGATGGACGTCGAAGCACCGCGCCTCGCAATCGTCATTCCTGAACGAAACGTGGCTTCTGAATCCTTCATTGGGTCGCACATCAAGGGTCTCTTTGGCGACCCACTGGTCGTCTGGGGATCGCCGAGACCCCTCTTCCACGGTGACGACGAAGGCCTCCTGTCCGGACTTTGGGCGACTATGGCGAAGATGCTCGCTTTCGGGCGGGGAATCACCGTTGTGCGAGCCCAGGGTGCGATCGGACGACGCCTACCCGATTTGTTGTATTCGCGAGCGCTGGCGCGGTTCCTGAAACGTGCCGAGGTTGAGGTCGTGCTCGCAGAGTACGGGCCGACCGCGGTCACCATCATAGAGGCGTGCTCGCTTTCGCGGATACCTCTTGTCGTCCACTTTCACGGTTTTGATGCCTATCAAAAAGAAACGTTGACGGCCATGCAGAAACCGTACGAGCGCCTGTTTCAGTCAGCCTCCCGCGTCGTGGTGGTGTCGAACCACATGCACGCCCACCTGGTGAGCCTCGGGAGCCCGAAGGAGCGAACAGTCTGCAACCCATGCGGTGTGGATATCGGACGATTTCAGGGAGCCAGACCTCGAACAGCGCCACCGCTCCTGCTGGCACTGGGTCGTTTTGTGGAGAAGAAGGGGCCGGCGTTGACTATTCGCGCCTTCGCTTTGGTCAATGCCGAAGAGCCTCAGTCGCGCCTCGTCATGCTGGGTGACGGACCACTCCGTGATGAATGCATCAATCTCGTCAAGGAACTCGGCGTGGCCCATCAGGTGGACTTTCCTGGAGTCATCGACCACGACGAAGTCGTGGCTTGGATGTGCCGGGCACGGGTTTTCGTTCAGCACTCTCTACGGGCCGCCGGCGGCGACTCTGAAGGAACGCCAGTGGCGGTGCTCGAGGCCTCGTCGTGCGGTTTGCCGGTGATTTCTACCCGCCACGGCGGCATCGTCGAGGCAGTTCAGGACGGCGTCAGCGGATTCCTTGTCGAAGAGGGCGACGTCGAAGGCATGGCGGCCCGAATGTTGCGGCTGGTGCGGGAACCCGAGCTGGCCGAGAAAATGGGCGCTGCCGGGCGACGACATGTGGAAGCCAACTACTCGTCCAAAAAAAGCCTCGGTCATCTCCGTGCGGTACTGAGCGAGGCAGCAGGCCGCCGCTAGAGGCTCTCGAGCGCCTCCGCCTTCGGGCCTTTTCGAATGCGGTTCTGTCGATCCAGCTGGCCCTCTCGATCCAACCGGTACTCGGTTCGCGAGTGGAAGTTATACAAACATGTGATTCTCCAGATGTGGAGAGCATGGTCGCCGGCGAGCTCGAGCATCCAGAGGTACAGAGCGACGTCGTCTGCGGATTCCCAGAATTCACCGGTCTCGGGGTCGACCATGGTTTTATTGGGCACGTGGTCGAAGAGCGGCCTCCGAAATGAGTGAAGGTGACTCGTGGCCCACTCGTTTTCTCGGTAAGAACGGTTCCGGCGGATCTCGCGTGGCGGTGGCAGTTGGAATGGGATCACTCCGGTCGACTCGCGTTGGGTGTTGTAGGTCATCCAGACTCTGGAATCCTGGTAGACCTTGTTGAGGAATGGTAGAACCCCCGGGTCCGGCAACCAGTCGTCACCGTTGAGTTCGATGACGATCGAGTCTGTGTCCGCCCGTCGGATTCCGTCGAGGGTATTCGAGGTTCCACCGCG
>Ga0316197_10000570_pt1 | contig 25551 bp, 23 predicted proteins | sample OudBiesiAoxic_MG_FD_204939 | JGI IMG/M metagenome (GOLD analysis project Ga0316197, IMG submission 204939) | Coastal sediment microbial communities from Oude Bieten Haven, Netherlands - site A oxic | ecosystem: Environmental > Aquatic > Marine > Coastal > Sediment | place: Netherlands... | reverse complement strand
ACAACAGATGGCCTGCCCGCAGGCGTGCGACAGCTGATCGACCTGGCCACCGCCGTTCCCAAGAAAGAGGATGCCCATCAAAGTGAGTCCAGGGAGTCGTTCCTGGCTAGAATCGGTTCCGACGCCGTCGAATTTGTGCGTTCGGCCGGTGAACTCGTGGCCTTCGTCGGCGAAGCCGTGGTGGCCTTTAGCCGGCTCATGTCGGGGCGTGCCAAATTTCGGACCCTGGATCTGGGCCTTTTCCTTCAGGAGAGTGGGGCCAGGGCTGTGCCCATTGTCGCGCTGATCAGTTTTCTGGTGGGTTTGATTCTGGCGTTTGTGGGCATCCTGCAGCTGAACCTTTTCGGTGCCCAGATTTACGTGGCCAACCTGGTAGGTATTGCCATGGTCCGCGCCATGGGTGCCATTATGACCGGCATCATCATGGCCGGGCGTACCGGGGCTGCCTTTGCGGCCCAGTTGGGTACCATGCAGGTCAACGAAGAGATCGACGCGTTTCAAACCCTGGGGATTCAGCCGGTTGAGTTTCTCGTATTGCCCCGCATGCTGGCCCTGACCCTGATGATGCCGCTTCTGGTTCTCTTCGCGGATCTGATGGGGATACTGGGCGGTGCTCTGGTCGCTGTTGGGTTTTACGATATCAATCTGACCATCTACCTGAACCACACCATTGAGGCCGTGGGGCTCAACGACCTGTTCATCGGGCTGTTCATGGGTTTTGTTTTCGGCATTCTGGTGTCTCTGTCCGGGTGCCTGCGCGGCATGCAGTGCGGCCGTAGTGCTTCGGCCGTGGGCAATGCCGCCACCTCTGCGGTGGTAACCGGGATCGTGGCCATTATCATCGCCACGGCTGTGATTATCGTTACCTGCAGTGTATTGGGTATATAAAGAAAACGCGAGAAAGGGCTCGACCTATGCAAACGACCGAAGCGCACATCACCATAGACAATCTGACCATGGCCTACGGAGACTTCGTGCTGATGCGCGATTTGAACTTCATCATCAACCGGGGCGACATCTTTATTATCATGGGCGGCAGCGGCTGTGGCAAGAGCACGCTGATGCGGCACATGATCGGGCTTAAATCACCGGCCAAAGGTCAAATCCTGTATGGCGACGCCAGCTTTTGGGACACAAGCCCAGATGAGAGAGAACAAATGATGCGACGTTTCGGGATCCTATACCAGAGCGGCGCTTTATGGAGTTCGATGACCCTGGCTGAAAACGTGTCGTTGCCCCTTCAGCAGTACACCCGGCTGAGCGCCGTCGAAATCAAACGGCAGGTATCACTCAAGCTCTCCCTGGTGGGGCTGAACGGTTTTGAAGAGTTCTACCCGTCTGAGATCAGCGGTGGCATGTGCAAACGCGCCGGCCTGGCCCGGGCCATGGCCCTGGACCCGGAGGTGCTCTTTTTTGACGAACCATCGGCGGGACTGGACCCGGTCAGTGCCAAACGACTGGATGACTTGATTTTGCAATTGCGCGACAGCCTGGGAGCCACCGTGGTGGTGGTCACCCACGAGCTGGCCAGTATTTTTGCGATTGGTAACAATTCGGTCTTTCTCGACCCGGAGAGCCGCACCATGCTCGCCAGCGGCGACCCCAACAAACTCCTCGCAGACGACCACGACCCGAGGATCCAACTTTTTTTGAGACGGGGCAAGACCGAGGATGAAAAGAGCGCCCAAAACCCCGTAAGCAGTATTCAGCAGCCAGTATCCTGAACCCCAAGCAGGGAGTAAATTGTTATGGCCAAGCAAGCAAGCAAAACAGTGATCGGCGGTTTCGTGATCAGCGCCATCGCCCTTCTGATCGGTGCCGTGATCGTTTTCGGCAGCGGCAAGATGTTCGAGGAAAAAGTGAAGTATGTCATGTTTTTCGATAAATCCGTCAAGGGCCTCAGTGTCGGCTCGTCGGTGGTTTGCCGCGGAGTGGCGATCGGTTCGGTTACCGATATCGTTCTGGATATCGACAGTGACAGCTACGATATCAATGTACCCGTTTTCGCCGAAATCTATCCGAGCCGTTTGCGCGTCAAAGGAAAACAAATAGAAGATCGGGATACATCAATACAACATCTGATCAAGCGCGGGATGCGCGCACAGCTTTCAATGGAAAGTTTCGTGACCGGCCAGATGATGATCGAAATCGTTTTTTTGCCGGAGGCCCCGGCGAACCTGATCGGTCTCGAACCCGATTATTACGAAATCCCTACCGTGGCTTCGACCATGGACCAGTTTGCGAAAAAACTGGAGCAACTGCCCATCCAGGAAATCTCCGAGACTTTGTTGGGCCTTATTGAGAACATCAACAAGGTCGTCGGGTCTCCAGAACTCATGAAGATTGTCGGCAATCTGGATGAATCCAGTGTGAAGCTTTCCGGACTGATCGGTGATGCCGGCGGCATGGTCAAGGATGCCGATAAAGAGGTCAAAGAGCTGTTCAGCAAGCTCGATAACAAACTGGACACCCTTTCAGCCAGCCTCGAAGCAACCCTGAGTGATGCCGATAGTCTCATCAAAGATGCGGATAAGGAGATCCAGGTAATGTCCGGCGATGCACAGAAACTACTAAAAAATATCGATGGCCGGATTCAACCCCTGGCGGATGAAGCCCAGGGTGCATTGGTATCGGCCCGGCAGGCGCTGGATCAAGCTCAAACGACTTTGAAGGGCATAGACAGCTTTGTCGGGGGCAAATCGGAGATACGCCGCAAGCTGGGCCGGTCTCTGGATGAGATCGCGGGCGCGGCCCGGTCGCTGAAATCTCTGATGGACTATTTGGAGCAACATCCCGAATCCCTGTTCCAAGGGAAAAAACGCTGAGGAGGATAAACAAGATGAAATACAGATCTGTTTTTTTAACATCGGCAATGATCTTCGTGGCGATGCTGACCCTGAGCGGGTGTGCCGGAACCAGCAAACCGTCTAAATTCTACCTGTTGCTGACGCTGCCCGAAGCCGAGGGCCTGGTGCAGTTGACGGTTGACCCTGCTGCGCCGTCGGTCCTGGTGGGGCCGATCACCCTGGCTGCGTATCTGGATCGCGACCAGATCGTCCGTCGGGCCGGGAAAAATGAATTAACCATCGACGAGTTTACCCGTTGGGGTGAACCCCTGCAGGCCAATTTTTACCGGGTGTTGATCGATAACCTCTCTGTATTGTTAAGCACGCCTGAAATATATAATTTCAGCCAACGTGATGTAACTCCCACCGATTTTCAGGTAATCATCGATGTGCTCCGTTTCGACAGTGCTGTGAACGGAGATGCCTATATGACCGCTTTTTGGACGGTGATGGGTGAGGATGGCCAAACGATTTTGCTGAATAAAAAGTCAGTCTTCCAGGTGCCGCCCACATCCGGCAATGTCGCGGGGCTGGTGGAGGCCCAGAACGGGGTGTTAACTGAATTCAGCCGCGAGATCGCCGCTGCGATTCGATCATTGAAATCCTAGTTGGCAAGCAAATGAAGGCTCCAAGAAAAAATTTACCGATACCCGCAAAAGAAAAAGTGAGAAAGTAAAAATTAAACCAAAATAGATATTCAGACTGACTCTGGCCTGTTGATTTCGGATAGTCCGATATCCACCGGCTGGGCTCAAAGGTTTAGAATCTTTAGATAAAAAACTTTTTACTAAAGCTGAACCGAGCATTCGAAACCTTAAATATAAAAGGAGAACATCATGAGCGAATTGGTCGTAATTGGCTTTGAAGACGAGAACACGGCGTTTGAAATGCGTGCCGCCTTGGCCAAACTGCAAAAGGAGTACCTGATCGAAATGGAAGACGTGGTCGTGGTGACCAAAGACGAGGAGGGCAAGGCCAAGCTGCACCAAGCCGTCAATCTCACAACGGCGGGGGCCGTGGGGGGATCCTTCTGGGGACTTCTGATCGGCATGATTTTCATGAACCCGCTTATTGGCGCCGCCGTCGGGGCGGGGGCCGGCGCGCTGTCAGGCAAATTGTCGGATATCGGAATCAACGACAAGTTCATGAATGAGATTGCGGAGACCTTCACACAGGGTTCTTCAATTCTGTTTGTCCTGGTTCGTAAATCCACACCCGATAAAGTGCTGGAAGCGCTAAAAGGGTTCAAAGGCAAAGTTCTGAAAACTTCACTAACGGCCGATAAGGAAGAGACACTACGAAAAGTTTTCGAACAGGCCTGACAACAGGGTCGGATAAGGTAATATTATTAGCCTGGCAACTAAATAGGTCCGCCTCCGGCGGATCGGGAGGTTGCAATTCGTCTTTCCGGATTAAGTTATCCCATCTGTTTACGGGGGCGGCGAAAAACCAAAAACCCGTGCGTTAAATAATTTAGGTTCTGGGTACAGGTGAATATTATGCAAGAAGAAAAATCAACATTGAGAAAGCCGCGGATCGCCTTTTTACTATTGCTGGCGCTCGGCATGACGCTGTTGTTTTATTGGATGATTAAAGGTTTCCTGCTGGGGTTACTGGTAGCAGCAATTTTATCCGCCCTGGCTCATCCATTTTACAGCCGCTTGTCGAAGCTGCTGGGTGGTCGCAAGTCGCTAGCCTCTATTTTGACCGTTTTGCTCAGTCTGGTGTTGGTCATCATACCGTTGCTGTTTTTTATGGGCATTCTCGTTACGGAGGCCATCGAGGTCAGCGAATCGGCGGGCGATTGGATAACGCAACAGGCGCAACAGTCCGAAAGCCTTCAAAAGAAGCTTGAAGAGGATCCGCACCTAAAAAAACTGCTACCCTATCAAGACGAAATCCTTGCCAAAGCTGGCCAACTTGCCACCAAGGTGGGGACCTTTGTGGCCGAGGGCCTGGTTTCCGGTGCCAAGAGCACGGCGGCGTTCCTCCTAACCCTCTTCGTAATGCTTTACGCGATGTTTACTTTTCTTACCGATGGCCGGGCACTTCTCGATGCGGTACTGCGTTTTACACCGCTGTCGGCCGATGACAAGACTCGCGTGCTGGGAATATTCATCTCTGTCGGCCGCGCGACCCTCAAGGGCACGCTGATTATCGGCATTGTGCAGGGCAGTCTGGCCGCATTGTCTTTCTGGGTGGCGGGTATTGGCGGGGTGGTGTTCTGGGGTGCAGTGATGGCGGTTCTTTCGATCGTCCCCGGGATAGGCAGCGCGTTGGTCTGGATTCCCACCGTGATCTACCTGGCCCTGAACGGACAACATGTAGCGGCTGTGGGTGTGGCTCTGTGGTGCGCCATTGTCGTGGGCACCATAGACAACGTGCTGCGCCCGCTGTTGATTGGCAAGGATACCGAAATGCCGGACCTGCTCGTATTGCTGACTACCCTCGGGGGATTGGCGATGTTCGGCGCCGCCGGCATCCTTATCGGTCCCATTATTGGCGCGCTCTATATGACGGTCTGGAAACTCTGGGGAGGCGCTATGGATGAGGCTCGCGGCGGTACCGGTAACGACGCAAAAATGATCAACGCAGAGAAATAGCGACACCATATAAACCGGAGGAATCCGGACAAGGGACACAATGAGGCGCCGCGCAGGTCAATAAAAGTTATGTTTCCAAGGAGGATGATCATATGACCAATTCGCACAGTGATGTCGATGAGCTACAGACCTTGCAACGGGAAGCGGATGAAATGCTGGCCAAAAGCAAGAATCCTCGTTCAACCTGCAGACCGGAGCCTGAGACGAAGGAAGAACAGAAGGAAACCGAACCAGGAATGCAGGATTCGGTTGATGAAAATCAGACCGTTGACTCGAAGAAAACTGATCATGATCTCGCTGTCCAGATCGAAAGTGTTTTGAAAAATATGGAAGAAGCCGCAACTGAGCGTCCGGCACTGGCGTTGCTTGCCGCATTTACCCTCGGCATCATTGTTGGTCAACTTTTATCTCGCAGGTAGGAGGAGCTATGGAATATTTTGTGCGCAGCTTTAAAGTGCTCTGGCGATCAGAGCGTTTACTTAAACAGAACGAGTTCCGGCTGGTGACACAGAAGATCCAGCTCAATGCATTAGCCGGGTTTGTGGCCGTATTCGGTCTGGTAATGTTGACCCTTGCCGGTTTTTTTGCGTTGGTGCCTTACCTGGGCCAAGCGCTGGCCGCGCTGACGGTAAGTGGTGCCGATCTCTTGCTGTCCGGTGCGTTAATCGCTTATGGTCGTTCGTTGAAACCTGCCCCTGAAGTCGAGATGGTCAGGCAGATGCGCGACATGGCCCTGAGCAATATCGAGGATGAAGTCGCCCAGGTGGAGGCAGATTTCGTGGCACTGAAGGATGATGTCCACAAACTCATTCGCAATCCGGTAGATACGCTGTTACCACACGCTATCGGCCCGTTACTGAGTGCTGTCACCCGCAGTCTGGGATCAACGAAGAAATAGTTATTTTTGGGCAACAACCCGATCTTTGGCGCCTTCGGAGAAAGGGATATAATTATAATGCCGTATAGATGGAGGTAATCGAAATGCGACGATACCGGTCTAAAAATCGGTGGATTTTGGTGTCAACCGCGGTCTGCTTGGTCTTGTGGGTGTTATCCGGCTGTTCAACGGTGGGACCGAAATCCATTAGCATGGGAAGGGCGAATTACAACCAAGCGATCAACAAAACCGAAGACGAACAGATGCTCCTTGCGATCATTGAAGGTCGCTATGGAGGATCATTTTCAATGCTGGCCGTGAGCGGTGTGGCTGCGAATGTGCGTTTCAAGGCCAACGTCGGCATAGAGGCTGGGTTTGGCAACAAACAGGATTATCTGGGCAATCTGGTTCCTATCACAGGCGGCCTGGCCTACGAAGAGAACCCTACAATTACTTATCTGCCTGTGCAAGGTACACAATATCTTCGGCAGTTGATGTCGCCTATCCCATTAGACATCATCGTTTTATTCATCCGCACGGGGACTAACCTAAATGCATATCTTTCCATGCTCGCGGACAGGATCAATGACATGCAGAATCCCGACTTTCTTGCGGCAACATCTACCAAGCCTGATGATCGCTTTCAGCGCTTTGTCGAGCTTAATACTGAACTGAGTCAGGCAGGTGTTATCCAGTGGGTGGCGGATCCGAGAGATGATGTCCCTTTTGATATCCTGATAACCGGTTATACGCCAGGTTACTCCGAAAAGGTACGTGAGTATCTCTCTTTGCTGGAAATTAAAATGCCGGCGGACAAATCGTCCGATATCGTCCTGCCTGTCTACTTGGGAGTCAAAGGACAGGAATTGGATGGCGTCGCAATTTCAACGCGGTCGACTTTTGATCTGATTGAAATTTTAAGAGCCGCAATTGAGATTCCTCAAGAGCATGCCGCCGCAGGAATCGCAATTGATTATCCAACCCCGGGTCTAGCAGGAAAAAACATTCGTATTCAGGCGACAAAAAGTAAACCAAAGCGTGCGGCCGTGGCTGTAAAACACCGTGGATACTGGTTTTATATTGATGACAGCGATTTGCGAACAAAGCTTTTCTACCAGATGGTTAGAACCCTCTGGTCTGTCAGCATTGCTGCTGGTACGGGTCAGAAAACGGCACCGGTATTGACCATACCCGTGAGTCGGTAAACAGAAAGCAAGAAAAGAAGGCAGGCCAAACAAAATGTACAAGGAATAGCGCATGAGACTTTCTCTAAAAATGTTTCTTGGAATCGTACTGCTCGCCGTTGTTTTGATAACGAATCTGGGGATGGCAGAGGAGCCACCCCCCGGTGATCAGAACTCTTCCGCCAAACAAGAATCGCCCGATGCCACGCTGGATATAGCCGATGTCATACCCCTGACGGCAAAATTAAGTGGCCGCTTAGCAGACCTCAAAAAAAATATTACTGCGGACAGCCTGGATATCTCTAAATTTGAAAAGCAATTCGACGGGATCGACGCGAATCTGAAGGATCTTACCGGACAGTTGGAACGGTTAAAAAATTTGAAAGGGTACAAATATAACAAGCTAGTGGAACTCAGGGGCGGAATCGATCAAGAGAAGAGAGTGTATGAAGTCATCAGCCTGCCCATCGGGCAGGCCATTCGTCAGCTTGAGAATTGGAGAAAGGAGTGGCTGACAGATCAGGATTTGTGGAAGGATTGGCAGTCTTCCATAGAAAAAGAAAGAGGACTCGATCAACTCAAATCAACCTTTGCAAAAGCAAGCAGCACCATCGACACGGCCCTTGGCCTGGTTCTTTCACGGTTGGGGGCGGTACTCACCGTTCAGAAACGGGCCGGTATTATCTATACGGAAATAAGCAGCCTTGATTCCGAATTAAGTGCTTTAATTGAAAACGAACGGCGCAGTACCCTGCTGGACGAATCTCCCCCGATGATCTCCGCTCAATTTTTTTCTCAATTAAAAAGCGACGAGTTGTGGTTCGCGCTAATAAAAGGCCTGGAAGAGACCTCCTGGCCGGACAGACGGTTCTTTGCCCGCCATGGTTGGATTGTTTTCTTTCAGGGTTTTCTCACCATTTTGGTTATCGTTGCGGTCCACCGAATCCGGCCGGTGCTGGAAGCATCAAAACGCTGGCGGTTTTTTGCCGCACGGCCTGTTTCGGCGGGATTGTTTGTCGGTTATATGTCGACCGTGTTGATTTATGAATATGTGGGGGGGGTTCCAGAGACATGGAAACTAATCGAAACGATTGTGGGTGCGATCTCGTTTGCGCGACTTATGGGAAGTTTAACTGAGATACCCTGGCAAAGGCGGTTTATTAACGCATTAATGATCGTTTTAATCGTCACCCTATCGATGGACGCGCTCAGCTTTCCGATTCCGCTATTTCGTCTATATACTGCTTTGGCAGCGATTTTTGGTCTGCTTTTCTGTTGGCACATGGCCCGAGCAAGCGCACGCAATCAAGAGACGAGCCGCTATCAGTGGTTACTTCGTTTGGGGTTTCTTTTTTTTATCGTCATCCTGTCTGCCGAACTGTGGGGTAAAAGAGCACTGGCAACCCATCTGTTCGCTTCTTTAATCGACTCCCTGGCAACGGTGCTGGTTTTCATGCTGTTCATGTACATGATTCACGGAGCGTTTGAATGGCTGTTTCGAAACTCGCCTCTGGGGCGAACATCAATGATTGACAGCGATGATACCGAGACCATCATCGACCGAATGGCTCGCTTTATAGACTTCGCCATCGTCGCGCTGATTTTACTGCCCGCTATTCTTATGATCTGGGGCGTGTACGACAGTCTGGCCGGGGCGACGAAAGGGGTGTTGTCACTCGGGTTTAACCTGGGACAATTGAAGATAAATGTTGGATTGCTACTTCTGTCGGCAGCCATCCTTTATGGATCGTTTCTTACCTCCTGGATTGTCCAAAAAATGCTCGTGGATGAAGAAACACTCTTTAAGCGCCGGTTGGAAAAGGGGGTGCGGCTTTCCATGGCCCGGTTGGCACACTATGCCATCACCCTCGCAGGCTTTTTATTCGCAATTTCGGCCCTAGGGTTCGAGATTTCAAAAATCACCATCATGTTAAGTGCTCTTGGTGTGGGTATCGGCTTTGGTCTGCAAGGAATCGTGAACAATTTTGTCAGTGGGCTTGTTTTACTTTTTGAAAGACCTGTCAGGGTAGGTGATGTGATTCAGGTCACTGGAAATTTTGCTGAAATCAAAAAAATTGGACTACGAGCGACAACGGTTCAGACTTTTGACCGGGCCGACCAGATTATTCCCAACGCCGATCTGATCACTAACCAGGTGACCAATTGGACGCTCAGCAATCGTCAGATACGGCTGATTATACCGGTGGGCGTGGCGTATGGATCCGACATCAATCTGGTGACGGAGACGCTGATGGCATGCGCCCAAACCAACCCCAAAGTGGCAAAGAGACCCGCACCCAATGTCCTGTTTCTAAGCTTCGGGGAGAGTAGCCTCGATTTCGAGCTGCGCGTTTTTGTGTCAGATTTCGGGCACAGGATAGAAGTCAGAAGCGCGCTTAACCATCAAATCGATCGGAGTTTTCGGGCAGCGAATATCGAAATTGCTTTTCCCCAGCGCGATTTGCACCTGCGCAGCGTGGATGAATCGGCCAGTTTACGACCTTCGGAAACCACCGTTAACAAATCGGATGAGCCCAAAAATACTAGAGACCAGACCAATTTGAAAGATGAAAGGGACCATGAGAAAGCTTAGCAATGAAGAATTGGCATTTTTCCGCAAACATCCGGAACTGATCCAGGCTTTCGGTGACAAGACCAAGATTTATCGATTGGTCCTGATTTCCGTTTTTGTAGCCGGGTTCCTGCTGGTCGTCATCTCCAAGGTGGTAAAGTACGCCTACGGCGGAGATCTGACTTTATGGGTAGTCGAGCTTATTGTCGATTTAGTTTTTGAGCCGGGGGTCGCACTTTGGGGAGGGGTGGCTACAACGATACTGTTGCAGGATTACATCAAAAAACAATACAGCGAGGGCAATAAACAGCCTTAATTCTTAGCTGGGAACGGTAATCAAAGGTGAAAGAAGATACCATAATCTCTGAATACGAGCGCCTCAGGCATATCTTGGGACTGTATGGTCAGGACATCGTCCTGGGTATGTTCCTGATGGTGACCGGTCTGTTAATTCTGCACTGGTTCATTCGCCGTTTTAAAATCTATCTGAAAGTACACAAAGGAGACAAATGGCCGGTGGAGATGATCTCGGCCATCGTTTACTTTTTCCTGCTGGAAATCATTTTGAACGTTTCCCTCGTGTACATGGGCCTCGATGCCAGGACCATCGTCCAGTTTATGCTCATTATCGGCCTTGGGATCATTGCCCTGGTCATCTTACTGCGACGGTACTTCCCTGTCATGCCCTTTCACGATGGCAACGTCGTGTTTTTAGAGGGCCTTCTCGGTAAGGTGGAGGCGACTAACTTGTACCATACCCAGCTGAAAACGTTCGACGGCAAGACGGCCTACATCCCCAACAAAAAGATCCTGCAGGACGTCGTCATCAATTACCACCACACCCCCGGCCGTCGGATCAAGATCAACGTACGCATCCCTTACGAAGAGAACCTGATCCGGGCCAAACAGATTCTCGAGGCCATCATGATCGCAGACGGGCGGGTGTTAAAAACACCCCGGCCCCAGGTCTGGGTTCTGGATCTAGACGACGGGAGCGTGGCACTGGGCGCCCGCTGCTGGGCCGGCAATGCCAAATACTGGGTGACCAAATGCGAATTGACCGAAAAGATCAAGCTGCGCTTTGACCGCGAAGGAATCCAATTGGCCCTCCCGAGGCGCCAGGTTTATCTGCGCCCCCAGTGTATGGATGAAGCCGGTATAAACAAGACCGAGGACCTGATGCCGCTGAAGGAGCCCACTGGTGATGATCAATGATTCACTCAAACGTATCAATGCCAATTAAAAACGGCGCTCCTTTCGATTCGAGCGTGGCGACCTGTCGTCTCGATGTTAAGGGAAGAATCCAAGTGGAAGCTCCACAAAGATCAGAGTACCGATACGGGACACGGAGGCGGAGTAACTCGTAGTAATGATGAAGTCTCTGTAATGGAGACGGAGCGAAGGGGAGGTTCCGTTAGTCTACTCGACTTCATCTAATCAATTGAAATATTGCATCTTTCATTTACTAATCTAAAAATTTTTACGCGTCATAAAAGATTCGATGAAGACACGAAGCACCCAATTAATATCATTGCAAAACCGTTAGATTGCCATATATGATGAAACTGCAATTGTTGGAGAAGACGATGCCACACCAGTTGCTGATAAGGTATTTAAAGATTCTGATGATACCAAATTTACAGGATATGTAAACGAAGTTACAATCAGTATTCCTAAGAAATAATATAATTGAATTGGAGAACTCCGGGGTGAGTTTTTTTCTCATCCCGGAGAAAAATCTAATATGGGATTACTTCCCTCGTTTATAAGCCATCAGACTCTTTATGACGACCGGTATGGTCGAGTTATTCTATCGGATTGGTAATAATGCCAAAGTCTTAAGTGTATTCGAAATTTTTCGAAAAACGGTTTCGAGATTTTTCTAATATTATGATGGATTTTAGAAAATATGAAAATGGTAGCGATTAAAGAGAGGAACTTCCAATGAATTTTTTCACACACCCGTCCATGCTTGTACTCTGCTTACATGCAATCATCGTGACCGTAATTATTGTTCGGGTAATTATGCGGCGACCACCGACGGGGGTGGCGTTTGCATGGCTCTTTCTGGTGGCGATATTCCCTTTTATCGGCCCTTTGATCTATTTTTTCATCGGAGAGCGCCGGATCGGTCACCGGCGCAAACGGGGTATCAGCATTGTTCGCACTGACTACCATAAGCTTTCGGAAGCAGGAGCCTGGGAGAATCTCACGGCCGGCGGACTGGGTTCAGTGTCGAACTGTGGCATGCGGTTGCCCAGAAATTGGATATTCGCTACGAGCTGAGGGTAATATGGTAACATCGGACAGATAATGTCTGCGCTCGAAAAAGGAACCCTTGATGCCTTGTATCTGGGGCATCCTCGACTTTCGCTCAATTGGGGAGTCATGGTATTCATTGGTTTCCTTCAGGGTACGACAATCAATACATTAAATTGGGGAGAAACAGAACTAGCTGAGGAAAAATCATAAGAATCACCGTTCCCACGATCACAGCCAGTAGAAACGGAACGATGCCTTTGAAGATAGATTCCAATGGTACATCGCCCACTACGGATTGGGCCACGCCGTAAACCACATAGACGTTGATGCCTACAGGTGGCGTGATGACGCCCATCTGGGTAACCAGCACAATAATGATGCCGAACCAGATCGGATCGTACCCCAAATTGGCCACCACTGGGTAAAAGATCGGAATGGTGAGCATAATCAGGGCCAGGGCATCCATGACACACCCCCCGATAAAATATACACCGATAATGGCTGCCATAATCATGAAAGGAGGCATATTGAGGCCACCCACCCAGGTGGCAATGTTAAACGGAATCCGGGTGACGGCTAGAAATTTACCAAAAATGACGGCACCGGCAATGAGCAGCATAACCATGCAGGAGGTTCGTAAGGTTTCGTATAAAGACTTGACGAAACGCTCCCAAGTCATCTGGCCCCGTATGAGGGATACGACCAATACGCCAAAAGCACCCACCGCGGCTGCTTCAGTCGGCGTAAACAATCCGAGAAACATCCCCCCCATAACGAAGATAAAAACAAGCAAGGTGTCCACCATGCCGGTCAGGGATCGAAGCTTTTCCCTCCAGGTGAATTTTTGACCTGGAGGTCCCAGTTCCGGTTTGAGGCGACAGCTGATGTAAATACAGATGATGAATAAAATGGTCATCAAAATTGCCGGGATGATGCCGGAAACGAACAATGCGCCAATGGACTGCTCGGTTAGTACCCCGTAAACGATGAGCACCACGCTGGGCGGCATGATCATGCCCAGCCCACCACCAGAGGCCACCGCTCCGGTGGATAGTTCATCGGCGTACTTGTAACGACGCATCTCGGGCAGACCCACCGTGGCCATGGTGGCGGCCGTGGCGGGGCTGGATCCGCAGACAGCCCCAAAGGCGGTACAGGCCGTAACGGTGGTCATGGCCAGCCCTCCCCGGGTATGCCCCAAATATGTGTAGGCGGTATCGTAAAGTCGGCGACTGATGCCTGTATTAAAGGCGAATTGCCCCATGAGAATAAATAGGGGGATGGTGGTCAGGCCGTAGGAAGAAAAGGTGTCGTACATGCTTCGTGAAAGCAGATTCAGCCCGCCCTTGATCGAAATCATGTAAGCAAAGCCCACAAAACCGACCAGGGTCATCACATACGCCACCGGCATGCGGGTCATGAAAAGGGCCAGCATGATAAAGATGCCAATGATGCCGATAATTGTCGGGTCCATCTAATCTTTCTTTAATTTTAGGCAGTTTTGAAAAACTTCACGTGCGAGGGTCGCTGAAAATATTAAAAAACAAAAGGATAGCGCGTAGATGATGATATACTCGGGGAATTCGAGATTCATTGATACTTCACCGGAATCTTTCATGGTTTGGGCATAAATAAGCATGCGCCAGGTAACCAATGAAAATATGACTAGCGCCACGATTCCGGTAATGACATCGATAATGAGCTGAGTCCTTTTAGAAAGCATTTGAGTGATGATTTCCACCCCGATATGTCCTTTTTCCTGATGGGTATAGGGCAGGGCCAAACCAACGGATAAAATAGACATGAACCCTACGATCTCAACCGATCCGAAAATCGGATGACCGAGGTAACGACCCAGCACATCGGCACAGGTCAAAAACGTCATGCCGGCCAGACAAGCGGCACCGATATATTTTAGTTTGTCGGATATCCACTGGATGGTAATGAGGAGTGCTTGCATCGCATTTAAACTCTCGGGTGATAAAAAAGGGTGGGGGGTAAACTTATTAGCTGCGCTTACCCCCTAAACACGACCTTTACTGAAGTTCTCCAAGGGTTTTGACGATAAAATCGACGATCTCCTTACCGTTAAATCCTTTCTCGTTCAGTGTGGCAATATACCCATCGACAATCGGTGCCACCGCTGTTTTCCATCGATCGGCTTCTTTGGCATCCTGATCAATGACTTCATTGCCTTGATCCAGAAAGTACTTTAAACCGACCTTGTCACTCTCATCCCATGCCTCGCCATGTTTAACAGCCCATTCGGTATTGATTTGACGAATGGTTTTCTGGATGTCCGGGGCTAGAGCGTTCCATTTTTCCTTGTTCATGACTACAAAGAAAGAAGTCGTATAGGCAGATGAAAAATTTTGAGTCATGTAGTCGGTCACTTCTCCCAGTTTCCAGCCTTTGTTGGCTTCCATTGGATAGACGGCCCCGTCAACAACGCCTTTTTGCAGCATCTGATAGGTTTCCGGCATGGGTTTGGGGACCGGTGTGCCGCCTAACGCTTTGACAACCTGGGCACTGGTGCCATGGCCCCTGAATTTGAGGCCCTTCATGTCTTCAATCTTATTGACCGCTTTGCCCTTGGTGTGGATCAGCCCGGGACCATGGGCATGCAGGTACATGACCTCGGTATCCATCAGTTCTTTGGGCTTGAATTTGTCGTAAACGGCATTGACAACTTTGGTAGCCGCCACACCACTGGTATACCCAAGCGGCAGATCAACCGCCGAAATAACTGGAAACCGGCCACGGGTGTAGGCCAGCACCGAGAACCCGATGTCGGAGAGCCCTTCCACGGCACCATCGTAGCATTGTTTGGCCTTGGTCAGGGTTTGGCCGGCATAGTAATCGACCTTGACTTTACCATCGGTTCTTTTTTCAACTTCCTTGCACCAGGATTCGGCCAGTTGACTCTGGACATGGGTTGGCGGGAAAAAATTACTGTAGGTCAACTTAACGGTTTCAGCGAAAGTGGTTGGTGTTGAAATAAGAAAAAGGGAAAAACAGACCATTGCGGCAATAGTCAATGGATAAGCATATTTTTGCATTAGTTACCCCCGTATTTTTTTAGTTAAAATTGAATTATTCGCCTGGATATTATTCTTATACACCTCCTTCCGGGAAACGGTTTCAATTACCAGTTCGATGATGGGTTTTAGATAGTTATGTTGTAACTATATTGTGGCTAATTTTAAATTATGATATGATTTTTGTCAATCAAAAAGGGGGAAAACACTATGAGTGGATATCGTCTCTTTTCAACTCTTGAACCAGACCGGATGAACCGATTGATCAAAACGGCCATAGGTCAGGTTCCCGCCGATATGGTTATTATCAATGGATCGGTGGTCAATGTGTATACAAAAGAAAGAATGGAGTCCTGCAATGTTAGCATCTGCGGGGATCGCATTGCCCGGGTGGGGCCAAAAGCTGAACACACCATCGGTCCCGACACTGTGGTGATCGACGCTGCCAGTAAAACTGTCATCCCCGGCCTCATCGACGGTCATACCCATCTGGCCTGGTTATTTTCGGCAACTGAATTTTTAAAATATGCCATGAAAGGCGGAACGACGACGATCATTACCGAAACCCTGGAAGCCCTACCGGTGGCGGGTGTGGCCGGCGTGATCGATTTTCTCGAATCTATTCGGGATCAGCCCATAAAAATACTGGCGACGGCGCCGCCCATGGTATCGATCAGCCGTGCGGCCCGGAGGATTGCAGCGCAAGATCTGGAAGCTCTTTTGGATAGGGATGATATCCTGGGGCTTGGAGAAACCTACTGGCAGGCGGTTATCCAGGAGCCGGATCTTTATTTGCCCTTGTTTCACCAGACACTTGCGGCAGGAAAATTGCTGGAAGGCCACTCGGCCGGGGCCAGCTTTGACAAGCTCAGCGCCTATGCTGCCGCAGGGATCTCATCGTGCCATGAACCGATTAAGACCGAAGAAGTGATCGATCGTCTTCGGATGGGGATTTACGTCATGGTCCGGGAGGGGAGCATTCGCCGGGATCTTGCCGATATTGCCAGGATTAAGGATGCCGGGTTGGATCTACGGCGGCTGATATTGTCCACCGACGGCGTGAGTCCAAAGGATTTGATTGAAAAGGGATACATGGAGTACGTCCTTCAAAAGGCGATCGATTGTGGCTTTGATCCCATCGAGGCCATTCAAATGGCCACATTAAATGTGGCCGAGCATTTTCACCTGGATCATCTGATCGGCGGCATCGCCCCGGGGCGATGCGCCGACTTGTTGATCCTGCCGGATATTCATACGATCACACCTGTAACCGTTATTAGCAAGGGCCGGGTGATTGCTCAAGGTGGGGAAATCAAAGTTCAACCTCGAGCTCATACATATGCACCTGAAAGCATGGAAACAATCCGACTGGATCGAAATATGATTGCGGACGATTTTGTCATCCGTGTGAACAATCCGGTGTCAACCGTTAAGGTACGGGTTATAAAAATGGTGTCCGACCTGGTCACACAGGAGTTTTACGAGGACATGCCGGTAATTGGCGGTAATATTTTATCCGATCCGATCCGGGACATTGTCAAGGTGGCAGCGGTAGATCGAACCCTCCACCCGGGAAAGGCGTTTACCGGTCTGATTCAGGGTTTCGGTCTCAAATCCGGCGCGATGGCCTGCAGCGCTGCTTGGGACAGTACGGCCATTATCGTCGTCGGTGCTTCGGATACGGATATGGCGCTGGCCGTCAATCAGATACGAAAGCTCCAAGGTGGCGCGGTGGTTTGTGATAACGGTCGGGTACTGGCTGAACTGGCCTTACCGATTTTCGGATTGATGTCACTGTTGCCCATTGAAGCGCTGGCCGATGCAACCAGTGAACTGACCGTCGCGGCGGTTGATCTCGGTATCCCTTTTCCGGATCCGATGCTGTCGTTGATCACTCTGACCGGTGCGGCAATCCCGTTTTTACGTATCTGCGAGGAAGGACTTGTCAATCTAAAAGACGGTCGCCGGGTAGATTTAATTGTTGAGCAAATTGATCATGGAGAGTACTGAATTTTAAACATTATTGGCGGAGGAGTTGACCATGATTGTAGTTATTGTGTTGCTGGCTTTGATCGGTTTCGTGCTGTTGCTTGGTGTGGTGATATACAACCAGCTGGTTCGACTTAAAAACATGGTATCCGAAGGGTGGAGCGGCATTGATGTGCAGTTGAAAAAGCGCGCCAACCTTATTCCCAATCTTGTGGATACGGTCAAGGGGTACATGACACACGAGCGCGAATTATTAGAGAAGGTCACCGACTTGAGGGCGAGGAGTACCCGCACGGCCGATCCGGCTGAAAAGGGGAAACTGGAAGGGGCGCTGACACGTTCGTTGGCGCAAATATTCGCCGTGGCGGAACAATATCCGGACCTGAAAGCCAACCAGAACTTCCTCGATCTTCAAGGCCAATTGGCTGAAATTGAAAACGATATCGAAATGGCCCGAAGATATTACAACGGAACGGCCCGCAATCTGAACATCAAGGTTGAATCGTTTCCCAGCAATATCATTGCCGGTATGTTTGGTTTTCCCGGGGCTGAGTTTTTTGAAATCGAAGATCCAAAAGCCCGACAGATACCAACCGTTCAATTTTAGCGCTTTCAAGGCGCTTTTACCTTAACCTGAAGCCCTCAATGTCAGTTTGTAGGAAAACTTTATTCACTTATTCCACTATGGAGATTGGTACCGTGAAATCCTATGATTCCCGAAATTCTTTCAGATTGAACCGTTTTTACGACAGTGTACGGATGCTGATGGTAGTGACGGGTTTGCTCGGAATGCTTATCCCCTGGACGGCAATTGCTACAGCAGCAGGGTCCGGCGAAAGTATTCTTGATTATCATAGCAAGATTGAAGTCCACGAGGACGGTCATCTGATTGTGACCGAGCGGATTAAAGTGATGAGCACGGGTAATAAGATTAAAAGAGGCATCTACCGCGACTTTCCCACGACTTATAAGACCCGCACCGGCAAGAAAATGCGGGTCGGGTTCAAGGTGTTAAGCGTGTTAAAAAATGATCGGCCGGAGGCGTACCACACAAAATCACAACTTAATGGCCGGCGGATCTACATCGGGCATAAAGATGTATACCTCAAACCGGGTACCTACACCTATACCATTTCGTATCGTACCGACCGCCAGCTGGGCTTTTTCAAGGACCATGATGAGCTGTACTGGAATGTGACCGGCAATGGCTGGGATTTTATCATCGAAAAAGCCGGGGCGACCGTCATGCTACCGCCTCGTGCCGAGGTGATCGAGGCGACGGCCTATACAGGTAGACAGGGCGCCAAGGGCCAGGCGTTTTCTCAAAGCTATGACGAAATGGGCAATGCAACTTTTAGGACGACCCGGCCGTTAAAATCCGGCGAAGGGCTGACCATTGTCGTTGCCTGGCCCAAAGGCGTTGTCGCTGCACCGACATTCAACGATAAGTTGACCTACATGGCCAGGGATAATGCCAGCGCTATTATTGCCCTGATCGGGTTTATCGTTCTATTTGTTTATTACATGGTAGCCTGGCTCAGGGTCGGTAAAGACCCAAGGAAAGGGCCCATCATACCGCGATTTAGTCCTCCTGAAGGGTTTTCTCCGGCGGCCGTGAGGCATCTGCGCAAAATGGGATTTGATAAAAAATCTTTTGCGGCCGCCTTGGTTGATATGGCCGTGAAAGGGGCTTTAACGATCGCAAAAGATGAAGACGATTCCTATACCCTTGAAAAAAACCCATCTCCCGACATGACAGTTCTCTCCAGGGGTGAAAAACAGGTGTTGAAAAAATTGTTTTCGTCTAGGAATACGCTTCAACTTAAAAATACGAATCACGCCAAATTAAATGCCGCCATCAAATCGCTGAAAACGACGCTCAAAACCGATCTGGAAAAGATCTGCTTTAAGCGGAATACCAAGTACCTCATACCAGGGATCGGTATCGTCGTCGTCACCCTGGCGGCCACGATTCTAAACGCGAGGGATATCGCCACTGCCGGTTTTATGAGCATCTGGTTGAGCATGTGGACCATTGGCTGTGTCGTGCTTGGGTATCAAGTGGTTAAAGCCTGGCGAACGCCAGGTTCTAAATTTAAAAAAGGAGCCGGTACGCTATTTATCACGCTTTTTGCCCTGCCGTTTTTCATTGGCGAAATCATCGGTCTGGGGGTATTCATCAACGCCGTTTCATTCAGGGCCGGTATTTTCTTTGTGGGGCTTATTCTGATCACGGCGCTTTTTTATCATCTGCTCAAGGCGCCCACCATCTATGGACGGGGTGTCTTGGATAAGATCGATGGATTCAGACAATACCTGACCATTGCCGAGACCGAGCGGTTAAAAATTCTCAACCCTCCGGACAAAAGCCCGGCGCTGTTTGAGAAATACCTGCCCTATGCCATGGCTCTGGATGCTGAGGGGGAATGGGGAAAGCAGTTTGCCGACGTATTGAAGCAGGCCAACGACGGAGCCGGGTATCAGGCCGGCTGGTATACGGGGACATCGCCGGGGGGCATGGGCGTGGATGGATTAACCGCTAACCTGGGGCAGGGATTGGCCGGAGCCGTATCCTCGGCCGCTTCGGCGCCGGGTTCATCGTCGGGTTTTGGAGGCGGTGGGTCTTCCGGTGGTGGCGGAGGCGGCGGTGGTGGTGGTGGATGGTAATTGTTCCAATCGCTCAGGCGCAAAGATCTCGAATTTCCCTGAGCTCTTTTTTAACAATATCCAGTAGATCCAATGCATCTTCCAGTGTAACCGGTGTTGCCACCGGTGGCGGTGATACGGGGCTTTTTTTAATCTTGGACGGACTGGAAGGCACTTGTGGCGCTGTTGGCTGTTTATCGGGCGAATGTTCAAGCGGCAGCCCCGGTTGGCGGTATTTTTGGTACGGTTTGCAGCTGCTGCGCCAGCGGCATTGATGGCAAACATCGATATGTTTTTTCGGATGCCCCTTCCGTCGAACGCATGTGATGTATATATCATTCGTTTTCGATGACATGATACGCTCTGTTTTAAGAAAAACTTTCTATCGGCGCAAGGAAAAAATTCAGGATCATAAAACCATGACACAGCTGATGGTTTGTTATTTTAACAAAGGGAGGAAAAGATGACGCTCGAAGAAAAAATTGTCGGTATTTTAAACGATAGCAAGATCGCCTATGAAATAGTTGACCATGAACCGGTATATACGAATCCGGCTATGGCCGAAGCCCTTAATGTATCCGAAGGTGAAACGGTTAAATCCCTAGTGCTTACTACCAAGGAGAAGAATATGATCGTTTTGGTGCTTCCCGGCGACAAGAAAGTAAACTGGAAGCAGGCCGCCGCCGGTGCCAACACCAAAAAAGTTTCATTTGCCAAACCGGAAGCGGTCAGCGATGCGGTTGGTTGCGAAGTCGGGTGCGTCCCACCTTTCGGTCATTTTACTACTCTGTCGATTTACATGGATCCGGCTCTAGTTAAAAAAGAATACGTTTATTTCAATCCTGGTGTCCACGATAAGTCCTTCAAAATTAAGGCATGGGATTTGAAAAAGCTTTGCAACCCCACTATGATATGAAGCAATACGGGTGAAAGGAGAAAACCAGCCTACGATGAAAGCTATGGTGTTGAACCGGCTGTGTAACCTTAAAGAAAATCAAGCTCCCCTGACCCTTGAGGAGATACCGAACCCCGAACCGGAAAAAAATGAAATTCTGGTAAAGGTATCGGCTTGCGGGGTTTGCCATACCGAACTTGATGAAATCGAGGGTCGGACGCCACCACCAAGGCTACCCGTCATTCTGGGCCATCAGGTGGTTGGTATCGTTAGCGCCTGTGGCCGCAGGACAAGTCTTTATAAGGTCGGCGATCGGGTGGGGATCGCTTGGATTTATTCGGCCTGTGGAGAATGCAAATTCTGCCTGGCCGGTAACGAGAATCTATGTCCTGATTTCCAGGCAACCGGCAGGGATGCAGACGGCGGCTATGCCCAGTACATGACTGTTCCGGAAGCCTTTGCCTGCCGAATACCCGATATTTTCTCCGACTCAGAGGCAGCGCCGCTTTTATGTGCCGGCGCCATCGGTTATCGATCCCTGCGATTGACCGGACTCCGGAATGGGCAGAACCTGGGGCTTACCGGGTTTGGCGCTTCAGGGCATCTTGTTCTAATGATGTTAAAACACCAGTATCCAAATGCCAGGGTATTCGTCTTCGCCCGAAGTGCTGAGCAGAGAAAATTTGCCAAAGCGCTTGGTGCCGCCTGGGTGGGAGATATCGCCGAAGAACCCCCTGAAAAGCTCAATTCAATTATTGATACCACACCGGCCTGGAAACCAGTGGTTACCGCCTTGAGGGATCTATGCCCAGGTGGCCGGTTGGTTGTCAATGCGATCCGGAAAGAAGAAGCAGATAAAGAGTATCTGCTGCAACTGGACTACCCCGATCACCTGTGGATGGAAAAAGAAATCAAGAGTGTCGCCAATGTCAGTCGAAAGGATGTGGCCGAATTCTTGCGCCTAGCGGGTGAATTAGGCATCACTCCAGAAATCCAGGAGTATCCCCTGGAAGAGGCCAATGAGGCATTGGTCGAACTTAAGATGGGTAAAAACCAGGGGGCGAAGGTATTAAGAATTCAATAACCAAGAGGTGAATGAGCTGGAAAAACGTTGAGTGTATTAGACAGACTTTATTCATAAATAAAAAAACGATTAATTGTCCCACTCGGGGAATGGGAGAAAAATCCTCGTCTTCAGGCGAAGACTTCAGTTTATTTGTTGATGCTGCCGCAAGGGTTCAAGGAAAGGCTTGGATGGTCTTTTCACTTGACCCCTCGAACCCTTGGATCCTTGGACCCCAAGAGTTCGGCTTTAGCCGAAGGGTGTTGACTCTCGATAGATTGCGCCCTGTTATCTATTGTCAGGGGCGATAACAGCCTTAGGTTTTATTCGAATATATGGAATGGGATTAGTCGACCCGTTTGAACGGGATTATTTCATTTTTTTTACTAAGTTGACGCAGCCCGTAGGGGCAGACCGCCGAGCAGATCCCGCAGTTGTGGCCGTTGTGATACTGGAAGTAGTGTTTTTTTTTCCAGTGATCACATATCTTGGCATCAAGGATTTCCTTGCGCGGAAGCCCCGGATACCAGGCTGTTCCCTTTAGTGCTCCGGCAGGACAGGCTTCGACACAGCGAGTGCAACGACCACAGAAGCTGCGATCAATCGGCGAGCCGGGAGTCAGAGTCATATCCGTAAAAACCGTGCCCAGTCGGATCCATGAGCCGAATTGGCGGGTAATCAGTTGGCAGTGACACCCGATCCAGCCCAGTCCCCCACGGGTGGCTGCTGTTTTGTGGGGAAAATCTCCCTTTATGTTTACCTTATCGGTTCGATCTGAGGCAGCTAAAGCAAGGGCTTGATAGCCTTGGGCTTTGATCACTTTGAGCAAAACCCCGGACAATTTGTTTATTTGGTGATTTACCTCGGCATATGCATCCGCATAGGCTTGGTTAGGGCCTTTCTGTATGCTGATCATTATTTTCGGATTCATGGGGATGGCCCATGAGATCGCAAAAGGGTAATTCTGATTATTTTCGTCTTTGGGTGTAGAGAATCCGCTGAGGTCGGCTAGACCCCATAGTTGAATATTTTGAGCATACATCCAGTTTGCCAACCAAGTGTAGTTAGAAGTGGCAGGACCTTGCATATATAGTCTTCTTATATACTCGATTGATCATCATGGTATTCTTCGGCAGAATGTTGTTTTTGTTCCGCCAGGATCTCCTTTAGAACCTTTAGGGCCGTGTTGGCCGCTGGGACACCGCCGTAGATCATCGTCTGAAAAATAGTTTCGGCAATATCTTCAGGAGCACAGCCGACATTCAGGGCGGCCTGAACATGCAGTCTCAATTCATCGGGCCGGGCGAGAACGGTCAATGCCGCCACCGTGATCAATTGCCGTGTTTTGTGGGGTATCTTTTCCCGGGCGTACATCTGACCGGTGATGAAAAGGGAAAGATCCCTGGCCATACCAGGATCAAATTCACGCCAGAGATCGTAAGGCTTGTCACCGACGATGTTTTTAAAATAAAGCTCTGCGGTTGCTTTGGTCTTCTTGATAATGTCATTTTCTGAAGACAATGAAAAATCCTCCTCTAAATTCGTCAGGGTTTTACTACCATAATTATTTTTATAGTAGCCACTCGATACGATCAATTGTCAATTTGTATAATAAGCATATTAAATTATTTTTTCAAATCCAAACTCTCCCCGATACTTCCCCATAAGCCATGACCATGATGACTTTTCATTGTTACCCCATGAAAGCACATGCCAGAAAGCCTTCTCAAGTTCTATTCGGCAATGGTTTGCTAAATTAACAGGATTTTAAATGGGGATGGGGGCTGCAAAAGCCGTGCTGCGTTCCGGGGTTGCGACCGCAGCACGGTAGGGTATTGAACATTTACGGTCTATATTGAAAATTGCACAAAAATCTTTATAGTGCGTTTCACAATAATCTTCAGTGAACGCATCAAATGTCTAATATCAGGAAGCTAACGGGTGCCCATCCATTAATTGTTTTTTAAAGATGGGCACCTTATGACGTTCACAATTCAGAAATGAGGATTTTTAGCCAAGGCTAAGGAAATCAAGGGATCGCGCGGACGCATACCGTGGTACGCCGCCCAAGCGATCCCGCCGATTGACGCCGAGATTGGGGCAAAAAAACCAATTATGGATGGAAACTAACTGGCTTTGCGTGTCCTGCCGCGCATAGCCCCAGGCAGCAATCGGATCAGTCCACCCGACATGGCCGACGCCTCTTGGTCGTTTGAACCATGGGCAACATCAGCGGTGTCTGTCGCGGAGGTCGGATCGTAGACGAAATAACCATGATAAAGCTTGCCGGGTTGCAGAGATGTGAGAACGGTGGCCTTTTCTCGCAGACTGCGCGGTGCTTTGGTTATGAACGTCATGCCGGCGCTTAGGAATAGCAGAAAGGCGGCCATGATATAAGAAGCCTCGGCCGATCCGGTTTGAGCGACGATCATCTGCGACACCCGCGGAAAGATGAATCCACCCACACCCCAGGCCGAGAAAACCAGCCCGTAGTTAGCACCAAAGTTTTTCAACCCAAAGTAGTCTTTGGTGGCTGACGGGAACAGCGACAGGTTGGTGCCGTAGTTGAAGCCGATCAGCGTGGCAGCAATTACCAGCAGAAATGCCTGGGTATTGTTGATGAACAAAAGGGATGTGATGACTATGCCTTGAAAGGTCATCATGGCGCAAAGGGTTCGCGTCCGACCGATTTTGTCGGATAAAATGCCAGCCACCACTCGTCCGCTGGCATTGCCGATAGCCATCAGGGCAACCACCACCCAAGCCAGGTTACCCATGCTCTGCTTGGCCATACCGGCCACGGAACCAATGATAATCAGCCCGGCTCCTGAGCCTACAAAAAACATGAACCACAGTTTCCAAAAGCTTTTGGTTTTCACGATTTCACTGGGAGGGAAGTCTTCGGTTTGAGCCTTGGGGGTAAGCGTTTTGACCTTGTCTGTTAGCTCTCCTTCGGGCTGGTAGCCCTCAGGTGGATTGACCAGCAGTGTGGCCAGAAGACTGACGACGATCAGGAAGGAAGCGCCGAATATCAACATGGCTTTGTCAAGGCCAAACGTACCGATCAGATAGGTTGCCAGCGGGGCAATGTAGACCGAAGCCAGTCCGAAGCCGGCCACCACGATCCCAGCAATCATACCTGTTTTAGAGGATGGAAACCACTTGATGGCCGGTGGGGTGGCCGAGGCGTAGCCAAAACCCAGGCCGAGGCCCATTAACACACCGAATCCCAGGATCCAGTTTGCCAGCATGTTGCTCTGAGAAAGAGCCATCAGGCCTGCTCCTGTCAGGAGTCCGCCGAATATGGCCGTCATCCGGGGGTTTACTTTATCCTGCAGCCGCCCGGCGGCCAGCATGGCCACGGTGAACATTAGGCAACATACGGCAAATGGGTCGTTTAGCGAGGCGATGTCCCAGTTGAAACGCCCATCACCCGATAGAATGGACTCTTTGATTTCCAGCCTGAAAATACTCCAAGTATACAATATCCCCAAAGCCAGGTTGATCCCCAAGCCGGCCATGGTCACCGTCCAGCCTCTGTTTTTGATTTTCTCCATCTTTTCGAGCCCTCCTTTT
>Ga0316197_10000569_pt1 | contig 25562 bp, 19 predicted proteins | sample OudBiesiAoxic_MG_FD_204939 | JGI IMG/M metagenome (GOLD analysis project Ga0316197, IMG submission 204939) | Coastal sediment microbial communities from Oude Bieten Haven, Netherlands - site A oxic | ecosystem: Environmental > Aquatic > Marine > Coastal > Sediment | place: Netherlands... | reverse complement strand
CGAATTCGAACGATCACCGTCGAAGATTGGGGCTCGCTCAGAAGGACCAGGGGCCCCATCCACCGGCCCGCTGGTAGAGCACGTACGCGGCGCGAGCGTTCGTCGCCGGATCGTACAGTTGCTGGTCGTTGGTGATGCCGATGTCGGCCAGCCAGCTCTTGTGGACGTTCCAGTAGATCTGGAAAATGCCGTAGCAGCAGAAGTTCTTCGCCGTGGGCACGTATCGACTCTCGCGGAACGCGATCTCGAGGGCACGCTCCTCGAGTTCGTCGGGCCAGACGTCGCGAATGATCTGCTTGACGTCCTCGGGACCGGCTGGCGACGGTGCAATCGTGGTCGTCGTCGTGGTCGTGGTTGGCGCGGCAGTCGTCGTGGGCGCCGCTGTGGTGCTCGGCGCAGCCGTGGTCGTGGGTGCAGGCGGCGGTGGCGGAGTCGACGAGCCGGCTGGCAGGCAGATCGTGGCGCCCGGATAGAGCGGGGTGGTCGCCGTTGCACCGTTCGCCTCGAGGATCTCGGCGAGTGGCACGCCGGTGCCGTCTGCGAGACGGAGCCAGAAGTCACCAAGCTGCACCTCGTACTCGACCGCGCAGTTCTGGAGTCGCTCGGCGTCGTCGTCGGCCGACGCAGGCACGTCGACGACGCTCTCGGTCGCGGTGGTCGTGGAGTCGGCCGACTCCGCAGCCGAAGACACCGTGGCCTTGTCCGACGCTGACTCGGCGGGGTCGGACGCGTCCTTGGTCGCGGAGGTGTTCGAGTCCTCCGCTGCAGAGGTCGACGACTCGTCGGCCTCGCCGGACGTCGGCGGGTTCACCGGAACAGCCGGAGGCAGCAGATCGGGGTCGAGCACCGCCTCGGCGGTGGGCGTGGCCGACGCATCTGCGGCGGGACCAATGATCGTCGGCGCCGGGATCGTCGAGCCCGACGCAACGGTGTCGCCCTCGTCGCCGCCCGATGTGAGGCCGATCATCAGCGGCACGAACAGTGTGGTCACCACGGCGACCGCGCCGATTCGCACGAGGAGCGGGTCGATGGCGCGGCGAGTGCCCTTGCGCGTGTCGTCACGTTCGAGCATCGAGACGGGGGCCATCGCCTCGAACCCGTCGTCGGGAGCGGACGCGTCGATCACCGGAACTTCGGTCGTCGGGTCGAGCGGCTCCGGTTCGCGCGTCGCGGCGTCGGCGTCGGCGTCGAAGACGTCGACGCGTCCGCTGGCCGACATCGGAATCTCGGTGTCGAGATCGTCGAACATCGTCGTGTCGATCGCCGATTCGGGTTGCGTGGCTACCGCGTCGACCACACCGTGCTCACGGGTGCCCCCGGAGCCGCTCGACATCGCCGAGTTCCACAGCCCCTTGATGACACCGGTGACATCGGCGCCTCGTGCGGAACGCTCGCGGCGTGGACGACGAGTGGAATCGGTCCAGTCGGGGGTCGAGCCCCAGAAGTCGTCACCGGGGGTCGTGTCATCCGGGTTCATGTGGTCACCGTTCATCTCGTCACCTGCGCCTTGTCGTACCCAACGTCGATCGTGTCGTCAGTTCTCGAGGAGGGATTCGGGGTGGTGGCCCACCGCTCGACATCACTCGGTGCCCGATGTCTACTCCATTCGTCATCAAACCGCAACGCGGCTGTCATCCAGACGACATGGTTGTCATTTGGACGAGATGTTCGCGCGGGATGACCCATCGACATTCTGTGTGACCGAATCCGAGACGCCTCGGTACGCGGGCGGAGAAAAACCAAACGGCCGGCACACGAGATCGCGTGCCGGCCGTCCGTGGCGGAGAGGGTGGGATTTGAACCCACGGATCCCGGAGGATCAATGCCTTAGCAGGGCATCCCATTCGGCCGCTCTGGCACCTCTCCATTCGAACCCGTAGGTCCGAACCGGCGATCATAGCGGCGGAGCAGCCAACGCGAACCGGTCGAATCACCGGGTTGTACGTTCGTCGACGATGACGCTTCTCGACGTTGCCCCTCCCACCGGCGCGACCATGTCGTTCGCCGACATGCAGCGCACCCGTGCGTTGCGTCGGATGAAGCTGGTGGCCACGTCGCTGCTGGTGATCGCGGCGATCGTGTTCGTCGTCGCCAAACTCAACGAGGACTCTGGTGCGTGGGTCGGGTACGTCCGCGCCATCGCCGAGGCCGCGATGGTCGGCGCGCTCGCGGACTGGTTCGCGGTGACTGCGCTGTTCCGACATCCACTCCGGCTTCCGATCCCGCACACGGCGATCATCCCGAAGCGCAAGGACCAGATCGGTCGCAGCCTCGGCGACTTCGTCGAGTCGAACTTCCTGACTGCCGAGGTCATCGACGAGCGGCTGCACGGCGCCGAGATCGGGCGTCGGGCGGGACAGTGGCTGGCCGAACCAGCTCATGCCGAGCGTGCCGCCGACGCGCTCGTCGACGTGGTCCGCGGTGGCGTCGAGGTACTCGACGACGAAGAGATCCAGGCCGGCCTGGAGCACTTCGTACGGGCTCGCGTCCAGGCCACACAGGTCTCACCGCTGATCGGCCGGGTGCTCGACCTGACGATCGAAGGGGGCCACCACCAACGACTCCTCGACGCAATCCTGGTCGGGGTCGGTGGGTTCCTCGACGACAACCGCGCGACGTTCCGCCGACGAATGGACGAAGAGTCGCCGTGGTGGGTCCCCGACGGCATCGATGATCGCGTCTTCGCCAAGATCTACGACGTCGTCGGACGATTCCTCGCTGACGTGCAAGCCTCGCCTCACCATGAACTCCGCGCCAGCGTGGACGTCCGCGCATCCGACTTCGCCCGCCGACTGCAGGAAGACCCCGACCTCCACCGGAAGGGTGAGGAGCTCAAGCAGGAGCTCCTCGACCACCCGGAGGTCCGTCGATGGATCGAGTCGCTGTGGGGTGAGACGAAGCGCGCGATGCTGCTGGCCGTCGACGACCGGGACAGCGAGCTGCGCCGCCGCATCGTGTCGAGCACCCAACGCCTCGGCGCGCGACTCGCGAACGAGCCCGAGTTGCAGCGCAAGATCGACGACTGGGTCGCTGCGGCGCTCGCCCACCTGGTTGCGAACTACCGGACCGAGGTCAGTGAGATCATCGCGTCGACCGTCGCGAAATGGGACGCCGATGCGACAGCCACGAAGCTCGAGTTGCAGGTCGGTCGGGACCTCCAGTTCATTCGGATCAACGGGACCGTGGTCGGCGGCCTGGCAGGCTTCGTGATCCATGCTGTCAGCCAGCTGCTCTGATTCACCGCGCCGACCGCTCCTCACCGACGAGCGTTAGCGTGGTCGATGGAACGGTGGCAGAGCGGACGAATGCACCCGCCTTGAAAGCGGACGAACCGAAAGGTTCCGGGGGTTCGAATCCCCCCCGTTCCGCCAGGACATAGCGCACCGCGCAGATCGACCCGATCGTTCTGAATCGCTCCTCTGCGGTGTCGGGCTGGTGCTCGAGAACCTGCTCGAGGTCTTCCGCACGCAACGAGTCGAGCATCGAGCAGGCGATCGCCACTGTCGGACAGCAACGGGGAAGGTCCAATGCCGTACCGTTGCCGACGATCGTGGGAGATGTGGTGTCGGAGAAGAACGGTTTGAAGCATCAGCCTGCGATCGATGGCGTACGAGCTGTGGCGGTGCTTGCGGTCGTGCTGTATCACTCGGGCGTCTCGTGGGTGAGCGGCGGGTTCCTGGGTGTCGACGGGTTCTTCGTCGTGTCGGGCTTCTTGATCACGACGTTGATGGTGGACGAGTTCGCGGTCACACACCGGATCGATCTGCGCAGCTTCTGGCTCCGTCGGATCCGACGCCTGCTGCCGGCGCTCCTGTTTCTGCTGTTCGCCGTTGCCTCGTGGGCATTACTGGTGGAACCGGAATGGGCGGCGTCGCTGAGCGGCGACCTCGTCGCGGCGCTGACCTACGTATCGAACTGGCGGTTCATCATCGGCGATCGATCGTATTTCGAGGTGTTCGGTTCGCCCTCGCCCCTTCGTCACACATGGTCACTTGCGATCGAGGAACAGTGGTACATCGTGTGGCCCCTGGTGGTGGCGGGCGCGCTGTGGCTCACCTTTCGGTTGCTCGGGCGTGTGGCGGATTCGAATCAGTCGACGTCCGGGTCGCAACTCCGGCGAGCGCTCCCTGCACTCGCGATCGGATCCGTTGCGCTCGCCATGTTCTCGGCCGGGTGGATGGCATGGCTCGCCGACGCTGACTCCGATGTGTCGCGCCTGTACTACGGAACCGACACTCGTGCCCAAGGACTCCTGGTCGGCTGTGCGTTGGGGTTCGCCGGTTGGGGTCGACTGGGAGCGGTCGCCACGCTCGGTCGCGGTCAACGTCGAGTCATCTCGGTCATCGGTATCGGATCGGCGGGGGTGGTCGCATCGACGTTGTTCTTGGCCGTGGATGTCGACGGTTGGCTGTACGAGGGCGGTTTCCTGCTCGTCGCGCTGGCGTGGGCTGGAGTCATCGCTGCGGCGACGAATGGCATCCCAGGTCCGATCGGCTGGGTGCTGGGCTCGGCGCCATTTGTCGCGGTGGGGCGGCTTTCGTACGGGATCTACCTGTGGCACTGGCCGGTTCAATTGATCATCACCCCTGACCGGCTCGGTGGATCGCTCGCCACGCTGACGGCCACACGCCTCATCGTCACCGTCGCCCTCGCCGGAATCTCGCTGGTGATGATCGAGAACCCGGTCCGCGACGGTCGGCTGCTCCCCACACCACGGCTCACCCTCACCGCAGCTGGTGTGGCATCGATCGCCGTGCTCGGAATCTCGCTGCTGCTGCGGGTCGAACCGGACGACCGCCTGCAGCAAGCTCAGCCACCGCGTGCTGAGTCCGCACAAGTCGACCGTCCTTCGTCGACCGACGTCCCGCCCGGCGGCGCATCGCCCACGTCAGTCGCTCCCTCCGAGAACCGCCCCGATGACCAGCTCCAGCGCCAGGCGCCGGCATCCGACATCGCTCCGGACACGGTTCAACCCCCCAGCGAGCCGATCGAGGTCGTTGTCCTCGGTGACAGCGTGGCGTTCAACTTGGCCTACTACAGCGGAACGATCGAGGAGATCAACCTCGAGAACCGGGCACAGATGGGCTGCGGGGTGGTGCCCAACGAACTGTGGGTCGGAAACCGACGAATCCGTCGAGCCGATGCATGCGCTCGGTGGACGGAGGACTGGGCCAGCGTGGACCAAGGCGACATCGCCGTGGCATTCATCGGCAGTTGGGACGTGTTCGATCCGCATGTCAACGGCAAACGTCTCGAGGTCGGCACCCAGGAGTGGGAGGAACTCTTCACAGCCCGCCTCCAAGAGGGCGTCGACTCGGTCGCCGCAGCCGGCGCGCAGCTCGGCCTCGCGTCGGTCCCGTGCTATGACACGGCGGGAATGGTCGGGGAGATCCCCTCGGCCGAACGCGACGATCCAACTCGTGTTGCGGCAGTCAACAAGGTGATCCGAGCTGTCACGGAGGCAAATGCCGACACGGTCAGCGTGATCGATTGGGCCGGCTTCGCGTGCCCGAACGGGACGTCTCGCACCGAGGTCGACGGACGAGAATTGCGTCCAGACGGGATTCACACCGATGCCAACTCGACACCACTGGTCTGGACATGGCTGATCGGGGAGATCAGGAACATCGAGGCGTTGGGGGCCTAGCGAGCATCTCGGCCTCGATCAACGGGCGCCGCGGCGTCTCGGCTGTTGTTCGGACATGATCACCGCTCCACCTGCCTACGCTGGCATGGCCCTCGAGGCCGGACGCGTCGTGCCTGAGACGATCGACGACACGACCTCCCGAGCGACGGGGAGCCATCACGACCCGCCCACGAGTCCGCCAACCGTCCGTCCGAGGAGATCGCTGATCGATGCCCGAAGGTGACACCGTCCGCCGCCTCGCCGATCGGATCGGTGCGCGCTTCGTCGGCGAACGCTGCAGCCGATCGATCGCACGCGACCCGCGCATCGTGCATCTCGACCTCGCCGGCGCACGCCTCGAGGAGGCCGACGCGGTCGGCAAGTGGCTGCTGCTGCGCTTTGACGACGGCCGAACCGTCTACGGCCACCTCCGGATGGACGGCCACTGGGATCTCGGTCGCCGCTCCTCGGCACCAGCGTGGCAACGCCGGCTCGAAGTCGAGTTCGAGTCAGGGTGGATGACCGCCGTTGACATGCCGATGATCGGGGTCGTGTCGACGGCTGACGAGGAATCGGTGATCGGCCACCTCGGACCCGACCTCTGTGGACCCGACGTGCCGGACATCGAGCACATCATTGCCCGACTCGTCCGTGACGCTGACCGGCCGCTCGCCGGTGCACTGCTCGATCAGCGCAACGTCGCAGGATTCGGCAACATCTACGCGGTCGAGACGCCGTTCATCGCCGGCGTGTCACCGTTCCAGCCGGTCGGATCGATCGATGGACTCGACCTGCTCGTGCGGGCCGGAAGTGCGCTCATCCGGACCAACGCCGAGCGCGGTCCGCAGAACACCACGGGACGTCGACTGCAGGAAGCGCACCACTGGGTCTACGGGCGGCGGCGTCAGCCGTGCCCGTGGTGCTCGGCGCGGCTCGACGCGATGAGCGAGCGCGACAGTCCGTGGCAACGCGTGACGACCTGGTGTCCGAGTTGCCAGGAGCTCACCGAACGGCGGGCAGTCGACCCGGCGCGGATCGACCGTGCGTTGCTCCTCCACCCGGCGCGCAAGCGCTATCCGGCGGAGCCGGCGCGCGACGTCAGCCGGCAGTCACGGAGTCGTCGCCACTGACGGCGTCGGCAACCTTGTCACCGGCGGCGTCGACGGCGTCGACAACTCGATCCGTGACCTCGTCGGTGACCTTCGAGGTGTTGTCGGTCACTGCCGTCACCACCTTCGACTGCTTGATCGAGCCCGCGGCCTTGCCGGCCGCACCGCCAACCTTGGTGCGCTGCTCCTCCGTCATGACCGATGCGAAATAGCCGCCGATCGCGACGCCGATGATGATTCCGAGAATGAACTTCATGTCTTGGGTATACCCAGCGTCGTCGGGCCCGACACCCCTGAGCCGGGAATCAGTCGGCAACGGCTTCGAACTCGGCGAGGATCCGCTCGCCCTCGGGCTCCTGCAGGATTCGCTCGACCAGCCGCTCGCGGGTGCGCTCCGCATCACGTCGCGGTTTGTCGACGGTCGCCCAGTGGACCATGCCGTCCCAGAACCGGTCGACGAGCTCAGCACCGGCCATCGTGCCGCCGTCGAGCGTGCGCACGGTCACACTCTGCAGCTCGCCGAGATAGAGGTTGAGCGAGCGGACGTGGATCTCCTCGTCGGTACGGATACGGCCAACGATGTCCGCCGCGAGCAAGGCCTCGTCGGAGCGATCGCCGAAGAGGCCGGGCGTCCGCAGGATCTGCTGGGTCTCAGCGAAGCCGATCTCAGCGCGGAACTCGATGATCAAGACGTTCGCGATGAACGAGAACAGGTCCTCGACCTCCTGCGCGACCTCGGGGAGGTAACGGCCACCGTCTTCACGGGCGAGACCCGGCTGCGGCTCGACATCGGGAAAGGCATCCGGGCCGAAGGCGAGATCGCGGGCTGCGAACCACATCTCGTCGTGGCCACCGATCCCTTCGGCGGGTACCCCGCCCTCGTCGATGCCGTGCGCCTCGAAGAGACCCCCGGCGAGATGCCCGATCGCCATGGTGGTGGTGTCCTCGACGATGTACTCACTCAGGTCGGGCACCGGGAACAGCCCGATGAACGCACCGCGGGCTTCGATCTTGCCGACGACGGTGAGCATGTTCCAGAACTCCTCGGTGATGCCGTTGCGATGCAGGACGAGCCGCTGCATCGTGTTCGGGAGGCGGACCCCGCCGAGGAGATCGGACGACGCCGGGAACGGCTGCCCGCCGCGGGCGCGGAGTGCTCGCTCCCAGGCATCGAGAGCCACAACACGACCCAGCGCACGGGGCGGCATGTAGGTGCCATCTGAGAGCAACCCGCCGTGCAGCGTGCGTCCGGCAACCACATGTGGTGCGGCATATTCGTGCGAACCGAGCAACTCATCACGGGAGTACGACAGGCGGGGCTGATCGATCGTCGACGACATCGGATCAGACATTCTTCGGGAGCTCGGAGAAGGGGCGGACCTTGTCGTCGTTGGGTTCCTTCGGGAACCCGAGCGCACGTTCGCCGATGATGTTGCGCTGGATCTGGTCGGTGCCGCCGTAGATCGGTGGCGCCTGGGCGTACAGCGCCGTGCCGGTGACCATCCCGAGCAGCGGATTGCCGGTGGCTGCGTTGAGCGACTCGCGCTGGCGGTCGGTGTACGCGTGCAACGTGCCCGACGCGCCGAGGATCCGCAGCCCGAGGTCACGTGTCAACCGAACCGTGTCGCTCATCAACAACTTCGAGATGTTGGCCATGCCGGGAATGTCCTGGCCGGCCTTGCGCATCGCCTTCAGGCGCTGGCCGTTGAAGGTGCCGATCTGGTTGAGCGTGTGCAGTCGCATCAAGTCTTGGCGGATCGACGAGTCGTCGAGTTTGTCTTGGGCGCTGGCGAAGTCGACGAGCATCTGGTTGTTCGGCCGCGACGCCGCCGTGGCCCGCTTGGCGGCCTTCTTCGGGTCGACGGGCGCGACGAGGTCACCGGCACGCCGCTCGAGTTGTTGTGCAATCGTGCCCGGCTGCGCCCCGACGGCTCCGCCCGACCCGCCGGCGCCGAGCCCGGCACGTTCGGCCTGCAGGGTCGTGTTCGTGACGGCCCAGCCGTTGTTCACCCCGCCGATCACGTCGACAGCGCGAACACGGGCATCGGTGAGGAACACCTCGTTGAACATCGCATGGCCGGTCATCTCGTGCAGCGGGCGGATCTCGACGCCCGGCTGATCCATGTCGATCGCCATCCACGAGATGCCCTGGTGCTTCGGAACGTCGACGTTCGTCCGGGCGATGAGCATGCCCATGTCGGCAGTGTGGCCGAGTGAGGTCCACACCTTCTGCCCGTTGACGACGTACTCCTCGCCATCCTCCTCAGCGCGGGTCGTGAGCCCGGCGAGGTCAGAACCCGCGCCCGGCTCGCTGAACAGCTGACACCACGCCTGCTGGCCCGTGACGATGTCTCGCACGTGCTCCGCGATCTGCTCGGGGGTCCCGTGGGTGGCAATCGTCGGCGCCGCCAACAGCAAGCCGAGCCCGGACGGCGGCCCGAGTGCGCCGAACCGCCCGATCTCGCGCATCACGGCAACCGCGTCGGAGCGCGACACACCGCGACCGAAGCCGTCGATCGGCAACATGGGCGAGGCCCACCCGGCGAGGCCCAGACGCTGCCACCACTCGGCGACGGTGAGATCGGGATCCCAGCTGTCCTCCAACCATGCCCGGACCGCTGCGATCGGGTCGGCCGGTGTCTCGTTGAGCGGCACCGCCGTCGGTACGTCTTCCGTCATCGCCATGGCGATCTCCTCGATCTTTGCGCTCTGCAACCTTCTCGTTCACCCTATGACTCCGCTGTGCTCGAGGAGGAACCCACCCGCCCTGCGACGACGCACGGGGTCAGGTCCCACGTGTCGGTCTGGTCGACAGCGGGCTGACCGGAGCAGCAACCGGGCTCCGAACGCGTTCAAGGGGAAACGGGCGCCAACCGTAGGATCGTCCGTCGATGACCACGGCCCCGACCCCTCGCTCGCGCGCCCGCAGCCTCGGGGGACTCGCGCTGCTGCTCGTCGCCCTGCCAGTGGTCGGGTTCGTGCTCGTCCTGCTGGCTGATGCGATCCCCGATCGTTCGATCACTCGCCATCTCGGCACCGAGATCCTGAACGAGCGGCTCACGACCGAGGACTACGGCACGGCGCTGTCCGGGCACCAGATCGACCGGTTCACCGACTGCATCGGCATCACCATCGGGCTCGGGAGTCCGCCCGGCACAAACACGATCGAGTCCGCGATCAGCAGCCCGACGCTCGGCAAGTGTTCCGAGGCCGTGCCGCGCCTGCAGTCGTATCTCGACGGCGAGGGCCTCGAGCAGAGCTATCCGTACTACCGCTATTGGCACGGCTACTCGGTCGTCCTCAGGCCGTTGTTGGCGGCGGTCGGACTGCAGGGCACGCGAGTCGTGATGCTCATCGCCTTGGCCGCGGTCCTGCTCGGCCTCGCACGATCGTTGGCTCGGCACCATGGCCGCTCGGTGCCAGTGGTCCTGCTCGCGCCGTTCGTGTTGACCACCGACTTCATCGAGTTGCCCGGCAGCCTGCCGCACGCCACCGGCGCGCTCGCCATCCTGGGAACGAGTTGGCTCGCACACGCTGTGATCGCCCGGTCGCCGACGTGGCAGCGCGTCGCGGCGGTCTCGATCGTCTCGGGCGCAACCGTGGTCTACGCCGACATCTTGACGATCCCGGGCGGGGGTTGGGCGTTGTGCACCGCGGTGATCGGCATCGGCGCCTCGCTCGTGCTCACCCGACTCGCCCTGGCGATGCAGATCGTCGTTGCCGCGGCTGCATGGATCCTCGGCTACACGTGGATGTGGGTGTCGAAGTGGATCCTCGCCAGCTTCGTGTTCGGCGTCGACTCCGTGATCGACGTCATACGGTTCACGACCGAGAACCGGATCTCGGGCGACAACGGCAGCATCGACGACGGGATCTTCGCCACGATTCGCCTCAACGTCGAGGTGTGGTGGCGACAACCGCTCGCGGGCGCGCTCGTCGCTGCGCTGCTGGTGACCTTCATGGTCGTGTGGCGGCGCCGTCACCGTTGGTGCCCGCCGACCGAGCGGTGGGTCGACCGGTTGATCCTTGCGAGTCCGGGCGTCGTCCCGCTGGTCTGGTACGAGATCCTGAAGAACCACAGCCAGGTCCACGTGTGGTTCACCTACCGGTCGGTCTCGATCGTGATCGGCATCGTCGCCGCGGCATGGGTCATCGGGTTGCGACCGATCGGTGACGATGCGGCGCCGAGTGACGTTACGGGCGATGCGCAGAGCGATAGGCGGCCGGTGGCGAGCCGACCACCTTCCGGAAGTGCCGACTGAACGCGCTCTGGTCGTAGTAGCCGCAGCGGTGGGCGACGTCGACCATGGGGAGGTCGGTCGTGCTGAGCAGGCGCAGACCCTCCTCGAGTCGGAATCGCATAACGAGTTGCTTCGGGCTGAGCCCGAGCACGCGCCGCGCCGTTCGCTCGAGCTGAGCGACGGTCATCTCGGCAGCCGCGGCCAGGTCGGCGACCTCGATCGGCTCGGCGAATCGCCGTCGCGCGACATCGACGGCTGCGGCGAGCCTGGCGTGGGGGGCGGCGGCGTCGACCGGCGTCCGGAGGTCGACCGACACGCTGACCACCCCCGCCGGATCTCCCGCGTCGTCGACCCATCGAGACTTCGACGTGAGGAACCATCCGACGGAGCGGTCGGGGCGGGTGATCAGTTCCAGTTCGTTGGTCAACATGTGGCCGGTCTCGATGACGGCGCGGTCCTGTGCCTCGTAGCGGGCGGCGAGTTCGGCGGGGAAGAGGTCACCGGCCGTTCGACCGACCACTTCACCGGGGCCCGCCACGTCAGCACGGTCGGCGAATGCCTGATTGGCAGCGAGATACTCGCCGCCGACCGACTTGACACAGAACATCACGTGCGGCGTCGTCGCCAACACGTCGGTGACCGCTTCGAGCGACCGATCGAGCATGCACCAGTATCCACCGACAGGCTCGGCATGGCGTTCCATGGCGCACAGTTGGTCGATTTCGCCGGCGCGACCCGGCGGATTCGTGCAAGACCCGAACCTCCCGTCGCGTGTTCCATGGATGGATGAACGCGTCGACGCTGCCCCGGCCTGCCCACCGCACCGATGCCGAACTCGCGAACGAAGCGGTCCTCCTCGCACGCCGACTGCTCGGGAAGAGCCTGAGCGACGAATCGCGTACCGAAGTGCGCCGTCGCGATCGCCTCGGCGCACTGCTCGCCGACGAGCAGGGTCGACAGCTGATCTTCGCGATGACCGACGAGGTCCTGAGGATCAACGAACAGCGGCTTGCCGCGGAGCGCTTTGCCGACGTGGTCGCTGCCCATCACACGAACGCTGTCGGGCGTCTCGATGCGCTGCTGCTGCGCGCCGGCGCGCTCGTCGCGCCTCGCCTCCCGCGAGTCGTGATGCCCCTCGTGCTCCGCAGGATCAAGGCCGAGACCCGTGGCATCGTGATCCCGGCGGACGACCCCGACTTCGCCCGGCACCTGCAGCGGCGCGGCGAGGACGGCGTGCGGATGAACGTCAACCCGCTCGGCGAGGCGATCCTGTCCGACGCCGAGGCCGACGAACGGATGCGGGCCGTGCTCGACCGTGTGGAACGGGCCGACGTCGATTACGTCTCGGTGAAGGTGTCGGCCATCGTCGCCAACCTCGACCCACTCGCGTTCGACCTCTCGCTCGACCGGATCTGCGCCCGACTGCGGGAGCTCTACCGCCGTGCCGAAGCGGCATCGCCCCGCACGTTCGTCAACCTCGACATGGAGGAGTACCGCGACCTCGAGCTGACCCTGCAGTCGTTCATGCGGGTCCTCGACGAGCCCGAGTTCGCCGGCATCGACGCGGGCATCGTCCTCCAGGCGTACCTCCCCGACTCACACGACGCGCTCGAGCGGTTGGGCACCTGGGCCACGCGCCGCCATGCCGCGCTCGGCGGCACCGTCAAGGTCCGCCTGGTCAAGGGCGCCAACCTCGCGATGGAAGCCGTCGAGGCCGACCTCCACGGCTGGATGCCCGCTCCCTACGGTTCGAAGTCAGACGCAGATGCCAGCTACAAGGCGATGCTCGAGTCGGCGATGCGTCCCGAGTGGGCGTCGGCGTTGCGGCTCGGGCTGGCGAGCCACAACCTGTTCGACATCGCATGGGCGCTCACGTTCTGCGCGGATCGCAACGTGCTCGATCGGATCGACTTCGAGATGCTCGAGGGGATGGCACCCGCCCAGGCACGAGCCGTCCACGCGGCCGCCGGCCAACTGCTGATGTACGCACCGGTCGTCGCCGACGACGACTTCGACGCCAGCATCGCCTACCTGTCACGACGTCTCGACGAGAACACGCAGCCCGACAACTTCCTGCGTTCGTTGTTCACGCTGACCGCCGACTCCCTCGAGTTCGACGACGAAGCCGACCGGTTCCGCACGTCGGTGGCCGCCCGCCACGACGTCTTCCGCGGTCGGCGTCGGGCGCGGCTCGACCCGACCGCCGGCAGCGATTTCGAGAACGAGCCCGACAGCGACATGACCGTGCCCGAGCTCCGCAGCGCGTTCCTCGCGGCGGTCGCCGAGCCGCCGGAGCCGACGGTCGATCGACTCGACCACACCGAACAGATCGACGCCGTGATCGAGACGGCGACCGCAGCCCACTCCATGGCCCACCACACCTTCGACGAGCGTCGCCGCTGGTTGCTCGCCACGGCAGATCTGATGAGCAGCGAACGGGCACGGACGGTCGGGCTCATGGCGCATCACGTCGCCAAGACGATGCACGAGGGCGACCCTGAGGTCAGCGAAGCGATCGACTTCTGCCGCTACTACGCAACGGCGGGGAGCGCCCGCATCGAGTCGGCCACCGCGGCCGGCTTCGATGTCGTCGGCCGCGGCACCATCGTGGTGGTCGGACCGTGGAACTTCCCCTACGCCATTCCGACCGGCGGCGTGGCCGCAGCCATCGCGGCCGGCAACAGTGTGATCCTCAAGCCGGCGCCGGAGGCCGTTGCCGTCGGCGCATGGATCGCCGAACAGTTCTGGCGCGCCGGTGTGCCCCGCGACGTGCTCCAGATCGTCGTGTGCGAGGACGGACCGGTGGGTCGTCACCTCGTGACCCATCCGGGAGTCGACACCATCGTGCTCACCGGCGCATACGACACGGCGTCGATGTTCCTCGACTGGCGGCCCGACCTGCGGGTGCTCGCCGAGACGAGCGGTAAGGACGCCCTCGTCATCACGCCGTCGGCCGACATCGACCAGGCGATCGCCGACCTGGTGCGGTCTGCGTTCGGCCACGCCGGTCAGAAGTGTTCCGCCGCCAGCCTCGGGATCGTCGTGGCAGAGGTGTACGACGACCCCACCTTCCAGCGACGCCTGCGTGATGCCGTCACAAGCCTCCGCGTCGGCGCCGCAACCGATCCCGGCACGATGGTCGGCCCGCTGATCGCCCCGCCCACGGGCAAGCTCGAACGCGGCCTCACGACCCTCGACGACGGCGAGACCTGGCTGGTCGAGCCTCGCCCGCTCGACGCGCCGGGCGTACCCGCGGGAACGAGCTGGACGCCGGGCGTCCGGCTCGGGGTCGTCGCCGGCTCGTGGTTCCACCGCACCGAATGTTTCGGTCCCGTGCTCGGGCTCATGCGCGCGGAGAGCCTCGACCATGCGATCGAGTTGCAGAATGCGGGTGACTACGCCCTGACAGGCGGTATCCACTCGCTCGACAACGCCGAGGTCGAGCACTGGCTGGCCGACGTCGAGATCGGTAACGCCTACGTCAATCGCCACATCACCGGAGCGATCGTCCAACGGCAACCGTTCGGCGGTTGGAAGCGATCCTCCGTCGGCGGCGGCGCCAAAGCGGGCGGTCCGGGCTATGTGGCCCAATTCACCCGAATCAGCGACCAATCGACGGAGCCGATCGATCAGCCGTCGTTGCGAACGGCGATGCGGTCGACCTGGCAGCAGTACTACTGCACCGACCACGACGAGACCGGTCTCGTCGCCGAGGCCAACATCTTGCGCTACGTGCCACTCGACCGCGTCGAGGTCCGCCACGCGGACGACACCGACCGACGCCTCGCCGTACTGCGCGTGGTCGCCGAGGTCACCGGCGTGCCGCTCGGAGTCTCGGCCGCCGCCGCCGAGTCCGATGCCGAGTTCGCCCAACGACTCGCAACGAGCTCGGTGCGCCCCGATCGTGTCCGGCTCCTCACCGATCTCAGCGACGATGCACGCCGGACCCTGCACGCCGCGGACGTGGCGATCGACGTGACCGAACCGACCACCGACCCGATGATCGAGCTCCAGCGGTGGGTGCGTGAGCAGGCGATCAGCCGAACGTTGCATCGCCACGGGCGTCTCGTCGACGGACCCCTTGATCGCTGAGCGGCGGTCAGGTTTGTTCATCGGTGCCAGGCACCAATGAACATTCAGGTTCGTAGGACGGAGTTGAGGAGCAGACTGGACTCGCTGTTGATCACGCCCTCGACCGATCGGATCTGACCGAGAATTCGGTCGAACGCGATCAACGAGTCACAGCGGATCTCGGCGACGAGATCCCAGCCGCCATTCGTGGAGTGCAACGACTGGATCTCGGGGAGCCCGCGGAGCGCTTGGATCACCTCGTTCGTCGTGCGACCCTCGACTTCGATCAGGGTGATCGCACGGACGTCGTCGTCACCGTGGCCGTCCTTCATCCGGATCGTGAACCCGAGTACCTGGCCCGATTCGAGCAGCCGATCGAGGCGGCTGTTGACCGTCGCGCGGGTCACTCCGAGTTGCCGCGCCAGCGTGGTGACGGGCGCACGCCCGTCGGTGCGGAGCAGCGCGATCAACCGGCGATCGAGACCGTCGAGGTCAGACATGAGCACAACGTACAACTCACTCTTACAAGATGTGCACCCATTGCTCACAACTTCCACGATCTGCCGATTGCGTCTCCACATCGCTCACCCGTACCGTCAGAATTGCCACCGACACGCAGAGGAGCGCCGCCATGGTTCGATTCGTCAACGTCCAACACCTCGGTCGATGGGCCGCCGACACCGGCCTGGAACCACTGCTGCGCGACTTGACCACCGAAATGGAGGCCCAGTTCCGCCGGTGGCCGCTCTTCGACAAGACCCCGCGCGTCGCGAGCCATTCGGTCCATGGCGTGATCGAACTGATGCCGACGAGCGACGGGACGACCTACGGCTTCAAGTTCGTGAACGGACACCCGATCAACTCGACTCGGGGTTTGCAGACGGTGACCGCGTTCGGTGCGCTTGCGGACGTCGACACCGGCTATCCGATCATCCTCTCGGAGATGACGCTGCTGACCGCCCTCCGGACGGCAGCCACCTCCGCCATGGCGGCCAAGGCCCTTGCCCCGACGGATGCGACCACCATGGCGATGATCGGGTCGGGTGCACAGTCAGAGTTCCAAGCTCTCGCCTTCCGCGCCAACCTGGGGATCAACACCCTGCGTGTGTTCGACATCGACCCGGCGGCGATGGCCAAGTTCGAGCGCAATGCGGCCGAGCTCGGCTTCGACGTAACGCTGTGCAACGACGCCGAACATGCCATCACCGGAGCCGAGATCATCACCACCTGCACCGCCGACAAGCGCAACGCGACGATCCTCACCGACGAGATGGTGGCCCGCGCCCGTGCCTCCGCCGGTGTGACCGGGCTGCACATCAACGCAATCGGCGGCGACTGCCCCGGCAAGACCGAACTCCACATCGAACTCGTCAAGCGCGGCACCGTGTTCGTCGAGTTCCCCGAGCAGTCGTTCATCGAAGGCGAGATCCAGTTCCTCCCGCGTGACTGGCCGATCACCGAGCTGTGGCAGGTCCTCACGGGCGACGCCGCCGGTCGGACGTCCGACGACGAACTCACGATCTTCGACTCGGTGGGCTTCGCGATCGAGGACTTCGCTGCACTCACGTTCCTCAACCAGCGGCTCGACGGCACCGACTACTACGACGAGATCGACCTCGTCGCCGAACCGGCCGACCCGAAGAACCTCTTCGGGCTCATCGACGCCCGCCGTCCGATCGCCGCGGTCTGATGACCACGACGGCGATCGCCGCTGCGGCGACCCGCTGCGCATCCCGGTCGCTGCAGGCGCCCTCGACGGTGGTGATGATCCGCCCGCACCACTTTGCGATCAATCAGCAGACCGGCGCCGACAACGTGTTCCAGTCCGACCCCGACGATCGCTCCGCCACCGAGATCTCGACGGCGGCGTTCGCCGAGTCCACCGCGCTGGCCGATGCGCTGGCGACACACGGCGTCACCGTGCACCTCTTCGAGGACGACGCGACCGACCGACCCGACAGCGTGTTCCCGAACAACTGGTTCTCCACGCATCGCGGCGGGCGCATCGTGATGTATCCGATGTACACCGTGAATCGCCGGCGGGAGCGCCGCGCCGACGTGATCGAACTCCTGAAGGAGCAGTACCGCGTCCAGGACGTGATCGACCATTCGGGCCTCGAGTACGACGAACTGTTCCTCGAAGGAACCGGAGCGATGGTGCTCGATCACATCGGTCGCGTCGCCTACGTCGCACGCTCCCACCGCGCCGATCCGTTGATCCTGGAACGCTTCTGCACCCACAACGGCTTCGAACCGATGGCGTTCGACGCCGCCGACGCGCAGGGCACGGCGATCTATCACACGAACGTGCTGATGAGCGTGGGCACCGAGTTCGCCCTCGTGTGCTTCGACGCCATGACCGATCCGCAGCGCCGAGCGGAGGTGGTCACGCGTTTGGGCGAGTCCGGCCGGAGCGTGATCGACCTCAGCCAGCAGCAGCTTGTCGAGTTCGTCGGGAACGCATTCGAGCTGTCCGGCCACGACGGCCGGCTGCTCGCCATGTCCGGCCGGGCGCATCGGGCACTTCGCCCCGAGCAGGTCGAGGTGATCGAACAGTCGGCGACGATCGTGTCGGTCGACATCCCCACGATCGAACTCGCCGGTGGCTCCGTGCGCTGCATGCTCGCCGGTATCCATCTCGACGCCCGACCCTGCTGACGGTCTCACAAGGTGGGATGATTGGCAGGCCCTCCCTCGGAGTACCCACCGCCCATGACCACCATCACCATCGACACCGACCGCGAGGTCGTCGAGATCTCCGACGCACGTCTCGCACGACTCCGGGTGTTCAACCTGGTCATGGGCGTGCTGCACCTCGTGTCCGGCACGCTCATGGTCGCACTCGGCAACGACACGAAGCTGCCGACCAGCACGTTCAACCTCAACGGTCCCCCCGGCACGCCGCTGGCCGACGGCACCTTCGACGAATTCTGGGGCGTACCGCTCGCGTTCGGCACCGCGGCCTTCATGTTCCTGTCGGCGCTGTTCCATTTCATCATTGCGGCGCCCGGCGGTTTCGGGTTCTACAGCAGCGAGTTGCGACGCGGACGCAACCGATTCCGATGGGTCGAGTACTCGCTGTCCTCGAGCCTGATGATCGTGCTGATCGCGTTGGTCACGGGCATCACCGACGTGGCGGCACTGATCGCGATCGCCTTCGTCAACGCGTCGATGATCCTCTTCGGATGGATCATGGAGATGGTCAACCTGCCCGACGGCGAGCGCTGGTGGACCCCGTTCTGGTTCGGGTGCATCGCCGGCATCGGGCCGTGGGTGGCGATCGTCGCCTACCTCGTCATCAACGCGTCGATCGAGGGCGCCGGAACGCCGCCGACGTTCGTCTACGGGATCATCGTGACGATCTTCGTCTTCTTCAACTGCTTCGCGATCAACCAGTGGTTGCAGTACCGCGGCGTCGGCAAGTGGCGCGACTACGTGTTCGGCGAAACGGTCTACATCGTGCTCAGCCTCGTGGCGAAGAGCGTGCTCGCCTGGCAGATCTTCGCCAATACGTTGATCGACTGACGCCAGCGCACTCCGCCCCGCCGCGAGCAGCGCCAGGTGACCCGAAACGCAGGTGACGCGCGGCTGTAACAGCTCATCGCCATGCTCATACGACGGGGGCGCATGGGGTGTCCTCTCGAAAAGGGGAAACGATTCATGTTCATTCAATCCGCAGAGCTGACGCCCGCACCAGGAAGAAGCGGCGAGCTCGGACCCATGGTGACCAAGATGCGCGACGTCCTGTCGAGCGAAACCGGAAAGCAGTGGTGGTCCTGGGCCGCGCTCGCCGGGCGACCGTTCGGTACACAACTGCTCAGCACCCGAGCCGAGGGCTTCGCCGACATGGTGGCGTCCCAGATGAAGCTGATGGGCTCGGCGGCCTGGGCCGAGCTCAGTACCGGGGCAGGCGACATCCTGGACCATCCGGCCGACACGTACCTGGCCGAGATCATCGCCATGACCGGTGAACCAGGCGAACCCAAGCAGTTCACCACGGTCACGCGAGCGACCATCGGTGGCACGGACATCGCGCAGACAATGGCGTGGTCGGTTGCTGCGATGGAGCACGCCACGAAGGCCACGGGGCAAGTTGGCACGGTGGCGACCACCGCCGCCGGGGCCATGTTCCAGGTGTACTGGTTTGCGGGCTCCGACACCGCCGAAGAACTCGATGCTGCGAGGCAGACGATGAACGGCGACGCCGAGTATCAGGGCATGATCGCTCAAGCGGGCGCCGACGAACTGTTCGTCACCGGATCGGTCGAGGAGATGGTGCTCGTCAAGATGCCGTGACCCTCGTCGGGAGGGAGTCAGGCCGGCGTAGCGGTCAACACGAAGCGGTAGTTCAGCCGCTCGCGCTCGGCTCGGGCTCCCTCCGCGAGCGACCGGGACACCCCGTGCTCGGAACGGTGCTCCGACACTGCGGCGCACAGTTCGACAGCATCGACGGCTGCGAGCGGCAACCGGTGCGCGCGCGCTGTATCGAGTGCGGCGATGGCCGCGTGCTCGGCGATGTCGAGTTGGCCGCGGGCCAGCGCGACCTGGCCCTCCGCGAGCCGGACCGCTGTCGTGAGGAGCGGAGCGGTCGCCATGTCGGCGAGCAGCACAGCTGCTCGGTCGGTGATCGCGTCGGCAGTTTCGGTGCGGCCCGCGCCGATGAGCGCTGAGTTGACCAGCGGCAGAGCAACCAGGCGCCAGATCGGCACGGCCACGGCCTCGTCCCAGAACTCCCCGGCATGATCCGCCGCCTCGCCGACTGCGCCGTCGAGGAGTGCATGACAGCAGTTCGTGAACGGGGTGAGAAACTGCAGAAGCGGGAACGATCCTTGCGTTGCCCATTCGAGCGCTCGCGCCATCGTCGCGGTATCCGACGACAGCAGGGCGGCATGGGCCAGCGCGGCGGCCGAGGTCATGGAGAACGCAGGATCGGTGGGCACCGGTCGTCGGCTGCGGTCGAGTGCCAGCCGGAGGTCACCGCTTATCGTCTCGGCCACGACCGCTGCTGCGTACCCGTTGCCGACCGAGTCGACGCTGAACGGGGTGTCGTGGCGGCGGGTCAGGCGTCGCAGCTGGTCGAGGAGCGGGTCGCACTCGTCGAGTCGACCCATCAACGCCAGCATGTACGCCGCGAGCCCGACGTAGATGGACGCTTCGACGTCGTCGCCACGTTCGAGGAGGCCGCCGGCGTACGCGTGGAGCCGCTCCGGTCGACCACTGAATGCCGGCCCCATGGCGCTGCTCCGTTCCAGCCATGATCGAGCACGCCCCGGTCCGGTGGGGAGGTGCGCGGACAGCTGCGCGGAAACCGCAGCGGTCTCGCAGCACCGGGTGGTGGCGGTCGTCAGGAGGCCGGCCACCGCTTCTGCCCAGACCGGATCGCGGTGCTCATCGTCGAACGCCAGCAGCCAACGCCAGGTCGCGTCGAAGTCGGCGCCGTAGCCGAGCGCGCTGCGCACCGGGGCCAGGTCGCTGCACATCCGGAGCGCGGCGTGGTGATCGTTGGCCCTGGCCCACGCCATCGCGGCAACCACGTCGGGCATCCTGCGGACGACCGGCCGGTGCTCGATCCCGTGGTCGCCCGCTCCCACCTCGGCACACCAGCTCGCAACGAATCGAGCGTGCGCCTCGTCGACGAGCTGTCGAGGTGGTCGCCCGGTGCCCTCGAACTCCAGGCAGAACTGGCGGACCGTGTGCAGCATGCGATATCGCCCACTGTCGTCGTCCAGATGCAGCAGTCCGACGTCGGTCAATCGCTGGATCAGGTCGAGGGCCTCATCGTCCGCACCGATCACCACGGCGACAGCACGCGCCGCGTCGACGTCGAACGGCGACCGAAAAACGGCGAGCGCGACCAACATCTGCTGTTCGATCGGGCTGATGAGCTCGAAGCTCCATTCGATCGACGCTCTCAGCGTCGCGTGCCGGGAGAGCGGTGAGCGCCGACACCTGCCTGTCCACCGGGTGATCTCGTTGACGCTGTGCGCAACGGACTCCAACGGGAGGGTTCGGAGTCGCGCTGCGGCGAGTTCGAGGGCCAGTGGCATGCCGTCGAGCTCCCGACAGATCGAGACGATGTGGTCCACCGCCTGACGATCGACAGCCATCCCGGGTCGTGCCTCGCGCGCCCGCGCGACGAAGAGACGCAATGCGTCATGGTGCTCGAGACTGTCGAGCGTCACGCGGGTGGCTTCGTCGGGGAGTCCGAGTGCCGGCACCCTCCACACCACCTCGCCGGGAATGCCCAGCGGCTCTCGGCTGGTGACCAGCGCCTGAGTGTCAGGACACCTCGTCAGCAACGCGGTCAGGACGTCGGCGGTCGCATCGATCACGTGCTCGGCGTTGTCGAGCACGAGCAACGACCGCCTGTGCTGCAACCGTCGTTCGAGCTCGGCCACAGGATCGAGCCGCGGGACCACACCGATCTCCGTTGCAATCTGTTCGGCCACGTCACCGTCGACGGTGACGACCCCGAGATCGATCCACCACGCATCGGTCCTCCCTCGATCCGGCGCAGTGGTCGCAACGCGGAGGGCGAGACGCGACTTTCCGCTGCCACCGGCACCGGTCAGGGTCACGATGCGGTTGTCGCGGAGGAGCGCTGCAATCTCGGTGGTCTCCCGTCCGCGCCCGATGAACGAGCTGAGCGGCGTCGGCAGGCTGACGTGTGAATCTCGCTCGACGACCCGTGATGGACTGCGGTGGCGTGTCCACGCAGGGTGGCCCTGGTCGCGGAGCCTGTGCAGGTCTGCGCTGCTGGCGATCGCTCGATCGAGTTCGACGAGAGCCGCCGACGGCTCGGTCCCGATGTCGTTGCTCAGCACGGCCCGATACGTCTGATAGTGGCGCAGCGCTTCGGTCGTTCGTCCGGCCTGGGTCAGTGCCCGCATCAACAGCGCCCTCGGCCGATCTCGATAGGGATGCTCGTCGATCAACGGGACGAGCGCAACCATCGCAGCAGCGTCCTCACCCGCGTCGAGCTGGATGACGACCAGTTCTTCCATCGCCGCGGCATGCAGCTCGCTGAGCCGTCGTACCTCCACTTCTGCCCACGCCTCATGGGCGAACTCGTCGTACGGCAGACCGTCCCACATCCCTCGGGCCTGCTCCAGGTCGCGTCGTGCCTGCGCTGCGCTCGAGACATCGGCCGCCTTGACCAGCTCTTCGTACGCAACGACGTCGACGTCTGCGCGGAGTTCGTAGCCCGCCGAACCGGTGACGAGACACTCCGGGCCGATCAGCCGGCGCACGCGGCTGATCGACGTACGAAGGGCACCCGCCGACAGTCCGAGGTGCTCCTCGAGGACGACCGAACGCACGACGGTACGCGAGTGGAGGCACAACATCGCGAGGAGGCGCCGTTGCCGCTCACTGGCGAGCGCCAACTCTTCTCCCTCGGCGTCGAATGCGCGTATCGCGCCGAGCACCTTGCAGTAGCCCACTGTTCCCCTCGGTGTCTCGACCGGTCGGAAACGGTAACACAGTGAAAATCCGGCATTGACCGGGCTCCCGAGCCATTGCCGACCGCCCCGGCGAGCACGCCGAACGACGCCTGAATCAGACCCGTTCGATGATGATCGCCGGTGCCATTCCACCACCGGCACACATCGTGATCAAACCGACCTGCTTGTCCTGACGTTCGAGTTCGTCGAGCACCGTCCCGATGAGGATCGCGCCCGTGGCTCCGATCGGGTGACCCAGCGCCATCGCCCCACCGTTCACGTTGACCTTGCTGCGGTCGAGGTCGAGGTCGCGCTGGAACTTCTCCGACACGACGGCGAACGCCTCGTTGATCTCGAAGATGTCGATGTCGTCGAGTGTCATCCCCGCCTTGGCCAGCACCTTGCGTGCCGCCGGGACGGGCGCATTCAACATCAGCGTCGGATCGTCGCCCATGTTCGCCGTCGCGACGACGCGCGCACGAGCCTTCATGCCGTGCGCCTTCGCATACTCCTCGCTCGCGAAGAGGATCGCCGCGGCGCCGTCGACGACACCGGACGAGTTTCCCGCGTGATGGACGTGCTGGATGTCGAGATCGGGGTACCGCTGGTTGATCAGCTCGCGGAAGGTCTTCGACTCCGGCGTGTGCCGGTAGTCGGCGATCTTCGGAAAGCTCGGGGGGAGCGCAGCCAGCGACTCGGCCGTGGTGCTCGGACGTGGGAACTCCTCGCGATCCAGGGCGACCGTCCCGTCGAGATTCATCACGGGGATCAGGCTCTTGTCGAAACGACCCTCACGGATGGCTTGGTCGGCGCGCGCCTGTGACTCGGCTGCCAGCGCATCGAGATCCTCGCGTGGTATGCCTTCGAGAGTCGCGATCGCATCGGCGCACACGCCCTGGTGCGACTGGGGGTGGATCTCCTGCAGGTGTTCGTTGTTCGCGCCCATCGGCAAGACGCCCTTCTTGGGCAACGACATCATCTCGGTCCCGCCCGACACGACCAGGTCTTCCATCCCGGCCATCACCGCATGTGCGGCATAGTTCGCGCTCGTGATGCCGGAACCGCAGAAGCGGTCGAGCGTGGCACCGCTCGCGGTGATGTCGTACCCCGCGTCGAGCGCGGCCATGCGTCCGAGGTCGCCGCCCTGCTCCATCACCTGCGAGCTCGTTCCCCACACGACGTCGTCGACATCCGCCGTGTCGAACCCGTTGCGCTCGACGAGCGCGGCGAGCACGGTGGCTGCAACATGCTGCGGATGAAGATGGGAGAGGGCGCCCTTGCCCGGCTTGCCGATTCCTCGGGGTGTGCGACAGGCGTCGATGATCAGTGCGTCAGACATGGTCCGAACCGTACGACTCGGAGGGCGTGATCTCCGAAGCGAGTGCCCCGATCGCGGAGACCGTCGAGCGCCGCCGACTGCTGCTCGACGAGCGTCACGAGGTCGCTGATCGCGACGTTGGCGTCTCGGTCATGCATGCCCGAGCGAAGCGGACAACGACCGATCATCATGGGAGTGATGATCCGTTTCCAGCGCAGCCTTCTCGTCGTCGGGACTCCGAGACACGCGGTTCAGGTGTCCAGGACTCCGGCGTAGCGGAACGCTTCGTCGATGATCCCGGCGAGATCCCGACTCGAGGACGGGTGGTCCCCACTGACGGCGATCGCCCACGTGTAGCCGTCGGCCCGCCGCGTGGTCATCGCATGGGTGCTCTCGAGGGTGCCGGTGTGACCGAACGTGTCCGGACCGAAGATCATCAGCCCCATGCCGTAGCCGCGAGTGGATGGCTGTGCCGCGATGGTATTGACCTCGGGCGCCACGTTCGGGTCCGGCGGGTCGACCGTGATCGTCGTCATCAGGGCGAGCAGGTCGGGGCCGAGTGGTTTCCATCCGGTGGTCGACGGGTCGAGCGCATCGGTGATCTTCACCACGTCGGTCGACGAGGCGATCCACGAACCGGCGGCCCCGAGCACCTCCATGTAGTTGCGGCCGTCCTCGGAGCGATGCTCGACATCGCCGTCACGCACGTCGAACGTGCCCGCGAGTCGCATGCCATCGATGCCGAGCGGAACGAGGAGTTCGTCCTGGACCACCTCGGCGTAGGGGCGTCCCGTGACCTCCTCGATCAACAGGCCGAGCAGACAGAAGTTGAGGTTGCTGTACCGCAGCGTCGTCCCGGGCGCCCGTTCCAGTGGTCGAGTGAGTCCGGCGGCCGCTGCCTGCTCACAGGATTCGACCTGGCGCGCAAACATCAGGTTCTCGTACTGCGCGATTCCCGACCGATGGGTCAGCAGGTGGCGCGTCGTGATCTCGGCCACACCGGCACTCGGTGTGGCGCCGACGCGCTGAGCGAGCAGCTCACCCACCGGGGCGTCGAGTCCCAGCTGTCCCGCCTGCACCAGCCGAAGCACGGTGATCGACGTGATCACCTTGCTGATGCTCGCCACCCGAAATCGGTCGCCGATCGCAACCGGTTCACCCGACGTCGTCCGTCGCCCCAACGCGACCTCGTGGACGATCTCGCCGTCGTACGACACGGTTGCCGACACGGCGTCGGAGCCTGCGGTGAGGATGGTCTGGAGGTGGAGGTCGAACGCCGGCCAACCATGCATCGCGGCAACGACGGGGACCGGAACGGCATTCCTCGCACGGATCGTCGAGACGGGCGCGGTCGTCGTCGTGCCGGGCGCGGTCGTGGTCGTGCTGGTGACCGGGACCGCCGGCACAGTGTCCGTGACAGTGGTCTCCGGCACGTCGACGGGTGGAGGTACGTCGACTCGGGCAACGGGCGTGAACGTCTCGACGGCGTCAGTCGCCGGCGCGATCTCCGACCCCGAGACGACTGCGGGGACCGCCACGGGCGCACCCGCACCGCACGCCGTCAGCGCGAGAACCAGTATCGCGACAAATGCGCCCCGACCAGTCGGGCGGTGGCGGGCATGGTCGATGGCGTTCATGACACGGATGATTCGGCACGGCCCGGCACCAACGTGAGCCTGACGTGCACCTGCATCGTCGCGGATCCGACGGCTCGACATGGTGCACCCCCCCCCGGGGGAAATGCTCCCAGGTCAG